>Ga0265293_10003279_pt1 | contig 30340 bp, 53 predicted proteins | sample Munlanlewell138R_FD_192505 | JGI IMG/M metagenome (GOLD analysis project Ga0265293, IMG submission 192505) | Leachate microbial communities from a municipal landfill in Southern Ontario, Canada - Leachate well 138R | ecosystem: Engineered > Solid waste > Landfill > Unclassified | place: Canada... | reverse complement strand
CCCTGGAGCTTAGCGACGACGGGGTCACCTGGGAGCCGCAAGCAACCCTCAGTGTCAAAGCCTCTGCCCGCTACGCCCGCGCCCGACTCACCGCTGCGCCAGGCAGCATCATCCACGTGCGCGACACCGAGGTCGTGCTGCGCATCGATGCCCAGGCGCGAGAGGAGTCGGGCGAGATCCTCACCAGCGCCAGCGGCCCGGCCACCGTCACCCTCGATCGGGAGTACACCGCCGTGCAAGTCATCACCCTCACGCCCCAGGGCGCCACCGCCGCCAGCGCCACGTATGACAACGTGGCGCCCGGCAACCCCACCACCTTTGATGTGTATGTTTTCGACGCCGCCGGCGACCAGGTCGCGCGCCCGGTCCGGTGGCTTTTTAAGGGAATTTGATATGAGCTATGTCGACTTCGAGCCGCTGAAGCCAGATCCGACGACCGGTGACGGGACCTCAGTATTTACGCATACGCGCGAAAACTTGCTCTGGCTGCGCGACGCCGCCATCTCCGGCGCCCTCATGGGCTGGCAACTGGCCGTCAGCGGCGGCACACCTGCCCAGCCCGCCCAGTGGCTCTACAGCAAGGGCACCGAGCGGGTACGCCTCACCATCACCTGGGGCGCATCCGGCGGCCCCAAGGGCAAGCCGCAAGCAATGGTGGTGGACTACAGCAGCGACAGCGGCACCACCTGGCTAACCATCGGCACCGCCACCATCACCTATGACGCCCAGGGCAACTTCACCGGCAGCACCGGTATCGCGCCCGGCCTCGCCGCCCACTGGCTGATGGGCCTGCCCGAGCGGGTGCGACTGATCGAGGCGGCAGTGCAAGGCTTTGGCTCAATGGCCGCGCAGCAGGCAAACAGCGTCAACATTACTGGCGGTAAAATCGAAGGGATCACAGACCTGGCCGTGGCGGATGGCGGCACAGGCGCCGGCAACGCGGAAGATGCTAGAGAAAACTTGGGGGCCAACGACGCCAGCAACCTCACAAAAGGCACCGTGGCGGTGGAGAGGCTCGGCGCCAGTGGCACCCGAAATGCAACCCAAGTCTTGCGCGGCGACAACACGTGGGGCGATACCCCAATCGGCCCTGAAGAGATCTACGCGCTCAGCGGCACAACGCCCGCGCTCGACCCGGCGAATGGGACCATCCAGACCTGGACGCTCTCTGCCAATTCGGCCCCAACTGACGCGCTGGCCGCCGGCGAGTCGATCACGCTAATGATCAATGACGGCTCGGCACGCACGATCACCTGGCCGCCCATGACCTGGCACACAGTATCGGGCGCAGCCCCAACCCTGAAAACCTCCGGCTACACCACCATCGTGCTCTGGAAAGTTGGCGGAACTCTCTACGGCGCAGCGGTGGGGGTCGTATGATTTTAGCCCGGAAGTTGCTAATGGCGGCCACGGCTCCACCTCGTGGACAGCGGATATACACCAGTCCTGGTACATATTATTTCACCGTCCCTGCGGGCGTCTATAGAATCTGCTGTGCGGTTGTGGGGGCCGGTGGCGATGGCTCGCAGTATCCGTCAACGGGCGGCGCTGCGGGTGGTGGTGGCGCATGTGCATGGACTAATAATGTCTCGGTAACACCGGGGCAATCCATAGGAATAGCTGTAGGTGCTGGGAACCCGAACTCCGGGTCCGACGGTGATGGCGTTTCCGCGATGTCAGGTCCGGGTGGTCAGATTGTACTAGCTCGCCCCGGTCGCGCATTCCAGCTGACATCGTCGCCGGGCTATTATAACAATGGTGTGGGGGGGTCAGCCGCCACCAGTGTAGGCGCTAACAAATTCTCCGGTGCGAATGGTAATTTTAACCAGGGAGGGTCGGCGGCTGGCTTGAATGGAACATTGCCGGCGCCGTTCGCGGGCAGAGGGGGTACGGGCGTTAATTTCAGCAACACCGGCTGGTCAGCAAAGCAAGCAGCGGGGAGTACGTTCACCCAGCTTTACGGCGCAGCCGCCGGCGGCGGCGGTGCAGGTAATGCATCCGGCAGTAGTGTAACCATGGGTGCAGACGGCGCTGCCATCATCATCTGGGGTCCGGGTCGCGGCTTCAGCCTGGCGTCGAATGACTACTAGGTGGGGCAGGAAGCTGGTGGGCTAGTGCCCGCCCACCTATCCAGATGCCTCAAAGCGCACCTATCGTCAAAGCTCTGAGGGCACTCACGCGATCACTGATGCTCGCGCTGCACGATCCCAGCGCTGCTGCCGAGCCCCGAGACAACGTGTTCCGCCGATGTGATGACAACCGCCTGCTGAGTCAGGCGGCAGTAAAAGTTGCTCTTTTGCATGGCTTCCTCCTGTGTGTAGGAGCTCGACCATAGCGTCACGACTTGGCGAGAGGCTGCTGCGGTGGCCGTTTTTCGTAGCTCACCACCCGATACCATCGCACCCGGCGAGCGGCTCCGCTCTCGTCACGCCCCAGTACACCCAGGCCGCTGTATTTGATCACGGTGAGCCGCACCACCTGCCGCTCAGTGGCGCGCTTGTAGATACCCTTGCCGACAACACCCACGCCATCGCCGGGGCCTAACCCCAGCCCAAGAAAGGCTTTGTGTGGATCTCCGATAACCGGGTGCCAGGTCAACCAGCTGCTCCAGATTCCACCGCCCGCACCAGGGCGGACCAGTCCGAGAACTTGATCTCGATCTCGCCAGAGAGCCAGCGGTGCGGAGTAGCCGAGCCGACGGCTAGCACTTTGCGGATCCGGTAGGGCGTGACGCCATGGGCGTCAAGGTAGCTCTGTATCTGCTCTGGAGTGGGCCTCTGCCAGCCTTCGGCGACAGGCGAGAAGCAGGCGTCAGGAATCACTTCGGTCGTCTCGCAGAGGCTCGCTAGAACGGTTCAGCGTCTCTTCTATCCATTCGCGTAAGCCCATACCCTGAAGCTGGGCCTGCTTCACCCACCGGGTCTTGCTTTTTCTTTGGGTCTCAAAGTGGACCACTGCGCGATCACTTTTTTTGTCCATCGACAATCTCCTCCGCCATTTTGCCGATCCCACTCCACATCTCATGGAGCCGCTTTGCGACTTTCCATGCCTCGTAGGCGAAGAAGCCTGAGTGATCAGCAGGGTCGAGCCCTTGCTTGCTCCGGTAGGGGCCGTAAGCGCAGAACAGCTTTCCGTCTTGCACTACAAAGGGACGAGCCTCTTTGCCGACAGCCCACCACCGACCCGCCCACACCTCAATCTGGCCATCTGGCTGCTTTGTAGCCCAGGCCTCAAACTCCTCAAAAGACTTCAGCTGCTTGCCTTGCTCAGTGGCAAGAGTGGGGCGACCGCCCCACACTCTCATTTTCATAAAGACACCTACGCTGTGATTTGGGCAACCAGCGACTCAATGGCCTCGATCGCCTCACGGCGCTTAGTCTTGCTGTCGCAGCAGATGCCCAACTGATAGCCGAAGGTGCGGGCTGCGAACTCGATGGTAGCGTCTCGGGTGCCTCCCTCGATCACCTCATAGAGCTTGGCGATAGGGTCGAGCTTGGACCCCTCAAAGGCGAGACCAAAGTACACGCGCTTCATCGTGTCTTTGGACCACTCGCTGGTGGAGGTGATGGTGGCTGTGACTTCGCGGTTGCCGTTCTGGAAGGTCGCTTTCATGGGGTATCTCCTTTCGGTCTCCGGTTCCGCCGGATCGGGGCCAGCTCTGTGCTGCCATGCCTCTATTATAGTTTCGTGGCGAAACTAGTCAAGCCATTTATTTAACTATTTTTCCGCCACTCTTCGTCGATGATCAGCTCCTCGCGCACAATATCGACATCCTCAGGAGCATCAATGCCGAGCTTAACCTGGCCGCCCTTGATGCGGGTGACGGTGATGCGGATGTCGTGATCGACGACAATTGTTTCGCCTTCGCGGCGGGTGAGAACTAGCATATCTGCCTCCCTGGCTACTCTTTATATGGTCGCGCCAATAATAGCAGAGTTATGCGATGCTCAAACACTCGGCCTAAAATAGCGGTTTTCCCGAATTATCAAAAGCATAGGGGTTTGTGCAGCTGACTCTGGCAGTGTTGAGGTCTGCGGTTCGATCCCGCATAGCTCCACCAAAATCAGTAACTTAGAGTTACGGCAAGGCAAGTGCACAAAAACTGCACAAAAACGTTGCACAAAAACTCTAGCTACCCTAAAAAGGCCGCCTTCGGGCGGTCTTTTTGCGTCTGCGTCACCCAAAATCGCGCCCCAGCAGTTCTGCTGTCATGACGATGGGCACCTGCTCATAGGGCAGGTCGTGCTCGCTCTGGTAGCCCATGGTGGTCTTGGCGTCCTCGTGCGCCATGGCCCGCTGGATCGCCTCCAGGTCGTACCCGGCTCTGGCTGCCAGCGCGCTGGCCAACCCCCGGATCTCGTGGAAGGTGGCCGGTGTACGGTCGGGCGGCAGCTCGATGTGTACGCCGGCGGCGATGCGGGACTCGGTAAACATGGTCATCAGCCGCCTCGCTGTCACCTGGTGGGTGTGGGTCTTGGTGCTGCCGCGCCGCTTTTGCTTGGGCCGGTGGCTGATCAGGTAGGGGCAGCGCTGGTTTTTGAGGCTGAGCTGCATCCCTCGGGCGATCAGCTGGCGCAGCAGGGCGTAGTGGGTCTGGTCCCAACTTAGGCGGGATGCGCCCACGGTGCCGCGCTGGGCCTCGCTCTTGCCGATGACGCGCCGCAGCAGGTTGTCCCGCAGGTGCTCGTCGATGACGAGGCCGCAGATATCAGACTCGCGCATAAAGGTGGTGAGGCTGATGCCCATAGCTATCTGCAGCGCTTCATAGCCCAGCTCGCCGGCGGCGTCGTAAATGCGCCAAAACTCGCCGAGCGCGAGGGGCAGGCGGGCTTTTTTCGGCGCACCGTTAAGATAAAGACGCGGCCTATCGTCGGCGGTGGTAAAGGGGTTGTACTCCAGGCGCGGGCAGAGGCCCTGACCCATCAGCCAGTTAAATAGGCGTCGGAATTCGGCGTGGCGCTGCTTTTGCTGGTGATGGGTGAGCTGGAGCCACCATGTCTCGATCGTGTCGCGGTCGATGTGGCCCACCGGCACCTTGGTCATCGATTTGCCTAGGGCGGTGAGGGCATACACCCGATTGCGCCAGCTTTGTCGCGCCGTCAGCCGCGGGTCTAGCCGCTCCCGGTAGGCGACATAAAGCGGGATCCAGTAGGCCAGATGATCGCGGCCCAGCGGCTTGTCGGCGCGGGAGGTCGAAGCCAGGTGGCGGCGGGCGTTGTTGGCCTCGGCGATACGGTTGGCAGCCTCGACACCGACGGCGGTAAAGTACCGCCACCTGCCATCAGGGCGATTGTAGCGCCAGTAGTTGGGGCGGTTGGTGCTATAAAGGTGGTCGGCAAGCTGGATGCCGTCCACCAGGCGAGGGCGCTTGGGGCGAGCCATGGCAGTGTCCTGGGCTGGTTATTGTTTCAATCTAGCCGAGCAGGTCAGGCGCGTCCAGATCGTCATTTGCTGCTGGCGAGTCCAGCGTGGTCGCGCCAGCGAACCGTGCAGCGTCGATGTAGGGCGTACCGGCAATCACCTTGCCTGGCACCGCCAGCGACTCGATGAGCTGGCACCACTCACGCTTCGAGGGGCGGCTGGCCGGCTCAAATTCGCGGTTGATGAAAGTCCACCGGGTCAGCTGCATGTCAGGCCACCCCTTGCTCTAGCCGCTCAATCATAGCCTGCCGCGTCACTGTGTCGGCGCGGAAGGCTGCCTGGTGCTTTAGCCACTCGTCATCGTCCGCCAGCGCCAGGGCGCGGTCGGAAAGAGGGCGCATCACTACCACCGTGTCGTAATAGTGGCGCGGGTTACCCGCACCGCGCTGCTCGGCAACGGCGGCGGTGATTTGGGCGTGGACCTTGTCCGCCTGCCCGTTGAGCATCACCGGCTCGGTGATCCACAAATCGCCGCGCTCATAGTAGTCGTCGCCGGCGATAAAGCAGGCGTGTACCATCACGATCCACGGTACGCACCGGCTCATAATGTGCTCCAGCGCCGCGACCGTCTGATCGTCGCTGTAGTGAGCGCCGCTGCTGAAAGCAAACTCGGTGCCGCTGCCTTTGCTCTCCCAGCGGAAGAGGTAGCACCGGCGGGCGATAGACTCCAGCGCCCGCTCCACCTGGCGGGCGGGGTTGTAGCGGCGGCGGGGCTTTTTGGATTTAGCCATCAGATCAGCCTCATCTGTCCGGTGGGCTCAATGGGCAGGGCTTGAGGTTGGCGTCGTTCATGCTTTGTTCTCCGCTCGTTTGAACTCAATCACCCACACCCACGGGTTAGCATCCCAGGAGCCTGGGCCGTTGATGGATTGCCATAGGCTATGGTACTCGCGTCGCGCGTAGTCGAGGTCTGCTCCGTCATGCGGGAGGTGCGCAGGCACGGAGACGCCCTCTCTCTTTGCGTCCATTCCGCTTATGTCCTGCAACCGCTCCACGCGCACGCTGAGTATCTCCAGCAAGATGCGTGATGCCCATCGGGGCATGTGGATGCTGGGGCGCCAGCGCAATGGCGATTTCCCCGGCCCCCATCGGTAATGGCCATCTGCCCCTGGGGGAATGCCTTTCTCTCTCAGCTCGTCGGTGCATTGAATCCACAGTCTCTCGAACCTCGTGCCATCATGGTCGAGAGGGTCTTTTAGCCACTGGCGCCGTGGCCCATCGCAGTAATCCAGGGCGAACGCCCCTTCATCTGCATCCCATGCGCCCACCCGCCACCTCTCCCGCACCCAGAGCCTGTCTCCAGGCTGGCCGTATGGGCACTGGTGGTGGCTTAGTTCACGGCCCTTATGCATCGGCACCCAGTTGTACCCTTCAGGCTCACAGTCACGCTCCATTGATGGCTGCGGCTTAACCGCCCGCCGCGTTTGCGTTTTCTGGCCACCGAGGATGGCGCGCACCATTTCGCCACCAAAAATGATAGGGCGCTCTCTGGTGGTGCTCATGCAACCCCCTTTGCCGCTACCGGCAGGCCAGGCTTGGGCGCAATCGCCACCCCGCTTGGCGTGACGATAATCACGCCCTCGCCATCGGGCAGGGTTAAGTGGCCCCGCAGGCGGATCAGTGAGCGGTCGATTCGGCGTGTCGCGGCACGGCAGCGGCGGTGCTCGCGGGCAAGTATTTCTCTGAGCTCTTCCACGCTACCTCTCCAGGCCGAGCGCTTGCTCGGCAGCTTTAAATGTCGTGACAGTGCTATCCATTTCCGCCCGGCTGATCAGCCCGGCTTGATGCGCCGTGGTCGCCAGCATCCGCGCTTTCAGCAGCGCGCTGAGCACGGTGGTCTCGTGCTGCTTGCTTAGCCTCGGCAGCGCTGTCGTGGATGCTGACGCACCGCCACCCGCTTGCCTCGCAGGCGTAAAGGTAGGTGCGAGCCTTCCGGCTCCATAGGTGGTAAACCCACCGGCTGCCGGATCTGCCCCGGCTGATGCGGTAGCGCTTGCAGTCGCTGTCAATGCTGTAGTCACTGCTCTTGCTCCACTGCATGTTCAGACTCCCATCGCTCGGCGATATTGTTTAGCGCCGATAGCATGCTTGGATGAAAATCGTTTTCGGCACCCAAAACGTCTATCAGGCGTAAAATCGCGCGAGCTTGCGTTCTGTCTTGCCTGTGCAGGCGCTTGTTGGTGTCGGTCTTCGAGCGGTCAGCGCTGCGATGTCTTGTGCGGATTGGCAGACCTAGCTCCTTTGCTGCATAGGAGACGTGGTCAGGCGTCACCAAAAGATCTATCCCTGTTGACGCCAGCTCTGCGATCCGCGCAAGCGGCAGGCCCTGAAGTGACTGGATGTGGGTTTCGAGGAACTTGCCGAGCTTGTACCGCTGGCCAAAAGTGAGAACCTTTCGTTCGATTGAGTTTTTATTCATGCAGCTTTCTCCAAATTCAGAGTGGCAGCGATCCAGTCGATACCAGCGTCGGTAAAGCGGATCGCCACGGTGTGGCGGGTAATGAATTGCCCGCTCTCGGTCACGCCGCCGCCCTGGCGGTAGTGGTTGCGCAGCAGGCCACGGTGAGCCGATGGGTCAATCAGCTGATAACCGCCCGTTGTGCGACGCACGATGCCAGCGGCCTCCATGCAGGCCAGCAGGTCGCCCACGGTGGTCTTGACCCAGTGCCGCTCACGCAGCAGCGCGACGGCGGTGCGGGGCTGATACCAGGTGACGGTGCTCATATCAGGCGCTCCAGCAAAAACAGGCCAAAACTCACCATTACGGCGTACCCTGCGGCCAGCAGCGCCAGGGCGAACGCTATCTGGCGCACCATCACGCAGCACTCGGGCCGTCGCCATCGGGCCGGCCACGGTAGGGCCGGGCGATAATTCGGCCACCCAGGCTGCGCTGGATACGGGCGGCTTGCTCAAGCGCACCGCGGCGGTCGGGGCGCCCTTGGCGGCGCACGGGTAAAACGATGATCTTTGCCATGGCTTTAACTCCAGGTGAGGGTTGCTGCCCCAGAGGGCGTGAGGCTAAGCGAGGGTTGAAATCCCGAGAACGGATTGCCACTATTTGCCCTCCGGATCAGAGGAAAACGAATGGGCAGCCTGCTGGCTCAAGGAATCATGATCATTGGCGGCCTTGCTGGCGGACTTGCCCTCTATCGCGATTGGCGCGGGGACAAGGTTCGACTGAGCATCAGAATCCGGCGTGGGTTTGTGCACGGTGACCGATTCTCCAGCTGCAGCGTCAACGGTGACAGGCTGGCCATTTCGGTGCTGAACAAGAGCAACTTCCCGGTCACTATCAGCTCTATCCGGTGCATACAGCGAGGACGCCGCATGTATGAGCAGCTTTTCCCTCAGCGCGGCTTTGCCACCCTCCCGTTCCGCCTGGAGCCACGGGCATCCGCCCTGTTTGTGGCACCCGCTAGTTTCTCGAAGCTCAATAATCTCTATCGCTTTAAGCGTTTGCGCATCTGCACAGAGTGCGGCGCAAAGTTCGATACGACCAACCGGACCTTCCGGCAGTTTATAAAGCAGTTTGCAGTGACACGTCCGCAGCGGAAACGCCAGCGCAAGAAGGCGTCGCCACAATGACCTGGCTGCATTAACGACCTTTCTCATACCCAGCTCCACGTCAGGCTACCGGTGTCCAGGTCGAGCGAGAGGGCGAGCGCGCCACCGTCGCGACGGACGGTGGCGACGGGGCCAGCCCCGCGAAGGGTGCGCGGTGTGCGCACTGCATCCGTATTGAGGGGCAGGGCGCCCAGGTAGGCGGCCAAGGCCAGCGCTAGATACCGCGCATGGCTCTGGCGGAAGAGCTCCAAGATCACCCGATCACGACGGCGCTGACCCTCTGGTATCTCCAACTCCTCGGCGATCCGCTGCCAGCGGTCGGCAATGCTCTTGTGGCTGCGGTGCTCCACAGCGGCCTGCTCGGCGTCGCCGGTGAGGCCGTCGACCAGGGCCAGCTCGATCGACCGGCGCAGGGCTGGGGGGTATGGGTGCTGGATGTATAGCTGGGGGGATCTCATAGATTTATCTCCAACCCGAAGGATTGCGCTGCGTGTAGCAAACCGCGTACGGGTTAAAGACTAATCCGTTAATGGGTTAATGTCAACCCGCGGGCGGGTTGACTTGATCGTGTGGACAAAAAAGCCGCCATCTAGGCGGCCGATAGAGACAGGCGAGATACTTTCTAGAACTTTCGCTCAGGAACTGGCGCCAGAGAGCATCTCCCGAGCGACTCGACGCGTCTGGTGCCTATCACAGCCTCGGTTGAAGGGTCTACGGGAGCTGCGGTGAAAAGCAAAGAAAGCTCCAGCGTCGTGCGATCGATTTCGTATCTGAAGGTCATTCGGATGCCAGATGCAACATCTGTGTTCTGGTAGACAACCGTGTTAGCCGAAAAGATGGCCTGAGCATTAAAGCCTGCCCCGGTTTCTGATTTGTGGCTAGCAGTGCCTCGGCTTTCGTCTAACGTGACAGTGAAATCCCTGCGAGCACTGCTGTCACTAACAAAGCACTCCAAATAAGTGGGGGCGGACAAAGCCAGCCCAGAGAAGCACGAAGCGCCAGTCAAAAGAACTGCTTGCAGTCGATGATTCCTGTTCATTTGTATCTTTCCCTTCTGGTCAGGCTGTAGGTTTAATTGGAGCGCTGTTAAAGTATGCTCGCAAAGCAGCGCTTGCCAATTAAAGCGCCGCCTGCTAGCTTTAAAGGATTATTAGTCATCACGGAGTGCAACTCATGCAGTACCCAACAATAAACGAGCTACTTGAGGCGATTGCAGAACTCACGGAAGAAGAGAAGCGCGAGCTTAAACGGTTCATTGATTTTATCCGCTCTTTGCGCGACGAGCCTTCAGCGCGTCGATGTAGGCCAAAACCCCCAGCCGCTCTTCCGGGTTCAAATTCTTAATCTCTTCAACTAACGGATCTTTGCTCAAAATACTGGAGGGCGGATCGCCCTCCCCTTCTGCCGACCGCAAGCGGTCACCAGAGGTTATCGCCTCCAGAGGCACATTAAAGTAATCAGCAAAAGCCTTTAGCGTTCGGAGAGACACTCCTTTGCCTTGACTGTTAAGAACCCTGGTAACGGTTGACTGCGGTATTTCAAGAATACGAGAGACAGCATTGTGGTTGACGTCCCCGTTCGGGTGAGTCATGCGGCTATCCGATTGGCAGAGCCTAATCAGGTTGTTGGCAATGGTCTTATCCATATATGAATTATCAGCAGTGTGATTTTAGCTGTCCAAGCCGTTTATGGGTTGACCTTTAACCCGTAAGCGGGTTAGTCTTGTGTGGAGGTGCTCAAATGACTCCACAAGAAGCAGTTGCAGAACTTGTAAAAAGAGGTCTTTCGGAGACTGATATCAGTCTCAGGATGAGCCAGATTGGCGTGAGCTGCAGCCAGAGCACGGTAAACCGGATCAAGCGCGGATCAGTGCGTTATTCGTGGGACACGGGTGACGCGTTGATCCGATTAGCGCAACAGGTCCTAGAGGGCGCAGCATGACCCAGCCAGTCGCGCACTCGCCACTCCACCTCGCGCCGAGGGTTACCTCGGCAGCTATCGCAATCTCACCCATTGCCCCGCTCCTTTTTGTTATTCGTGGTCAGGTTACCCCGGAGCAGGGTGCCTGTAAGCCCGGCACGTGCCGGGATTTTGGGAGGCGCAAATGAGAATCTCGTATCTACCGGCCACGCTCTGGACGGTGGCGCTAGCGGTTACCGAGCTGGCCCTGGGCGGCACCGTTTGGGCTGCCATGGCAGGTCTTGGGGTTATGGCGTTATTGGGTGCTCAGATAGATGGTGTATGCGCCAAGCGCGGTCACGACCACTCCCGCGACAGCCAGGAGGATTCCGGTAAATGAATTATGCCTCTTGTAGCCGTATATCTTCAGCGTCTGCCCAGGGTTGCTCCCCGGTTGAAACCTTGTGTGTATTGGGTGGTTCACCCACTCGCCAAGTCCATAGAGGGCGACACCAAAGCCAACCAAAAATGCCTCGTTGTTTCCAAAACCTAGAGCGGCAACGGCTATTGCGCATCCGATGGATGCAGCCGCTTTTGTCCAGTGGTCAAGTTTCAGTATTTCCATTACTAGCCAGGGCTGTTTGCAGAGCAAGGATCGTATATGGCGCTCGGGGTGCGAGCAAGTGCGGCCTTGTACCGCCGAGAAGGCGGAAGAACAACACTCAATTTATTACGGGAGATATCAATGCTTAGCTTTTGGAAAAAAGCCCGCCGCCGGTTTGCGCTCAGCCTTTCACCCGAGCTGGCCGATGAGATCGGCCGCCACGAGATGGCGGCTGTGCAGAGGGCAGTGACTAATGCTGTTAGTGCGTTTAAGCGCGAGGTAGCAAAGCATCCGCCACCGCTCAAGGTGGTAGTGCCGCATTACGTAATGCCTGGGCTAAAGATCCGGCAAGAGGTCTACCAGCGCCAAGATGGTGCCTGGTGCCCGCGCCTGAGCGTTACCTGGCCGGAGGTGTCCGGCCCTTGCCGAGTAGAGCTGCGCCAGGCTGGGCAGCTTGTTGAGAAGCAGTTTGTGCACGAGTCGATATGGGTAAGTCCAGGACTGGAGGCGGGCAGGCGTTACGAGGTCGCCGTTAGTCCGGTGGTGACATGGAGGGAGTCGCTAACTATTGCGCACCCGCTAGGCAAAGAAGGGCTGCATTAACTTTTACAGATTTGGTTGGAGGTTAGGGATATGCAAGGCAGTGACGATCCGCAGGACTTGAGACACACCCAGCACGATCTATCGGGGCACAACATTCGAGCAGTGGCCACGGTGCATGAGGAGGGGTTTGGCGAGCTGAAAAAGGCGGGCTGGTACCTGCTGAATGCACACCAAGGCGGCGATGGCCGCCCGGTGTACACGATGGGGTGGATACCGCCGGAAGACAGACCGGTTAGAGCTGGTCCACACCTTCGGGTCGTCCGATAGTGAATACGCTGTGCTCAATGCCGTCGATGCGATCTGTATGGACATTGAGCAGAAGGTGGCCCGCTTGCAGGTATGGCGTGACCTCGTCGCCGAGGTTGGTGGTGATGATTTCGCGAATGGTAAGCAGGGTTTCAAGGTTTTTTGTGATTTCCATGAGGTGAGGCTCCTTTGGTTGTTGGCAGCGCCATTGTAGCCGAGCGGGTGAGAGGCCCGTACTTATTTGGGGCGAGCGCGCTCCTTGGCGGCCACCCGCGCCGGTCGCCGCGCAAACGCTCAATGTCCTGCCCGGCTGTCCCCTTGGAAATTCAGCAGCCGGACCAGGGCCAACCCGGTGCGCTCGGGCAACTTAGTGCCGGGAAATTGAGCGGCGGCGCGGACAAACAATCAGAAAGGAAAGGAGAGGGCTGTGGACATCGCAGACCAAGCACAAAAAGAAATTGAACGCCGCGAGGCGTTCGCGCAGCAGCAGCGCGCTCCGGTAGCGCCTGTGGGCGAAACGAGCGCCAATGAATGCCAGGAGTGCGGGTTAGAGATCCCGTCAGCTCGGCAGCTGGCTATCCCCGGCACTCAGCATTGCACTGAATGCGCGGGAATGATTGAGAGGGGGCTGCTGTGACATACCGCTCACCGCCTGAATTTGACCCCAAGGGCCTTGCTCCCAACGACCCCGGCGCAAAGCTGGACGGCGGCAAGGTGCGCCTCGGCCTGGTGGTGGCGGGGTTTTCCCGCGCCATTACAGCCATGGGGCTCGTCGGCACTTATGGTGCCACCAAGTACAGCGACAACGGCTGGCTGGCGGTGGCAAATGGTGAGGCGCGCTATACCGACGCGCTGCTGCGTCACTTGCTGGCGGATCTTGCGGGTGAGACGCACGACAGTGAGAGCGGCCTGCCGCATCTGGATCACGCGTTGTGGAATCTGGCAGCGGTGTGCGAATTACGCAAGCGCAAAGAAAAGTAAAAGAGGAGGTCGGGGGACCATGGTAGCGATAACAAAAAGGCAATTTTCGGCGCCGAAATTTCCGGGCGGATTATCTCAACACGAAGTGGAAATGCTGCAGACGCTGCTGCGCAAGGAGCGGCCGCAGGCGGTGCGCCTGTACCTGGGCGTGATTCGCACCAGCATGGACCGCGACACGGCCACCGCAGGAGACAGGCGGCCTATCACGCGCAAGTTGATGAGCACGGTGGCAAGCGGCGAGGTGGATCTTGCCCTGGCCCATTTGCGCCAGGCGCGGCTGGTGCAAGACCTGCCGGCGACGCCGGGCAATTTTCGGTTTTTTTTACCTTTGGTGGATCGAGCATGATGATGGCTGACCATTTACCAGACTTGAGGCCGAGCGAGCGGGATGCGTACCAGGAGCTGGTGTGGGGTGGCTACCCCTACGCGGCGATCCTGTACACGCTAGAGTTTCGCCCGTTCATGGATCGCGCCACAGGGGTCGTGGGCGATAAACGAAAGATCTGCGAGCAGGGGTTGCGCGAAGCGATCGAGAGGCAGCAAAAGCGGGGGCCGAAAGCCGCGCCGAAAACGCGGTCGAGAGACTTTATCCAACGGCAAATTTCGGCGCTGGAAAAGTTCGGCTTGGTGGAGCGGCTACCGAAGCCTGATAGGTTTTCGCCCATGCGTTTTTACCTGCCTTTGGCCGCCTCGGGGTCAATCCGTCCCCGTGAATTGCGCACAGAATTGCGCACAGTAAAGCACACAGGCGGCGGTGTAATTTCTTCTAATGTAACAAGCATTTACGAGCGCACAGAAGCGGTAAGCGCACAGGATAAAAACCGTCATTGCGCACATCATCTTTTAAAGAATACAACAACAACAGAGACCGGCGTTTTCAGCGTCGATCAGCTAACCGCTGTTGACCTGGCGATGGTGGTGGATGCGTACCACCAGGCGCTGCCTGGATTGCCCAGGGTGCGAGTGCCGACAGAGGGGCACCGGTTGCTGGTGGCGCGGGTGTGGTACATGGCGACGGAGCCAGCCGGCAAGCATCAGAGTCAGCAGTTTTGGCGCGGGTACTTTGCCGCCTGCGCACAAAGTGATTTTCTGATGGGCAGGGTGGTACCCAATCAGCGCCGGGGGCCATTCCGGGCAAATTTCAAAACACTCATCGATCAGGACACGGTGCTGAAGGTGCTAAACGGGGAGTACACATGAGCGACAACAACACAACGCTGACCAGTGAGGCAGCAGAGCAGGCGGTGATCGGGGCCGCAATGATTGATCCGGACGGGTTTGGGGCGGCTGAGGAGTGCGGGCTGAAGGCTGACCACTTCAGCGTGGCCAGCCATCGAGCACTGTGGAGCGCCATGGCGGCGTTGCAGGCCAAAGGTGTGCCAGTGGATGGCATCACCCTGCTGGAGCAGCTGGGTGCCAGCGGCGAGCTGGAGCGGGCTGGCGGGCACGAGTACGTGCTGGAGTTGCTGCGGGACACGCCCAGCGCGGCCAACACAGCGGCTTACGCGCAGATCGTGATGGAGCGGGCGCAGCGCCGGGTGTGGTTTTTGACGCTGGGCGCGGCGCGGGATGCGTTTTTGGACCCCACCTGCGCTGACCCCATCACCAAGGCTGAGTCGCTGCTGGCCAGCCTGGACGCGCGCACGGGGCTAGCGAAGTTTGAGCCGATGGCGGTGGTGCTCAAGGAGGAGGTGGACCGGATCGGGTACAAGTACGATAACCCCGGCCTTGAGGGCCTGCAAACGGGCTACCACAACATCGACCACCGCCTGGGCGGGCTGCAGGACGGCGAGCTGATTGTGGTGGGCGCGCGCCCCGGTATGGGTAAAACGGCCTACGCCCTCAACGTGGTGCGCCAGGTGGCGCTGCAAAAGGTGCCCGGCTCGGTGCTGGTGTACTCGCTGGAGATGACCGCCGGGAGCCTGGCACAGCGGCTGGTGGCGATGCAGGGGAAGATCAAAAAAGACCTGCTGCGGTCGGCGAAGGTGTTTGATCACGCTGACAGCAGCAGTCGGATGATAACGGCAGTGCAGGCGCTCAAGGAGCTCGACATACGGATCTGCGACCAGCCCGGCCTCACGGTGCGAGAAGTGCGCAGCATGGCGCTGGGAGAGCGTCGCCGCCGCCCGGTGAGGCTGGTGGTGGTGGACTACCTCGGGCTGATCGAGCACGAGGGCCGGGAGCGCAGCACGGCGGATCAAATCGGCGAGGTGACGCGCACACTCAAGCGGCTGGCGCGAGAGCTGGAGTGCCCTGTGATCGTGCTGGCGCAGCTCAACCGGTCGGTGGACGATCGGCCCAGCAAGCGGCCCGTGCTGCGCGACCTGCGCGATAGCGGTTCCATCGAGCAGGACGCGGACGTGGTGCAGTTTCTGTACCGCGATGAGTATTACAACAAGGAATCATCGCAGTATCCGGGCCAGGTGGAGGTGATCACGGCCAAGAGCCGAGAGGCAGAGATCGGCAGCGATTACTTGACCTGGCTGGGGCAGTACCAGCTGATGGAAAGCAAATCGACATACGATCAGCCGCCGAGTGGTGATCAAGAGCGAGACTGGTACGACGGTTAGAGAGACGGTTTATTTTTGGCGGAGGGAGAGGAAAAAATGGCGTTATCGGTGACGCAACTTGAGGACGACATTGAGATACTGGCGTGGGGCAGGTGGGCACGGCCTCGTATCGACCGGATGCTGGGGGCCAAAGCACCGGGATGGACCTGGCTGGTGGCAGAGGGGGCGGGCTGGGGTGATCAAGAGCCAGCCGCAGTGCCCGCACCTTACGCGCCCGAGGAGTACTGCGAGGCGCTGGACAAGATGATTGCCAGCATGGGCCCGGAGACAGTGGCGGTGATGGTGGCGTTGTACTGCTACCGGCGCAGCCTGAGCGCGGTGGCGAGGGCCAGCCGGACGAGCAAGCGCAAGGTGATGCAGCTGCGCGATTGCGCGCTTAACCGGCTTTACGGGGCGCTTTACCTGAAAAACATTGCTTAGGGCTTGACACCAGTGCACCGGTGCACCACTATTTAGGCCTATCGTGGGGAAACCCGCGCATGACAGAACCCGGCCACCGTGCCGGGTTTTTTATTGCCCGATTTTCTCACGCTACCGAGTTCGTCCATCCCCCCGACGATCGCCCCGCTTCGGCGGGGTTTTTATTCGCAGGCCCGTGCTTTGGCGCGGGCCTTTTTTATGGCTGAAATTCACCAATGCCGGCGGCAGGTGGAGAGAATGGGAACGAGAGCGATGCCCGAGCATCACGGAGCCTGGTGGGCATATCCGATCTATGCGTCTGGATTCCTGGTGGCCGCGATGTCGCCTGAGCAATGGCTGATGACACTGTCGATCTTGGCGGTGGTTGCGCGCTTGGCCATCGACGTGCCGACGGTCATTGCCAAGTACCGGCCCCAAATTAGCCGACTGATCGATTGGGTGTCACGGCTATGGCCCTGACTTTAAATGACACCGACATCCTGGTCGGCGCGCTGACCATCCACGGCGAGGCGCGCGGCTGCACCCAGCAGGGGCGGCTGGCGGTGGCGCACTGCATCCTCAACCGGATGCGGGCGCGGCGGTGGTGGGGCACGAGTGTCGCGCCCTACGAAAACCACTCGATGGCTGCGGTCTGCCTCAAGCCCTGGCAGTTCAGCTGCTGGAATGCCGGCGACCCCAACTACTCGATCCTCTCGCGACTGCGGGAAGAGTACCGCAAGGCCATCCAGGACCGCACTTGCCGCGCCTCACTCAAGGCGCTGCTCGATGCGGCTGATGGCTGGATGCCCGACCCCACTGGCGGGGCAACGCACTACCTCACTACTGTGCTGCACAAGAGCTCGCGGGCACCGTCCTGGTCGCGCCGTGATGACTATGTGGAGATCGGCGCGCACCGTTTCTTTACCGGCATCGACTGATGGAGGCGATGATGATCCGCATGATTCTGATAGCAGTACTGGCTATGGCGCTGGGCTTTCTTGCCGGCTGCGCAACGCCGTCGGCTAACGTGGTGCCGGTGTACGCCACCATGAAACTGATCGAGCGCGGCGCTGTGGACGCGCAGGACGTGATCGAGCGCACGGCACGTGTCGAGGCAGTACTGGCAGAGGGCATCCAGCTCGGTGCGCTGGGCGATGTGGTGCGCCAAGCCACTGGCTACCACGACATGCTACCGAGCGATCGCTACCTGGTGGATACGATCCTGGGCGACGTGGCACACCGTCTGCAGCTGGAGTACGACGTGCCGCTGTCGGCTGAGCATGTGGCCGCGATCCGCGATGTGCTGTGGACTATCCAGGCAGCGGCCCGAGCGTACTGATGGACCGGCTTTGCTATGAGCTGATCCGCGGCAAGCGCTGGGGTCGGCTGCTCTCTGATGTCTACGCTGCCACTGGCATCACCGGCCACGAGGCGCTGCTACCCCGCAAAGGGCGCTATGCGCGCCTGGAGCCCAATGGCCTGCTCACCGTGCGCCACGGCTTTGAGTGGGATTTTGGCAGCGGCCCGGTGGCGCAGACGCCAGCCATGCTGCGCGCCTCGCTGATCCACGATGTGCTGTGCGACATGACCAACGCCCGGCTGGTGCCGTGGTCTGTGCGCCGCAAGGCCGACGCGCTGTTCCGTCGCCAGCTCAAGGAATACTCGCCTGACCGGCATCTGCTTAATCCGTTCCGCTATCACCACTGGTGGCGCTGGGCTGCCGTGGCCAGCTACTCGCAGCTGGTCGCCCGATGGAAGGACAAGGTGCGCTGATGGCGCTCAAACCCTTGCGTTGGTGCCCATCGTGTGCAACCACGCACAAAGGGGTATGCCCAAAGCGCAAGGGCTGGAGCACAGGAAAGCGCACCGGCTCAGGCCGCGGCGGCAGACCGTGGCGCAGAACCAGACAAAGAATCTTTGAGCGTGACAACTACCTCTGCCAAGAACACCTGCGCAAAGGTCGGCCTGTACCGGTGGGGCTGTCAGGTCCGTCTGCCGGGGTTTGCGACCACGTCGTACCGCTCGCAGAGGGCGGCACGGACGACGACGATAACCTGCAAACCCTCTGCCGCGAGTGCAGCGACGCGAAGACGCTCGCCGAGTCTCAGCGGGCACGGGGGGCATCAAAACTTTGAGTTCGGCCGCGCGGACACCGCCCGCAGAGTCGACTTTTTGTACGAGTTAAAAATTTTAGGGGGGGGTTAAATTCTCCAAGGGGTTTCGCCCATGAGCATTTCAAAGTTCCCGTCCGTTGTCCGGATGGAGGATCACCGCCGCCAGAGCGCCGCGAAAGAAGCCTCTCAGCGCCCCGATCTTTTCCAGGGCGTACCGATCGAGGCGCCATCGTGCCCGCAGTGGCTGAGCGCTGAGGCAAAGCGCCACTGGCGCTACATGGTCAAGCACCTGAAAGAGTACGGACTGATCTCGCGCCTTGACCAAGGCAGCCTGGCAAACCTCTGCACCTACTACGCCCGAGCGAAAGAGGCAGAAGAGCACCTGCAAGAGCACGGCGAGTTTCAGGAGACACCGAACGGCTACGTGCAGATCAGCCCTTACTCCGTCGCCTTCACCCGCTACAGCAAGATGTACAACGTGTTGGCCAAGCAATTTGGGATGACGCCGATGGCTCGCAAGGGCGTGGCAATCGACAACCCCAACCAGACGGCGCTGGATCTAGACTGATGGGCTGCGCGGCTGAAAAGGTCGAGCCGGTAGATGCTGGGCGGCTATGGCTCGACCGGGCTTACCAATACGCGGCAGATGTCCGCTCCGGTGCGGTTGTCGCCGGCAAGTACGTCAGGCTGGCCGTGGATCGCTTCTACCGCGACCTTGAGGAGGGCTACAAGCGCGGGCTCTGCTTTGACGAGCTCAGCGCGGCGCGCTACTTCCGCTTTGTCAGCCGATATTGCCGCCACTACCAAGGCGAATTCGCGGGCCTACCTATAGAGTTCTCGCCTCACCAGTGCTTCATTGAGGCGCAGGTGTACGGCTGGCTCAGGGCTGACGGCACAAGGCGATTCCGAACCACATACGAAGAGGTTGCGCGAAAGGACGGCAAGACAACCCGGCTGTCCGCCAGCGGTCTATATAACCTGATCGGTGAAGGCGAGCCGGGCGCGAAGGTCTACAGCGCCGCCACAAAGAGAGACCAAGCGAAGGAGCTGTTTGCTAGCGCGAAGGCGATGGTTCAGCAGTCCCCCGACCTGCGGCGTTTGCTGGATGCCCGAACGCACCACATCCAGACACACGACGGCCACTGCGTGTTTATGCCGCTCTCCTCCGAGAGCAATAAGATGGATGGGCTCAACGTCTACTCGGGACTTGTGGACGAGATCCACGCCCACCCCAACAGCAGCGTCTGGGACGTGCTCGAGTCCGCAAAAGGGTCTCGCCGCCAGCCACTGATGCGCGGAATCACCACGGCAGGCTTCAACCGCAAGGGGTTCGGTTACGAGCAGCGGGGCTACGCCGTCAAGGTACTTGAGCGAGCGGTCGAGGATGACTCTTTCTTTGCCATCATCTACACGCTTGACGAGGAAGACATCGAGCGCTGGGATGACGAGCGCCTCTGGATAAAGGCCAACCCCAACCTGGGCGTCAGCGTCAAGCTGGACGATCTGCGCGACCAGTGCAGAAAGGCCAAGGAAATGCCCAGCGCCAAGGTCGAGTTTCTCACCAAGCGCCTCAACGTCTGGACCTACGCTGAGTCGCTCTGGATGAACATGGAGCGCTGGCACCAGTGCCGCGTCGACTTCGACAGCCTCGGCCCCTGGAGCGAGACAGCCGAGACAGAGCTGGACGGCATGGAGTGCTTTGGCGGTCTCGACTTAGCCAGCGTTGAGGACATGTGCGCCCTGCGCCTGACGTTCCCCCTGCCGGATGGGCGCCGCCGCACCATCGGTCGCGCCTACCTCCCGCAAGCCGCGCTCGAGCGCCGCCTGCGCAAGGGAGACAGGACACTGGAGCAGTTTCGCGACAGCGGACACCTCAGCGTCTTGCCTGGCGAAACCATCGACTACGACTGGATCAAAAAAGACATCCTGCTCGCCTGCGAGCGCTTCGACGTGCAAGGCATCGCCTTCGACCGCTGGAACAGCTCACAACTGGTCAACGACCTGATGAGCGAAGGCGTGCCCATGATCAAGTTTGGCCAGGGCTTTGCCAGCATGTCGGCCCCCATGAAAGAGCTGATGCGGCTAATACTCACGCAGCGGCTGGAGCACAACGACCCACTGCTCACCTGGGCCATCAGCAATGTGGTTGCCGACACCAACCCTGCTGGCGACATCAAGCCAGACAAGAGCAAAGTGTCAGAAAAGATCGACCCCGCTGTCGCCCTGATCATGAGCATCGCGCTTGCCATGTCGGGCGACGAAGAAGACGACCAAGACTTTGTGGAACTGGACTGATGGGACTGCTTAGCCGATTCAAACGCACCGCGCCAGCGGCGCAAAGCGCCCGCCAAGAGCCCACGATCCAGGCGCCCGACGTGAGCAACGAGGACGGCAGCCGCGAGCTCAACAGCATCGAAGAGCTAACCGACATACTCGGCATCATGCCCAGCATCGCCGGCCCGGTGGTCAACAGCCGTACCGCCATGCGCGTCGCCATCGTCTACGCCTGCACTCGACTCATCGCTGGCGCCATGGCCGGCATGCCGATCCACATCTTTCGCGACGCCCCCCAAGGCCGCGAAAGAGACACCGGCCACCCGCTGGCAGCCATGCTCAACCTGCAGCCAACGCCGCTGATGTCTGCCGCCATGTTCTGGGAGTACATCACCTCGGCAGTGCTGCTGGAGGGCGACGGGTTTGCCGTGATCATGCGGGACCAGTACGGCGACCCTGTGGAGTTTCTGCCCGTCAGCCCGCTGGCAGTAACCGTCAGGCGCAGAGGCAACCGCCTGCTGTATGCGGTCCAGCTGGACGACGGCTTTCGCGGCTTCGACCAGGATGACGTGCTGCACTTCGCCGGCTTCGGATTCAACGGCGAGCGCAGCCTCTCCGTTATCAAGTACGCCGCGGTCAACTCCATCGGCCTCAACATGGCCATGGAGCAGTTCAGCGGCGACTTCTTTCAGAACGGCGCTCACCAAGACATCGCGGTAACGAAGGAGGGCAGGTGGAGCGCCGAAGACCAAGAGGCGTTCAGGGACGCCTGGGTGCGCACCTATGGCGGTCTGGGCAATCGCCGCAAACCCCTGACTATCTCAAAAGGCTTGAGCCTTCACCAACTCAATATCAACGCCAAAGACAGCCAGCTAATCGAAAGCCGGCAGTTTGAGAACCTCAATATCGCGACGGCCTTCGGCATCCCCGGCTTTATGGTCAACCAGGGCGACAAGGTCACCGCCTGGGGCTCCGGCATGGCAGAGCTCGGCCTGGCATTTATTCGCTACACGATGTCGCCGCACATCGTCCGGTTTGAGCAAGAGCTCAACCGCAAGCTGTTCCTGCGCCGCCCCGAGTTCGCCGAGTTCGTCACCGCCGGCCTGATGCGGGGCACGCTCAAAGAGCGCAACGAGGCCTATAAGTCCGCCCTTGGCGGCTCCAACGTGCCGGGCTACATGGCCATTAACGAAGTGCGGCGCATCGAGAACCTGCCCCCGCTGGACAACCCGGTCTACGACCAACCCTACGACCCACGACTGGCAGCCCCAAAGGAGCCTGGCAATGCACAATAAGATGCGGCAACTGCTGCAGCTCATTATCGACAACCACGACCGCGACAGCACCATTCGCGCAGAATCCAAAGGCGACCGCGCCGCCGTCTACATGGACGGCGTGATTGATCCGTGGTTCGGCATCTCCGCGCACGCCGTGGGCCGGACCCTTGAGGACATTGGCGGGTTGGATATCGACATCTACCTCAACTCGCCAGGCGGCGACGTGTTTGAGGGCAGGGCGATACAAACCCGCCTCAAACGCTATACCGGCAACGTCAGCGTCCACATCGACGGCCTGGCCGCCAGCGCTGCCACCACGGTGGCGCTGGGCGGCGACCGCCGGGTGATAGCCGAGGGCGCCTTCTGGATGATCCACAACAGCTGGACGCTGGGCTTTGGCGACCGCAACGACCTGCGCAAGACAGCCGACCTGCTGGAGCAGATCGATGACGCCATCGGCAGCGATTACGCCGCCGTCACCGGCGAAGAGCGCAACCAGATTGTCAGCTGGATGGACGGCGAGACCTGGTTCAGCGCCACCGATGCCAAGCGGCTCGGCTTCGTACACGACATTTTCACCAGCGATGACAGCGCAGCGGCCAACAACCGCTCTGCCTGGAACCTGGCCGCCTACAAAAACGCCCCAAAAGCACTCACCGAGCGCCCCAAGCCCGAGCCCGACGCCCGCCAAAACCGGGCGCGCCTGGGGCAGTACATCGACATGCTCGAACGAATTGGATAGCGCCCCGCGCGCCAATACCTGCCCGCCACCGTGCGGGCTTTTTTATTTCTGACCCTGAAAACCGGAGACAGCACCATGCCAAAGTCTATCCAAGCGCTGCGGGAAGAACGCACCAATCTCGCCAAAGACCTTCGCAGCCACTACGACAGCTACGCCGACAGAGAGTGGGACACCGAAGCCCAAACCAAGTACGACGCCATCGTAGACAAAATCGAGCGGACCGACGCCAAGATCGAGCGCGAGCAGAAGATCCTCGACATCGAAGCATCCAAGATAGCTGCCACGCGCACCGCAGCAGACCGCCACAACATCAGCGAGGACGAGGCCAGCCACCAAGGCGAGCTCAATGCGCAAGCCTTTGTCGCCTGGATGCGCGGCGGCGCCAGCGCACTGTCCGACGAACAGCGCCGCCTGCTGGCCCAGCGCACCGCCGGTGTGCAAAACGCCATGAGCACCGGCACCGGCAGCGAGGGCGGCTACACCACCACCAACGAGTTTGTGCCCCAGCTTATCGCGGCCATGAAGTCGTACGGCGGAATGCGCGAAGTAGCCACCGGCATCACCACTGGCACCGGCTCGCAAATGGACTGGCCGACAGCTAACGCCACCAGCGAAGAGGGCGAGATTGTCGGCGAAAACGCCTCGGTGTCGGTGGGTGAGACCACGTTCGGCACCACTGCGCTCAGCACCTACAAGTACAGCTCAAAGTCCATTGCCATCCCCTTCGAGCTGCTGCAAGACAGCCACATCGACCTGGAGGGCTACATCAACGGCCTGCTGGCCACGCGCCTTGGCCGCATCACCAATAAGCACTTCACTGTCGGCACCGGCTCAGGCCAGCCGCGCGGCATTATCACCGCCGCCGCCGTGGGCAAGGCCGGCCCCACCGGCCAAACAGCCACAGTCACCGTGGACGACCTCATCGACCTCGAGCACAGCGTCGACCCCGCGTACCGCATCAACAACGCGGCCTTTATGTTCAACGACCTCACCCTGGCCGAGATCAAGAAGCTCAAGGATGACAACAAGCGCCCGCTGTGGCTGCCCGGTATCGCTGACGGCGAGCCCGACCGCATCCTCAACCGCCGCTATGTGATCAACCAGCACATGGCTGTCATGGCCGCCAGCGCCAAATCCATCGCCTTTGGCGACTTCTCGCGCTACATCATCCGCGACGTGATGGCGGTGCAACTGTTCCGCATGACCGACAGCAAGTACACCGAGAAAGGCCAGGTGGGCTTCCTCGCCTTCATGCGCTCCGGCGGCAACCTCATCGACGTAGGCGGCGCGGTCAAGGTCTACCAAAACGCGGCCACCTGATCGCGGCAGCACACGGCGACCATTTTGCGGACACCAACAAAATGGTCGCCAAACCCCAGAGCGGAGACACAATCATGGCAAAGAAAACGGCACGCATACTGCGCACCCTCCCCATTGAGGGCACCATCTACAAAGCCAACGACCTGGTAACCCTGGACGATAAGCTACTCACAACCCTGGACAGGACCGCCTACGACACCAGCAAAGCCGCACTGGGCTACTGCAAGTCGATCGGCATCGCTGCCGTGGAGCACGCCAGTACCGCCGAGACGGAAAGCCTGCAAGAGGGCGGCCAGGCCGAGGGTAGCGAAGGCGGTCAGGGAGAAGGCGAGAGCGGCCAGGCCGAGGGTAGCGAAGGCGGTCAGGGAGAAGGCGAGAGCGGCCAGACCGAGGGCAGCCAAGGCGAAGGCGAAGGCGAGCTGGCAGAGTAATCATCATGCACCTCTCGCTGATCGACCGGTCGAACATTCGGCCCATCACCCTCGACGAGCTCAAAACGCACTGCGTGATCGATCACAACCTGGATGACGGCGTGCTGACCAGCCTGCTAGACGAGGCCGTTGAGCAGGTGGAGGCAGACACGGGCCGCACTTTGGTGGACACCATCTGGGGAGGCGTGATGGAAAGCTTCCCCAGCGTTATCTACCTGCCCCGTCCGCCGGTGGTCGAGCTGATCAGCATCACCTATGTCGACGCCAGCGGCCAGCTGCAAACGCTGCCAGAGCACACCTATCAGGTGCTGGCCACCGCTGCTGGCGCCGAGGTGCGTCCAGCACCGGGCCAGCGCTGGCCAGCGGCGCAGGCGGGCAATGTCAGCGCGGTGGCGGTGCGCTACCGGGCAGGCTACGTGCTCTCGGCAGGGTTTGGCGAGGCGCTGGGCGCGGGCTCTGGCACGGTGCTGGTTGATGCAGTCGGCCAGTTACTGCTAAGCGGTGGCGCGACTCAGGTAGGGGAGATCCCCATGCGCGCCCGCCTGGCCGCGCTCATCTGGGCGGCGCACCTGTACGAGAACCGCGAACACATGTCGCCGGTGCAGCTCCACGAGCTGCCCAGCTATCGCAGCCTGCTGTCCACCCTCGAAACGGGGCTCGTCTGATGCGGGCCGGTCGTTTGCGCTTTGTCTGCAACCTGCAGAACCCGGCACAGGTGGGCAGCCAGTACAGCACGTCCACCGGCTACATCACCGTAGCCGAGAGGTTGCGCGTAGACATTGTGCCCCAGCGCGGCACCGAGATCCGGGGCGAGCACCAAGCAGGCACCGCCACCACTGTCGAGATCCACCTGCGATTCCATCCGCTGATCACATCCGCCTCGCGCCTGATCGATGTCGAGGACAACACCGTCTACCAAGTGATCGCGCCCATCAATCTGGGTCGCCGCAACCGCGATCTCAGGCTGCAGTGCAAGGTGGTGACATGATGCTAGAGATCAAAATAGAGCCGCCCATCCAGGCGTTGGTGAGGGAGCTAGAGCAGCTCAAAGAAGGGCTGGGCGAAAAAGGTATCAGGGCAGGCCTTGTTTACGGGGCAAAGCCGCTCAAAGACACAATGAAAAGCCTGGCCCCCTATGACCGGGGAGCCCTCAGCAGGGCTGTCGGACACGTATCACCCTCGGCGCGCGCCAAGTCGCGGCTGGGGATCAAAAGGGACACCGCAGCGATCCTCGTGGGAGCCAACCGCAAGGTGGCCGCTGGCGGAGAAGGGAGAAAGATCTGGCAAGGGCGCAAGGCGCACTGGCACGAGCAGGGCACCAAGCACATGGGCGCCACCCCATTCATGTCAACCGCATTCCAAGCCTCTGCTCATCAAATCGAAGGCCGCTTTTATCAAGGGCTGACCCGCTACCTGGAGAGACAGCGTGCTAAACACTCTTCTTGATCGCTTGCGCACGAAGTGCCCCAGCTTCGCCACTATCGCGCCCGCTCCCAGCAGCGCCACCATCACTACCGTTGATGCCGCCTTGGCCAGCAGCTCGCTGATGAGCCTGCTGTCCGCCGTGGTGCCCGGCGTTTTTGCGGTGGAGATACCAGAGGGCCGCACGCCCCCCGATGCCGCCTACCGTCTCGTCTCGGCCCAGCCAGTCGAGGTGGCGGGTACGCGGGTCGTTACGGCAGTCAGCTTTGTCGTCACGCTGCGAGCGCCTCGCTACGAGGTGCTGATCCCGCTCCTTAGCGACCTTGAGGCAGGCATTGCAGGCAGCACCGACGCCATCAGCATCACTGACGCCGCCCTTGACTACGACCCGGCAAAAGGGCACTACCTGGCTGGCCTTGAGGTGCAGTACGCGGTGGCGGCAGTGCCCGGCGCTGCGGGCTGGCCAATGCTGCTGGTTGATGCCGACGCGCTTACCGGCCTGCCGTCGCGCTACGACAACACCGTCCGCCAGCGCGTCAACCGGGGCTACAGCTTCACCCTGGTCTGCGCCACCGACGCCATTGCCAGCTTGCGCGCCGAGCTGGAGGCGGCCCTGCTGGGCTGGCAGCAGGCCCCTGCCGCCGAGCCCTTTGAGTTTACCCACGGCCTGCCGCTCAGCCTGCCAGGCGGCCTTTACGCCTGGCGCGACATCTACAGCGACGCTGGCTACATCAAACAACCCTGACCACACCCAACAGCTACCAGGAGGTCACCCATGGCCCGATCCGGCGGATCCTACGTGGTGGACAAAGACGGCACCCGCCGGCGCGTCCAGCACACGACAGAGCTCACGGTGCTTGAGCGCAAGGCCCTGCAAGCGGCAGAGCAAAAACCCACCAAAGCAAAGCCGCCCGCTAAGGCTGCTGCAGACAAAGGAGAGCACTCATGACAATGAAATCCCGTCGACAGTACATATTGGCGGTGCGCGAAACCACCTACGGCACCGACCCCACGCCGGACGGCGGCAACGCGATCCTCACTAGCGGCCTCGCTCCAGGATTCCAGCAGGGCAACCGGGTTACTCGCGACCTTGACAGCCCCTCCCTGGGGGCAGACCAGGAGATCGCCACCGGCCTCTATACGACCGTCTCATTTAATGTGGAGATCGCCGGCGCCGGCGATGCTGGTGACGTGCCCGGCTGGGGCATCCTGCTAAGAGCTTGCGGCTTCAGCGAAACCATCACCGCCGACACCAGCGTGACGTACGAGCCGGTCAGCGACGATATAGAGTCGGTTACCATCTACTACTACCAAGACGGCGAGCTCCATAAAATCACCGGCGCGCGCGGCACTGTCAGCTTCAACCTGTCGAAGGAAGCGATTCCCCGCATGGCGTTTGTGTTCACCGGCCTGTATCACGACCCGACAGCGCCCGTCAGCCCGATCACGCCCAACACCTCAACGTTTGTGGATCCGCTGCCGGTAACCGAAGCAAACACGCCCACCTACACCGTAGCCGGGCACCCGGTTAAGGCCGAGGGCTTCACGCTCGACTGGGCCGGCCAGGTGGTCTATCGCAACGTGGTTAACAGCGAGAGCGTCCAGATCTCAGGCCGCACACCCACCGGCACCCTGACGTTCGAGCAGGAGCGCATCGGGGCCAAAAACTTCTGGGCGGCAGCAAAGAGCCAGGATCTGCACGAGGTAAAGATTGTGCACGGCACCACCGCGGGCAACATCGTGGAGATCAACAGCGACCGGGTGCAGCTCTCTCAGCCCGCGCTTGACGACAGCGACGGCATCAGCGTGATGAACCTCAACATGCGGCTCATCAAGGGCGATGATGACGAGCTGGAGATCGTGGTCAGGTAACCCCGTCGCCAGGCAGGCCGCCCTGCCTGGCCCAACCTTGCACAACGGACACAACCTAACGGACAACGAGGAACATCATGGCAATACGGTTAGCAAAAAAAGATCGGGTGCGCGTCAACGTCATCTGCGAAGTGCCCCGCGACAAGGGCGCAGGCTATCAAAAAGAAAGCTTTGTGGCCGTCATCAAAAAGCTCTACGGGCATGAGGCGGAAGATTTCAACAAGCGCCGTGTCGACATGACCGTCTTGGAGCAGCTCCAGGAGCTGGTGCTGGGGCTGGAGCAGGTCAAAGACGAAGACGGCAAGGACATCCCGTTCAGCGCCGAGCTGATCGAGCAACTTGGCGAGATTGACTACTACTGGCTGCCGCTTTACGAGCAGTGCATCGCCGTACAGAACGAGCTCGCGCGAAAGGAAATGGAACGAAAAAACTAATCGACGCCGGGCGCTACTGGGTGCGGGCGCCCGAGCCCGAGCAACACGGCGAAGACAACAATGACGAGGACTGGCTCGTCATCGACGCCAAAGCAGCACCCCGCCAGCGCGAAGAGCCACACTTTGAGGTCTGGCACGAAAACTGGGATGCCTGGCAAACCTTTTTGGCCTGCGGCACCCAATGGGTTGCTGGCCTCCAGGGGGCCACCGGCCTCAACTACCCCGCGCTGGAGTCAGTGATGAGGATGCGCGGCATCCCGCCAGAGCAGCAGCCCGAGATATTCGAGAAGGTGCGCCTGATAGAGACAGGCGTACTTAAAGCCTTTGCCAAGCAGCGAGCGCAAGAGCAGGCAAAGCAAAAGGCGCAACCCCGCAGTTAAGAGACAGCCATGGCACGTAACTACAGGACCGGCATCATCATCACGGGTGATGCCAGTGGAGCCGTGCGCGCTGCAAACCTCACCGAGGAGCAGCTCAAGCAGCTCAACGCGACCAGCAAAAAAACCAGCGACCAGTTTAGCGATATCGCCAGCAAAACCCGCGATGTCGCCAACGCCGCGGCAAAGTGGGCAATGGTGGCCGGTGGTGCAGCAGTTACCGCCACCGCCGCCCTGGTCAAAAACCAAATGGGCCTGATCAGCAGCACCGCCAACGTCTCCGACATGCTCGGCATATCGACCGAGGCGCTGGCCCGCCTGCGCCATCAGGCCGATATCACGGGCGTCTCTGCCAACAACCTCGACTTGGGCATCCGGCGCATGACCCGCCGGATCTCCGAGGCTGCTCAAGGCACCGGCGCCGCCGTCAAATCGCTCGACGAGCTCGGCCTGAGCGCCGAGGCGCTGGCAAAGTTGTCGCCGGATCAGCAGTTCGACGCTATTGCCGAAGCCATGGAGGGCGTCGAAAACCAAAGCGACCGGTTGCGCCTGGCGTTCAGCATTTTCGACACCGACGGCGCCGCCCTGCTCAACACCATGCGCGGCGGCTCGGCGGCGGCAGAAGAGGCCGCCCGCTTCACGGACCAGTGGGGGCTGGCCTTGTCGCGGGTGGACGCCGCCAAGGTTGAACAAGCCAGCACCGCCATGGGCATGGTGCGCACGGCCAGCGAAGGCTTCTGGAAGCAGCTCACGGTCCAGCTGTCGCCGGCGATCACCGGCATAGCCGAAGATATCTTGGGCTGGGGCGAGGGCATGGGTACCGCCGAGGAAGCCGCCCAGCGAACGTTTGAGACCATGACAACCTGGGCTGGGCGGGCCTTGGATGTGTTCCGCGGGGTCCAGGTGGTCTGGAAGGGCATCATTGCCCTGACCGCAGAGCTAAGCGCCCAGTTGTGGGAAACCATCTACAGCGTAGACGAGGGCATTTCAACGCTGCTCAACAAGCTGCCCTCGTGGATGCGGGGCGGGGTGACATTTGCCGGAAGCCCGTTCGCGCGCGAAATGGCGACCTCGCTGCGCGCAGCGGCGGACCAGCTGGGCAGCGAGCTCCACGAGCTGGCTATGAAAGCCATGCCCTCAGACGCGCTGGCCGCACGGCTGGACAAGTGGCGAAAGGACGCAGAGGCTGCGGCAGAAAAAGTCGCCGCCTCTGCAGCCAAAACCCGCGGCGGCTACCTGGCCACCGGCGAGGCACTGGAGGGCTTGACCACCCAAGAAAAAGCCCGCGCCGATGCTGTCAGCCGCGCCCTTGGCGATCTGTCGTTTCAGAACCAGCTGCTTGAGCGGGAGCTGCGCGCCACGCAAGCGGGCGAGGATGCGCTCAAAGCCTTCAACCGCGAAAAGCACATAGAGATCGGCCTGCGCAGCACCAACGCCAAAGACATGCTGCCCCAGGAGCTGGCGCTCTACCGTGAGCAGCTTGCCGCCCAGTGGGATCTGCAGGAGGCAATCCGCGACGCGGGCAGCACCACAGCTGCCGTCAGCGACGACATGGCCAAGCTGATGGAGGAGACGTCGCGCCGCATGGGAGACAGCCTTGTGCAGGTGTGGCGCGACTTTATCGACGGCGGCAGCAACGCGCTCGACTCCATGAAAAAGATGCTGGTCGACTTCCTGGCCAACGCCGCGCACCTCGCGCTCACCCGCCCCATCATGGTCAGCCTTGGCCTGGCCGGCTCGGTCGGTGCCAACGCTGGCGGCATCGGTGGCGGCGCAGCAGGCGGAGCAGG
>Ga0265293_10003278_pt1 | contig 30355 bp, 27 predicted proteins | sample Munlanlewell138R_FD_192505 | JGI IMG/M metagenome (GOLD analysis project Ga0265293, IMG submission 192505) | Leachate microbial communities from a municipal landfill in Southern Ontario, Canada - Leachate well 138R | ecosystem: Engineered > Solid waste > Landfill > Unclassified | place: Canada... | reverse complement strand
TATATGGAAAGGCTTTGCTATGTTTATAGAAGAATAATCAATACAGACGGTTTTCCCGCCGCCTATATTGCCGCCGCCGAACGCGCCGCCCGCTTGCCTTATATCGCCGAGCACATCATTTATAAAACTTTGCCTGTCAAGAAAAAAGTTTATATAGCCGCCGGAAGGTTTAACGGTTGATATAAAAGTAGGTTTTTCAATCTCTCCGCTCAAATCTTGAGCAATCAGCGGCGGCGCTTTACGCAGCTTTTTCGCGAGGCCAAAGCACGGAAACGCGTAGTCTCCCATATCCGTACCGGCGGGCGTCTCTATAAGCTTTACGGCGTCTTCTTTTGGTATGCCGGCGGCATTGGCAACCGCCAGCCCCAGCGCATCTTTATAATCCATTACATCTGCCTTTATACTTATGATTTACTAAAAGAATATATCATATCCGGCTTGTGTTATGCAACGAGTACGGGGAGGGCGTATACAAGCGTCACCGATAAATTAATAATATTCCGATTGACAACACAGATTTGTTTGCCGCCTAAACAGTTGAAAGGCATAATGCGTTGATGTATACTGAATAAAACAGATCGGCGCTCGCGCCGGTACTGCGGAGGTTAAAGTATGGCGAAACGCATAGGGATACTAACCAGCGGCGGGGATTGCCCCGGGCTTAACGCCGCGATACGGGGCGTTGCCAAAGCCTCGTACCAGATGTTTGGCGACGCCGAAATAGCAGGCATAATGGACGGCTTCGGCGGTCTTATTGACGGGGATTACCGCATAATGAAAAAAGAAGAGTTCTCCGGCATATTAACAAGGGGCGGCACGATATTAGGCACGTCCCGTCAGCGCGGGATGCCGGCAGGCCAGTGTACGGGTAAATTTCTCGATACGTTTAAAGCCATGTCTAAAAACTATGAAAAGATGGAGCTTGACTGCCTTGTGACTCTCGGCGGGAACGGCACCCACGCGATGGCGGGAGACCTTGCGCGGCACGGGCTTAACATAATAAGCCTGCCTAAAACGATAGACAACGATATTTACGGCACCGACGTAACATTCGGCTTTCAAAGCGCGGTAGACATCGCCACCGACGTTATCGACAAGGTTCACACAACGGCGCACTCGCACTCGCGCGTTATGATAGTTGAGCTTATGGGCAACACCGCCGGCTGGCTTACGCTGAGCGCGGGCATAGCGGGAGGCGCCGACGTTATACTGCTGCCCGAAATACCTTACGACATAGCGGCCGTCGCCGACGTAATAAACGATCGTTACGAAAGCGGGAAACATTTTTCTATAATAGCCGTGGCGGAGGGCGCCCGCAGCGTGGCGGACGAAAAAGGCAAGATATTTAAAGGACAGCATTATTCGATAGGCTACAAGCTTGCCGACGATCTGTCCAAGGTAATCGATATTGATACTCGCGTGGTTGTGCCCGGGCATTATCAGCGGGGCGGCGCGCCCTGCCCGTATGATAGGGTTTTGGCGACGCAAATGGGAGTGTATGCCGCCAAGCTTATCAAAAACCGCCGGTTCGGGCATTCCGTAGCCGTGGTAGACGGCAAGATTACTTCCAACCTTGTGGAAGACGTGGCCGGCAAAACTAAAACGATACCGCTTGATGACGAATTGCTAAAGGTCGGCCGAGATATCGGTTTAAGCTACGGAGAGCCATGATTACCAATATTTAAAGCACGCCTGAAAGCGCCGTGACGCCCATGCCGCTTGGTTTTTCTTATTTTGCTGTATGCGTTGACATGCATAATATAATCTACTAATATCTATAATGCTTAAATACCGGTGTCAATACCGGTACAACAGTTCAGTTTTTGTTTTTGGAGAATGCTTATGGAAAACAATTGTATAGCGATAGTGCTTGCGGCCGGAGAAGGGAAACGGATGAAATCGCCGCTGCCGAAAACCGTGCACCGCCTGGCGGGAAAGGCGCTATGCGAATGGGTGGTTGACTCCGCGGAGCAGGCTACGGGAGTAAAGCCGGTGCTTGTTATCGGCGCCGATACCGGTAAGTTTACGGCAATATTTTCCGACAGAGTCTTTTATGCCGTTCAGCAAAAGCCTCTCGGCTCCGGTCACGCGGTTTTAGCCGCTAAAGAGCACCTTACGGGAGACGGGTACGCAATAATCATAGCGGGAGATATGCCGCTTATACGCGCGCGGACGTTAAAGGCTCTGGCCGATAGGGCAGTGGCGGAAAAGCTTGCGGTGTGCATTCTTTCAACCGTATCGGAAAACCCGTCGGGCTACGGGCGCATACTAAGAAACAACAATGGCGTTGCGCGTATAGTGGAGGATAAGGACGCGACGGACGAGCAAAAGAAAATACAAGAAATAAACCTTTCCGTATACTGCTTCCACATACCGCCGCTGCTAAAAGCGCTTTACAGTTTAAACAATGAAAACGCGCAAAAAGAATATTACCTTACGGACTGTATAGAATACCTTTCCAAAGAAGGACACAGTATAGAAACGGTTGCTTTGCAGGACGGCAGCGAGGGCTTGGGAGTTAATGACCGGGTTCAGCTTGCGGATGCGGCGAAGCTTCTGCGCAAGCGCATAAACAATCAAATAATGCTGAGCGGCGCAACGCTTATAGATCCGGATAATACATACATTGACGCGAACGTAACCGTAGGGCGGGACGCCGTTATTTATCCTAATGTTACGCTTGAGGGTTTAACCGTTATAAAGGAAAACGCTGTGATTTATCCCGGCAGCCGTATTTGCGATAGCACAATAGGCCGCGGCACAACCGTCCAGAATTCCGTAATATTACAATCGAAAATAGGAGATAACACGACGATAGGGCCCTATGCTTATCTTCGCCCCAAAAGCGTTATAGGCAACGGCTGCCGCGTGGGAGACTTTGTTGAGATAAAAAACGCGCGGCTTAAAGACGGCGCGAAGGTTTCGCATCTTTCGTACATAGGAGACGGGGAAATAGGCGAAAAATCCAATATTGGGTGCGGGGTTGTATTTGTTAATTATGACGGAAAGAAAAAGAGCGATACCGTAATAGGCAAAAACGCTTTTATAGGCTGCAACGTAAATCTGGTCGCGCCGGTAACCGTGGGCGACGGGGCATATGTCGCCGCGGGGTCCACAGTGACGTCCGACGTTGAGCCGGACTCGCTGTGCGTTGCGCGATGCAGGCAGCGCACAATATCCGGATGGGCAAAAAGAAGGAGAGAGGAATGATAAAAGCCGTATTTTTTGACCTTGACGGCACCTTATTGTCTCTTGACATGGAAGACTTTGTCCGCGTCTACCACACGCAGATAGAAAAGAGCGGCTTTTACAAAATACTCGGGACAAACGGCGGGAAGGCTTTCAGCAGCGCCGTATACGCCATGCTGACAAACAACGGCCGCGCGCTTAACAAAGACGTATTTTTTGAAACGCTTTACTCGCTTACCAAAGCCGATTTAGCGGAAGTTAAAAATCATATGGACAATTTCTACGCCAACGAATTTGACATTGTAAAGTACTGCGTCAGCCCGAACAGCGACGCGATTGCCGCTGTCGCGCTGCTTAAAAGCAACGGCTACAGATTAATACTTGCGACAAACCCGCTGTTTCCGCCGGCGGCGACATACAAACGAATAGAATGGGCGGGGCTTTCTCCGGACGATTTTGAATATATTTCGCATTATGAGAATTCGCGTTATTGCAAACCAAACCCCGAATATTTTAAAGAGGCGCTTTATGCAAACGGGCTTTCCGCGGAAGAATGCTTATTTGTGGGCAACGATGTGCGCGATGATATGTGTTGTATAAAGCTGGGGTTTAAAGGATTTTTGGTGACAAACCATATTATTGGAGACGCAAGGGAGGTTCCGCAATGCGCAAAGGGAGATTATTCGGCTTTTCTAAGCTTCGCGGAAAATCTGCCGCGGGTTTAACCGCCGACTATTACATAATAGGCCTTGGCAATCCCGGCGGGCGATACGCGCGTACACGGCATAACGCCGGCTTTAACGTCGTATCCATTATAGCTCAGCGCCACGGTATCCCCCATAAGATTCATAAATACGGCGCGGCGCTGGGGAAAGGCGTAATAAGCGGCAAAAAGGTTTTGCTTTGTATGCCGCAGACTTATATGAACCGTTCGGGCGAAAGCGTAAAAGAGCTTTCGGCGGCGCTTGGCATACGCGCGGACCAGCTTATAATAGTATACGATGATGTGGATATTTCTTCGGGCACGGTACGGATTAAAGAACGCGGCAGCGCGGGCTCCCACAACGGTTTAAAATCCGTAATCTATTCTCTCAACACAGATGAATTTATAAGAGTGCGCGTAGGTATAGGAAAGCCCCAAGGCGATATAGTAGATTATGTGCTGGGCGAGCACAGCGACAAGCAAAAGGCTTATAATACGCTTTTGATGGCCGCGGACGCGGTAGAGGCTATAATTGAATACGGCGTCGCCGAAGCGCAAAACAGATATAACTGAAAATGATGCGGATAATTGAGCATATTTTTAATACACAGTCTTTTTTAAAGCTGTACAAAGAGCTGCGGGCAGGGCATGTTCCCTGCTCGCTTTATGGAGTTCCCGATAGTTTAAAGGCGCACATAGCTAAGGCTTTAGCAAAAAAGACGCGCAGGCCTGTAATAGTAGTGTGTGAAACGGACGCCGCCGCGCAAATATATGCCGAAGCGGTGAATGACGCGGTTTATTTGCCGCGCAGGGCGCTTTTGCTCCGATCGTCCGTAGCGCGCAGCAGGGAAACGATGTTTGAGCGCATATGCGGCATATCAAGGCTTTTATCGGGCAAGGCGAGCGCGGTATTTTTAAGCGAAGAAGCGCTCGCGGCAAGGCTTGTACCGCCGGAGACGTTTAAGAACGCGCATATTAAGATTTTAAAGGACGGTTATTATAATCCCGTCAAGCTGGTACAAAACCTTGTTTTTTGCGGATATGAGCGGGTTGCCGCGGTGGAAACGCCCGGGCAGGTCGCGCGGCGCGGCGAGATACTGGACGTATTCTGCCCCGGGTCGGCCGCTCCTTACCGTATTGATTTTTTTGATACCGTGGTTGAGAATATACATACTTTCGACCCGGGTACTCAGCGCCGCGGACGCGATGTTTACAGCGAGATTAATTTGCCGCCGGCCGTGGAGCTTATACTTGATGAAAAAGCGGCGCAAAAAGGCGCCGAATATTTCTCGGGCATACAACCGCAAGGCGCCCTGCTTTCACAACGGTACGAGAGTTATGCGCGGCAGCTTTCGGGCAACAGATATTTCGAGGATATCGAAAACTTTGCGCATGTGTTCGGCAGCCACAGCCTGCTTGATTACGCCGAGGACGCGATTGTTATATATGACGATTACAAGCGTATAAAGAACGCCGCGAAACAGCGCGAGGAAAACTTTTCGGCAAAGCTTAACGCGATGATAGAAGCTAAAGAAGCGGCGCAAGAGCAGCGCGCGCTTTATATTTCTTTCGATATTTTTTCAAACAAAACCCTTGAGAAAAGCGTTATAGACATATGCACAGTCGGTAAATCCTTGATTGGACAAAAGGCTCAGATTACGCTGAGCGCAAAAAGCGCCCTCGCGTATAATAAGAGCGTCGATTTATTAAGAGAAGATATCAAAGGGCGCGTATCCGCGGGATGGCGTGTTTACCTTTGCTGCGGAAGCGCCGCGCGGGCGCAGCGTCTTTCCGCCGAGCTGACGGATAAAAAAATGGTTGTGCCCTTTCTTGAAAATTCAAGATCGCTGACCGAGGGCGAAACGGGTACTTTCCCGGACAAGCTGAATACGGGATTCGAGCTTACCGACCTAAAAGTATATTTTTTGGGCGAAAAAGATATATACGGATTTTCAAAAAAGAAAAGGCAAGCGCATAAGGGCGGACAGCTTGACATATTCACCGATTTGAAACCGGGCGATTTGATAGTACACGATATACATGGAAAAGGGCGTTTTTTGGGCCTTGTTACCCGCACCGTACAGAATATATCGCGCGATTACCTGGAGCTTAAGTACCGTGACGACGATAAGCTGTTTATACCGACAGACCAGATAGACCGTGTGCAAAAATACTTGGGCGGTGAAAGCGAGCGGCTGAGCAAGCTTGGCGGCAGAGAATGGAGCCAGACAAAAGCGCGTGTCAAAAAGGCGGTAAAAGAACTCGCGGAAGACCTTGTTTCGATATACAGCGAACGTGTTCTAAAAAAGGGGCACAGCTTTGGGCCGGATACCTTATGGCAAAAGCAGTTCGAAGACGCTTTCCCGTATGAGGAGACCGAAGGCCAGCTAAAGAGCATAGAGGACATAAAGCGCGACATGCAGGATGAAAAGGTTATGGACCGTCTGCTCTTGGGAGACGTTGGTTACGGTAAAACCGAGGTTGCCATGCGGGCGTGCTTCAAGGCCGTTATGGAGGGGCGGCAGTGCGCCGTGCTTGTTCCGACAACTCTTCTTGCCCGCCAGCATTATCATACATTCCGTGAAAGGTTCGCCGAGTTCGCGGTGTCCATAGAGGCCGTTTCGCGGTACGTAAGCGCGGCGGAGCAGCAGCGCGTTTTGGCGGGCGTTGCGGCGGGAACGGTGGATATTGTAATCGGCACGCACAGGCTGCTGTCAAAAGACGTTAAATTCAAAGATTTAGGACTGCTTGTAATAGACGAAGAGCAGCGCTTTGGCGTGTCGCACAAGGAGCGTATAAAAGACATAAAACGCAGCATAGACGTTTTAACGCTCTCCGCGACACCAATACCGCGCACATTGCAGATGGCGCTTACCGGCATACGCGATTTGAGTATGCTGGATACGCCGCCGGAAGAGCGAAAACCGCCCGAGAGCTATGTTTTAGAATACAGCCCCAAGCTTTTGCGCGAGGCGATTATACGAGAAATGGAGCGCGGCGGTCAAACTTATTATGTTTGCCGCCGGATAGAGCTTATGGACAGGCTCGCCGGAGAGCTTAAAAAACACGTGCCGGAAGCGCGGGTTGCCGCGGCGCACGGGCGTATGGGCGAGGCCGCCATGGAAGACGTAATGGTTGATTTTCTCTCGGGACAGTACGACGTGCTGTTGTGTACAACTATTATTGAATCGGGAATAGACATACCGAATGTCAACACAGTTATAATATACGAGGCGGATAAATTCGGTCTCGCGCAGCTGTATCAAATAAAAGGGCGCGTGGGGCGCGCGGCAAAAAACTCTTACGCTTATTTAACGTATCTTTCCGGCTCAAGAATGACGCCCGATGCGGAAAAACGGCTGGCCACTATCGCCGAATTTACGGAGCTTGGCGCGGGCTTTAAAATAGCGATGCGCGACCTTGAGATAAGGGGGGCGGGTAATCTGCTCGGTCCCGAGCAGTCCGGACAGATGGCGGCTGTCGGATACGATATGTACTGCCGATTTATGCGCGAGGCCGTCGCCGAAATAAAGGGCGAGCGAATAGAACGCTTCGCCGATACATCGGTTGAGATACGGCTTGACGCGCATGTGCCAAACGCTTACATATCCGATGATATGCAGCGAATCGAAATATACAAGCGCATTGCGGCGATTGACGGAACGCGCGGCGCGAAGCAGCTTAAAGAAGAGATAACAGACCGCTATGGCAAGCCGCCGCGCCCCGTGGAAAATCTTATGCTGATATCGGTTATAAAAAGCTTCGCTTCAAGGGCGGGATTTGTTTCGGTTACCCGCAGCGGACGCACGTTCACGTTAAAATACGGCGAGGAAAGCGCAGTTGACGCAAAAGTTTTGCTTAAAAAGCTTAAAAGGCACGATAACGCCCGTCTTAAATCCGCCGAGCCGCCGTTTATAGTGTTTAAGGCGCCGCAGCAAAAAACCGTGGACGCGCTTTTAGCCTTTTTGCACGACGTACGCGGCTGCCGCGCTGGGCGGCGGACGGAGTGAGCTGCGATTTACGTTATTTGGTGTCATGTGCGCAATAATATATTTTTGGTTAAATGTATTGGCACGTTTAAATACTTATGGTATAATTCCATACTGTCGGCAAACAAAGCCGGTTTTTTGCGCCAATGTAGCTCAGCCGGCAGAGCGGCTCACTCGTAATGAGCAGGTCAGCGGTTCGATTCCGCTCATTGGCTCCATATCCCGGGGTGTAGCGCAGCTTGGTAGCGCGTTTGGTTCGGGACTAAAAGGTCGCAGGTTCAAATCCTGTCACCCCGACCAGCGGAACAATGGACTACGCTTCGCTCGTTTTCTGGGCGGAGCGTTGCTCTTTCCGCCCGAAAAGCTCACACGCTTCGTCATTGCTCCTCTTCCGCAAAAAGCCACGTTCGCATCGGCTAAGCGCTTGCAAGCGCGCGCTTTTTATGCCGATTTGCTTACTTACCGTCTTTTTGCGGCTTGTCGCCTGTGGGGCTATCGCGCGCTCGCTTGAGTGGCGGCTTTTATTATGCCTATACAAGAAGCAAATGGAAGCTCTTTTATAGAGGTCTTTACAACAAGGGGGTTCGTTTTTATTCAAAAATTAAAGGACGTCCGATTATATCAAAAGAAGTCCTTTTAGACAAATTAAATAACAAACTTTGATGTAATAAGAATCGCTTGAATTAGCGGTTTTTATTATATCTGAAAATGCGGGATTCTGACGGGAATTATGCTATAATATCATCGAAAAGGCAGGTGATTGTTTCGTATGGGGTACAGCGTTGATTTAAACCGAATACCCGTCAACCGATATATGGAGATGCTGAAAAAGCAAAACCTGTTACCGGGGCGAAAAATATTGTTAGAGAATATTGACGAGAATTTCCGCAGGATAGCGGCTGCCGGTATTTTTAATTTGGCGGAGTTAAAAACAAATATATCTTCGCTCCGGCGGCTTATCGAATTTTCCGCAAAGACAGGTATACCTGAAAATTATCTGACTATTTTGAAAAGAGAAATGGGAAGCCTGGAGCAGAAACCGGTGCCGATTTCTGATTTTCCCGATATTTCCGCCGACACAGTTTCCGTTCTGTTGAATAAAGGCATAAAGACATCAAAAGACGTTTTTTCTATCAATCTCAACAATATATCCGCCTTCGGCCGGGAGGTGGGTATTGAGGCGGGTATGCTGCAAAAACTAAGCGACTTGAGTAATCTTGTAAGAATCAATGGCATAGGGGCAATGGCCGCAAGAACCATATATGAGAGCGGTTATAAAAATATTGTTGAGATAGCTAATGCAAAGGCGCCGGAGTTACTTGAAAAAATGAACGCGGTCAATAAAGATAAGCAATATTATAAAGCCAATCTTGGCGAGAAGGATATGCAGTTTATTATTGACGCGGCAAATATGATACTTGAAGCAGAGATTTGAAGAGCGCTCGCCTTTTTTTATCTTATATATTGACGCGCCGCATGAAACGTTGGGTTCCAAAATATATTCAAAAATCAAAAAAACGTTCGGTTATACCAAAAGAAGTTCTTTTATTATGTGTTGATGCTAATGAATCTGCCCGCACGTTTGAATACGACCGTGTCCGGCGCAGCGCGAACAGTCGCGCTTTCAAAATTATTTTTTAGTAAACATTGCTTTGGCATCTTGACTTTTTTTAGACGGTGTGTTTGAATTGTGTTCAAGAGACGGGTTAAAAATTCTCCCGTTTAAGACAAAAGAATGATGATTGAATACGCAGATAAAGCATCTGTTTATTTTTGTTGTTGACAAGTATTTGATTATATCAGCTAACCAAATTAACGGTTTATATTGTTAAAAACAGCATCAAATAAATTTAAGCATAAAGGAGCAGATTGATGAAAAAATACAACATTGGTGTTATTCCCGGGGATGGTACGGGGCCGGAGGTTGTAGCTGAAAGTGTCAAGGTTATTAAAGCGGCAAGCGGTAAATTCGGGTTTGGCGTTGATCTTGAATACTTTGATTTCGGCGGCGACAGATATCTTAAAACGGGGGTGTTGCTTTCTGACGAAGATATGGCAAAGTTCGGCTTAAAGCAGGCGGTATTGCTTGGCGCTATAGGCCACCCGGATGTAAAACCCGGAATTTTAGAAAAAGGTATTCTTTTGAATTTAAGATTTACCTTTGATCAGTATATAAACTTAAGGCCTGTGATGCTTTATGACGGCGTCGATACGCCGCTTAAAGATAAAGGTCCGGATGACATTGACTTTGCGGTAATTCGGGAGAATACCGAAGGCCTGTATACGGGTAGCGGCGGCTTTTTTAAAAAGGGAACTGCCGACGAGATAGCGATACAAGAGTCCGTAAACACAAGGAAGGGTGTTGAAAGGTGTCTGCGCTTTGCGTTTGAATACACGAGGAAGAGAAACAAGAAAAATAAACTGACACTGTGCGGCAAGACCAACGTTCTCACATACGCGTCCGACCTTTGGGAAAGAACTTTTTATGAAATAGCGGAAGAATATCCCGATATTACAACCGACTACGCCCATGTTGACGCGACATGCATGTGGATGGTTAAAAACCCCGAGTTTTTCGACGTTATTGTTACCGACAATTTATTCGGAGATATAATTACAGACCTTGGCGCTGTCCTGCAGGGAGGGATGGGCGTTGCAGCCGGCGGTAACATAAACCCCGAAGGTGTTTCTATGTATGAACCGATTGGCGGCTCCGCTCCTAAGTATACCGGTCTTAACGTTATCAACCCGCTTGCCGCAATCGCGGCGGGGCAGATGATGCTTGAGCAGCTTGGTGAAGATAAGGCGGCCGCGGCCATAGATAATGCGATAAAAAAAGCGGTCAGCGCTGATATTAAGAGCATGTCGGCGGGCAAAATGGGTTACAGCACGACGGAAATAGGAGATTTGATTGCCAGTTACCTATAAATTGATTGCGGGAACTGCGCTGGAAGCCGTTGCAAATGCAGCGGCTTTTTAATATCATATAAAACACATATGAATTATTTAATGGAGGATTTGGCAAGTGGGGAAGGTTTATAAAAGCTTGACGGAACTGATAGGCGGAACGCCGCTTCTTGAGCTTGGCAGCTTTTCGGAACAAAATAATCTTCCGGCGACGCTTATAGGCAAGCTGGAGTACTTTAACCCGGCGGGCAGCGTGAAGGACAGAATTGCCAAAGCAATGATAGAAGACGCCGAAAAATCAGGCAGGCTAAAGCCCGGCTCGGTTATTATTGAGCCCACAAGCGGCAATACAGGTATAGGCCTTGCGGCCGTTGCCGCGTCGAGGGGTTATGATGTGATACTTACAATGCCGGAAACCATGAGCGAAGAACGCCGCGGCCTGTTGAAAGCTTACGGCGCGAAGATAATACTTACCGAAGGCGCGCATGGCATGAAGGGCGCTATACAAAAGGCGGAGGAACTCGCGCGGGAAATACCGAATTCGTTTATTCCCGGGCAGTTTGAAAATCCGGCTAATCCGGCTGCTCATAAAGCGGCTACCGGTCCCGAGATATGGGAAGATACCGAAGGCAGGGTTGACATACTGGTTGCCGGAATAGGAACAGGCGGCACTATTACAGGCACGGGAGAATATTTGAAAAGTAAGAAACCGGATTTAAAAATTATTGCCGTTGAACCTTTTGATTCGGCAGTGCTTTCAAAGGGAATATCCGGACCGCATAAAATTCAGGGAATTGGCGCGGGCTTTGTACCTAAGGTGCTCAACACCGCAATATTTGACGAGATTATAGCCGTTAAAAATGAAGACGCTTTCAAAACCTGCAAAGCGATAGCAAAAACGGAAGGGCTCCTAATTGGGATTTCATCCGGCGCGGCGGTCTGGGCGGCGGTTTTGGCGGCTAGGCGCCAAGAAAACGCGGGAAAGACCATTGTGGTTATTTTGCCGGATACCGGCGAGCGGTATCTTTCCACCTCGTTGTTTGACTAAATAATAGCGGCTTTATAAATATAACTGAACTGCCGCCATGAAAATGGGCGGTTTTATCAGCGGAGCCGGTAATTTGCGGCTAAGCCCGCTTTTTTTTCGTTCTCTTAAATAACAGCCGCGCAAATGCATATACGCAAAATTACATAAGTGAAAGCATTACGGGGCGGTTCGGTAAATATTACAAGCATGTTACGATTCTTTGACTTTTCGTAACAAATGAGCTAACATGGAATAAGACACGATGCAAAGCAAGGAGCTTGACAAAAATGCTGAACAAACTGGGTGAAATGCTGCAAATAAAACCGGCGGGCCCTGAATATACAAATACTGTTAAACCGCGGGCTGTGAATGAAAAAACCCGTAAAATAAGACCTGCTCCCGCTATGGTGGAGGTTAGGTTAAAGAAAACCGAAAGAGTACGCAAACAAGCCGCCGGCAATCAACGTCACGGGGGGCTTAGCCGCAAGAGCGCCGCGGTAGAAGAATTTGATACGGCGGTAAAAGCGGATAAGCGGGCTTATTTGCATCAGACCGCGCAAGAAGGGCGCCGTTACGGACGCAAGGCTGACAGGACACAGCCGCGTTCCGGAACCATGCAGAATGCAACATCAAGGGTTGCGGTTAAACAGGCAAGCAGAAGCGGTAAAACAACGGGCAGCCGTGTACGCAAACGCAACGCCGCCGCCGCTGTATACGCGTTTTCGGGGATTGCTTTTATTTTGCTGCTGATTGTACTGTTTACGCCTGCGGGAGCGTTTTTGGCCGGAGGCGCTTTGCGGCTTGCCCGGAATACGCAAGAAGGCGATTTTGCCGCTGTGCCGGTTGACGCGGAAGATAACTACAACGAAATTGCAGATCAGGACGTTCCGTTATTTATTGATGACGATATCGCGCGGGAAGAAGAGTCCTATTCAGCGCCGTTAAAGCCGTCCGCTCCGATTACGGAGGGTATGCCTTCGCCGGCGTCAACGCCAAAGGCTGCGGATACTCGGCCTGCGCCCTCTTCCAAACCCAATCCGACACCTGCGCCGCAAAAGACGCCGAAACCGACATCAACGCCGGCATCTACGCCTACGCCGACGCCTACGCCGACGCCTACGCCGACGCCTACGCCGACGCCTGAGCCGACACCGACGCCTACGCCGACACCGGAGCCTACGCCGACGCCTGCGCCAACGCCGGAGCCTACGCCTGCGCCGGAGGAGCCAACCGAATAAGCGTTAGCCGAAATTTATTGTACACTATCCGTCGGTTAATATATAATCAAATATATTTGGTTACAGCGTCATAAACCGCGGGAGAAATCAATATGCAATATGTAACACTGAAGTATAAAAATAAACCGGTATCAAGATTTGGCATGGGCTGTATGCGGCTGCCCCAAATCAAAAAAAGCGATGGCACGGAGATTATCGACGAACAAGAGTCGATACGTATGATAAGGTATGCCATTGAAAACGGCGTGAATTATTTTGATACCGCCTATTCCTATACGGGAAGCGAGCGGGTGCTGGGCAAAGCGCTTTTGGACGGATACAGGCAAAAAGTATATATAGCCACAAAGTGCCCGGTTTGGTATGTAAAAACCGGCGCGGATTACGGCAGGTTTTTCGATGAGCAGAGGATAAGACTGCGGTCGGATTATATTGACGTTTATTTGTTTCATTGTTTGGACAGGGCGAATTGGGAAAGGGTAAAAGCCACAGACGGAATCAAGCGACTGGAGGAATTAAAGCAACGCGGCGTAATCGGCCAGATCGGTTTCTCTTTTCATGGAGAGCGGCGGCTTTTTATTGAAATAATAGATTCTTTTAAATGGGATATTTGTTTGATACAGCTTAACATTCTTGACGATGATTATCAGGCCGGAATGGCAGGATTAAAATACGCCGCCTCAAAGGATATATCGGTGGCGATTATGGAACCGTTGAAAGGGGGCTTGCTTGGCGGCAGCGCGCCCAAAGAGGCGGAGGCGCTTTTAAATTCATACGAGGAGATAAGACCGCTGCACGAATGGGCATTTAGGTGGTTATACCACCACGCCGAGGCCGCCGTTATACTCAGCGGTGTTGGCAGTATGGAGCAGCTTAAGGATAACCTGCGAATATTCGGCGAGGCAAAGCCCGGCGTTATGAGCGATAGGGATATGGAGCTGATTAGACAGATTAAGTATATATACGCCGGCAAGGTTAAAATCCCCTGTACCGGATGCGGTTATTGTATGCCGTGTCCTGCGGGTGTTAATATACCCGAAATTTTCAAGGCATATAACGACTCGCCGATACTAAGTTGGAAAGAGTTCATAAAGACATTTTATTCATTGGAAACGGACAGCCCCTGCAAAGGCGCCGTTAATTGTACAGGGTGCGGGCATTGTGAAAGCCAGTGTCCGCAAAATATTAAGATTGCGGACATGTTGAAGAAAGCGCGCGGCGTTATGGGCAGGGGATATAATCACTACGAAAACGATACAATTTAATTACCCTATTTTGAAGGCTTCCTAAGGGGGTGAAGGTTCAAAAAAGGGGGTTTAGCTTTTGCTTAGCGAGATATTGAAGACATATATAAAAACAGGTATGAACTTTGTTTTTGTGGCATCTGAATTAAAAACATATATGAAAAAACAGATTGGTATTGTAATCACTTTTTAAAGATGTTTTCTGATTATGGAATAACTTTTGATAGTGCAGATGTTGTAGATGGCATCATTGGGAAATCCATCAGGAAATCCACTTGTCAGTATTTTATCCATGTATATCCTCCTTGTTGTTTTCATGTTTAAGAATAAAAGTCTGTGGGGAAATTAGGATTATATCTTAATTTCCCCACCCATTCCTACATCTTATTTCCTTTTAAAGAGGCTTATTGAGGCAACCACTCTATATACCAGAGCCAAGTTAAATATTGACCATAAAACTGAAACAATAACATTAACCTCCAAATAATCTTGTATAACAGCGTAGTAAATAAATGCTATACTGCTTATCAATAAAACAACCCAACCATTTTTTAACAACATTTTGTCTTTCATAACCAACTATCTCCTTTCAAAATTTTTAATCAAATTATTATTCTCGAATACTCTTTTCTTTTTCTAAAGAACTAACTTTTTTGCTTAAAGGCAAAACTAAAAATATAAGGAGCAATGTTCCCACTGATAGGGACAAAATTGCAATATAAGAGTTAATAGGGCGTATATCCATTGAAGTCTGCATATGGCCATAGAAGAAATTAAGCAATCCTATAGCTAAATTTAGTACCGTTAAAAATAAGAATAGTGCTCTAATTCGTTTATAATGTTTTATTCTTGAATCAATATCCGAATATATATCGAACTCGCCTTCTGTAGCCTTTCTTCTAAAATAAACCCAACGATAATAGGAAGCAACAAATTCTACACCGGTTTCCTCCATGAACTTAATATAGTTTTGGCTTTCAGGGTGATTAACCGGGTTTTGAAATAATTCTATCCTATAAATGTACTCACCTTTAGGGGCATCTTGGAAAACATACCTGCACCATGTATAATCTGTTAGGGCTAAACCTTTCGTTGACATCTCATTTAAATACTTTTCTTCTTTCTGATAATCAAAGAATGCCTTTCTTACAATGTGCTTCATTACTATTCACCCCCAGTAATCTTTTTGCCGTTTCTAATAAGTTCTTCTAACCTTAAAATCTCAGCATTTACAGTCTCTTTTCCTAACTCAGTAATCTGATAATCCTTTTTTCGTGAATCTTCTTCATTAGGCATTGGTTTTATCCATCCTTTTTCTAATAAAGTATTTATGGCACCATATAAAGTCCCTGCTCCAAGTGACACTCGACAATTGCTTATTTCTTTTACATTCTGCATTATTCCATAGCCATGCATTGGTTTATAAAGAGATAAAAGAATATAATACACTGCTTCTGTTAGTGCTGCACGTTCTGTCATTTCTGCCATTTAATCTCCTCCTAACTATAACGCCTTACGATATATCGTCTACAGTTATAATATATCGCTTAGCGATATAAATGTCAATACAAATTTGTAAATATTCTTACTTAATTATTTGACAAGATATTATGCTATTCTTGCAGAAGAGATGAGTTAACAGTATTCACTGATTCCGAACTCAAGGACTATGAGCGCTTTAAGAATATATTGATTGAGTTTCGTTCTTTTTATGGATAACTATAAAAAAAGAAAAGATAAATAATAAAGAGCCCTACCACGCAATTAAGAATGGTAGGTTTCTTCATGCCTGCTCTATGCGTTTATTTCCGTACCGTCCTTAAAAGTGAACCGCACATCGTCTTTATCATAAACAGTAGCGTAGTCGACAAGGCTGCACCACAGCTTTTCATCAAATTCGGTAAGTAAGTTTTCTTGTTTGCGAAGGGTGTAGAGGAAGGAGTTAATCGTACTGAGCCTTGTCTGCTTATCTGCGATTTTTTCGGTAACCTCAGTATGGCGAGTCTTGGCAAGGTCAAAGCGGTCAACCAGTCCGTTGTATCGCTCCTGGTATTCTCCCTGGTCAAGGGCCAAGTGTGCATTCTCACCGATGGCTTGCTGTATCATCCCAGCCACAACTTCGAGCTCGTTTTGTAGTTCAGCTTGCTCTTTTTCCAGGTCTGTAGTATCAAAAACCGTAGACTTTATAAGTTCAAAGTTTCCGAGGATTTCTTCCCTGTCAGAGTGTAGCTTATTTACCGCTGATATGAAGAGCATCTTGATTGTTTCTTCGTCAAGGTGTGGTGTCCGGCAGCGTTTGTCGTCATCATATTTGTGGTTGCATTGGTAAATGGTGCGACGGTATTTACTGGTGGAGTGCCATACCTTTGAGCCGTACCAAGAACCGCATTCACCGCATTTTATCCTACTTGAAAATATGCTGACCCCGCTTCGGCGGTTAGGACCAGGATTGCGGTTCTCCAGTTCAATCTGAACCATATCGAATACCGCAGGGTCGATAATTGCCTCGTGGTTGTTTTTTACATAGTATTGTGGAATCTCGCCTTCATTGATCTTCTTTTTCTTGGTGAGAAAATCCGTTGTGTAGCTTTTCTGCAAAAGAGCATCGCCCTTGTATTTTTCGTTTTCAAGCATTCGGCGGACTGTTGCGGCATTCCATTTTGCCTTTTTACCGGGTGAAAGGATGCCTTCAGCAGTAAGTGTCTTGGCAATCTTATAGGGTGAATATCCCTCAAGGAAGAGGGCAAAAATCCGCCTGACGATTACTGCTTCTTTTTCATTCAGTACGAGGTTGCCATCCTCTCCACGGTCGTAACCGAGGAAGTGCCCAAAGGGAACGGTGACCTTGCCATCCTCGTTATATGCGCCTTCAATTTGATATGCAGAACTTGCCGCGCCCCAAATAAAATCCTTTGGAAAGGCCATAGTCGCACCTCTTTTTAATTTATTTTGTTTAATAGTATATATATTTTTATGCTGTTAAATTATATCATAACGTATAATAAAGGGACAAGCCGCTTCAGGCTTTTTTATGACAGCGCTTTTTGCGGCTGTCAAAAAAGATTATGGAACACGCTATGGGCGCCGCTTAATTTACGGTTGTTTTTTTTAATCATATGGCATATAATATACACGAACAAATGTTCGAGGTATTTATGCAGCGCGTTATATTACATACCGATATGAATAATTTTTATGCCAGCGTGGAGTGCGTTCACCGCCCTGATATAAGGGGCTGCCCCGTGGCGGTCGGCGGCGACGAACAGCTGCGCCACGGTATTGTGCTCGCTAAAAACGATATTGCCAAAGCGGCCGGCGTCCGCACGGGCCAGGCGCTCTGGCAGGCGCGTGAGAGATGCCCTAATCTTGTAACGCTCAAGCCCAATTATCCGCTGTATCTGCGGTACGCTAAGTTCGCGCGCCAGATATACTCGGGGTTTACCGATAAAATAGAGCCTTTCGGGCTTGACGAGGCGTGGATTGACGTGAGCGGCGACAACGGTATACTGGTTGCCGATCAGATACGTTCGCGTATAAAAAAAGAGCTTGGGGTTACCGCCTCGGTTGGCGTCAGCTACAACAAAATATTTGCCAAACTTGGGTCGGATATAAAAAAACCCGACGCGACTACTCTTATCAGCCAAAAAAACTTTAAGTTAGTGGCGTGGCCGCTGCCCGTTGAAGAGCTTTTGTACGTAGGGCGCGCAACCAAATCAAAGCTTAATAGATTCGGCATATCCACAATAGGCGAGCTTGCGGCGGCGCCGGTTTTACTGCTGCGAAATGTGTTTGGAAAAGTTGGAGATGTGCTGCATCGTTTCGCAAACGGTCTTGACGATTCGCCGGTAACGCGCGCGGACGAGGAATCGCTTATAAAATCAATAGGCAACAGCACCACAACGCCAAGAGACCTTGTTTGCGGCGAGGATGTAAAAATAATTTTGTTCGTATTATGCGAAAGCGTCTGTGCCCGTATGCGCGAACACGGGTTTATGTGCCGCACCGTAGCCATATCTGTGCGTGATAACGAGTTGTTTTGTTTTGAGCGGCAGACAAAGCTTTCCCGTCCTTCCTGCGTATCCGCGCAGATAGCGCATACCGCCATGCGGTTGTTTGTGAGGGAATACGGCTGGCAAAAGCCAATCCGCAGCCTTGGGGTGCGCTGCGCCGACCTAATACCGGCGGACAGCCCTATGCAGACATCGCTGCTCTGCGACGAGGAAGGGCTGCGAAAACAAGAAACGCTTGAGAGAACGATAGATGCGCTTCGCGGCCGGTTCGGGCATTTTTGCATACAGCGCGCCTGCGTTCTGGCGGACAGATCGCTTGGGGGGCTTAACCCCAAGGGGGATCATATAATACATCCCGTGGGCTTTTTTAAGGACGGTACGGAACAATGAGGGAGATGCGGTATCAAAACGACAACAAAGTTTATGTAAAGGTTGAGGCGCTGTTTTTGCCCGACGGTAGGCTTAAACCCGTGGCTTTCTGGTGGGAGAGCGGGCGCAGATACGGTATAGACAAAGTGACGGAAGTATGCCGCGCGGCAAGCCTTAAAGCGGGGGGCATAGGAATGCGTTACACATGTATGGTATGCGGCAGGCAAACGTATCTTTTCTACGAAGAAGACCGCTGGTTTATCGAGCGTAAACGGCGGCAAAAATAAAACCGGCAGCCAAAGCCGCCGGTTTGGGAGAGTTTATTTCATTAAATATTCGTACATTGATTTCGCGGCGATTTTGCCCGCTCCCATAGCGAGTATGACGGTGGCCGCGCCGGATACCGCGTCTCCGCCGGCATAAACGCCTTCAATGGAAGTTTCGCCGGTTTCCTCGTTTATTATTATTCCGCCCCAGCTTTGCGTTTTAAGCCCGGGAGTAGCCTCGCGCATAAGAGGGTTGGGGCTTTGGCCTATAGCGATAACAACCGCGTCAAGCTCAATTTGGTATTCGGAGCCCTCAACAGGCAAAGGACGCCGCCTTCCGGAGCTGTCCGGCTCTCCAAGCTTCATTTTTTGCAGCGTCATGCCGCGCACATAGCCGTCTTTCGTGCCCAGTATCTCGGTCGGGTTGACAAGGAATTGAAAAACTATGCCTTCTTTTTTTGCATGTTCTATTTCTTCCGCGCGCGCCGGCATTTCGGTTTCGCTGCGGCGGTACACTATATAGACATCGTCCGCGCCCAATCTTTTTGCGCATCTCGCGGCATCCATAGCAACATTGCCGCCGCCTACAACGGCCGCTTTTTTATGCCGTATTACAGGGGTGTCAAATTCCGGAAACCGATAGCCCTTCATAAGGTTAATCCTGGTTAAGAATTCGTTGGCGGAGTAAACGCCGTTTAAGTTCTCTCCCGGCAAATTCATAAATTTAGGCAGGCCGGCGCCGGTGCCTATAAATATTGCCTTGTAGCCCATGTCTTTCAAATCGTCTATGGTCAGCACCTTGCCCATCACCATATTTGTCTGTATTTTAACGCCCATTTCTTTAAGAGCGTCTATCTCTTTTTGTACAAGCGCTTTGGGAAGACGAAATTCGGGAATACCGTAGACAAGCACTCCGCCCGCCGTATGGAAAGCCTCGAACACCGTTACGTCAACGCCCATTTTGGCAAGGTCTGCCGCGCATGTGAGCCCCGCGGGGCCCGACCCTATAACCGCCGCTTTCTTGCCGGTAGGTTTTTCGCATTGCTGAGGCTTGGAGCCGTGTTTTATGGCATAATCGGCGCAAAACCGCTCAAGCCTTCCTATTGCCACGGGCTCTCCTTTTATTGCGCGCACGCAATATTTTTCGCATTGGCCTTCCTGCGGACAAACGCGACCGCATATGGCGGGCAGGCCGTTGGTTTCCCTTATTTTATTGTATCCTTCAATATATTCGCCTTGCGCAGTAAGCGCGATAAACTCGGGAATTTGAACATTAACGGGGCAGCCGGCCACGCAGGGCTTATGTTTGCACTGCAGGCAGCGAAGCGCCTCGTTTTGCGCCATCTCTTCTGTATACCCAAGCGCGACCTCGCTAAAATTACGCGCCCGTTTTTTTGCGTCCTGCTCCGGCATTGCCGTTTTTTCAAGCTGCATATTGCGTTTACTCATTTGTCTACCCCCGAAAACAGATTGCACGAAGCTTCTTCCTGTTTTTTATACATGCCTTGTCTTCTCATGGCTTCGTCAAAATCAACCTCATGGCCGTCAAAATCTGGTCCGTCTATACAGGCAAACTTTGTTTTGCCGCCCACGGTAACGCGGCAGCCGCCGCACATGCCCGTGCCGTCTATCATAATCGGGTTCATGCTTATAATTGTTTTAATTCCGTATTGCTTTGTCAGCATGGAAACAAACTTCATCATAATAAGCGGACCGATGGCAATTACAATATCAAATTTCTCACCCGCTTCAATTTCCGCCTTTAGCGCATCCGTAACAAAACCTTTGTTGCCGTTGCTTCCGTCATCGGTCATTACAACCAGTTTATCGGAAACGGCGCCGACTTCGTCTTCAAGAAGTATCAAATCTTTATTGCGAAACCCTATAACGCTTGTTACGTCAACGCCCAGCGAATGCAGTTTTTTGGCTTGAGGATACGCAATGGCTGTGCCAAGCCCCCCGCCTATAACCGCGGCTTTCTTTACGCTTTCGTCAAAATGCGAAGCTTTGCCGAGAGGACCCACAAAATCGAGCAGGGCGTCGCCCTCGTTTAAAGTTCCAAGCTGTATAGTTGTTTTGCCTACCTCCTGAAAGATAATCGTAATCGTACCGGCGGCTGCGTCATAATCCGCTATCGTCAGCGGTATGCGTTCACCCAGCTCGTTTATTCTAAGTATAATAAACTGCCCCGGCTGCGCTTTTTTTGCAACCAGAGGCGCTTTTATAACCATCAGTTTAACCTGATCGTTCAATACCCGTTTTTCAAGAATTTTGTACACTGCAATTCTCCCCTTAGCGATTGGTATTTGTCACAACGGAATCTATTATAACACCGGCACATTAATATGAAAAGCATAAAAGGACGCGCGGCGTCGGCCGGCTTTTATGCGTTATTGGCGCCGAATAATCTTTTTGCCTTACTGCATTTAAAAAGGCCGCCAAAATTATAGCGACCTTAAAGACCTTAAAGGCTTTTTTAGCTTTAGTATATCTTGCTAGTTTTCTTATGCATTAGTAATCTCAATTTTGTCCAGCTGTTTTCCAAGCGGCAGACCGTCTATCAAAAAGTTGGTTAGTAAATCCTCAGCATCACAAAAATAAGTATCTGGACCGTCAGGGTTTTGCGAAATAATATGTTTACCGCCATCATATGTGCCAACCCAATATTGTTTTTTTCCAACACAAAATACAATATCGTCCCCCATATTGACGGTATCCATAAACCACTTTAAATCATTCATATCCATGTTTACTACCTATTTTTGCAATCAATTCACCCTGCGTACTCTGACGGCTATCGTGATGCTTTGCATTATCCGCGGAGCTGTTATATTAAACTTGCTAAAACAACGGCATCTGGCCCTGCATAGAAATTATCTCATTTAGGTCCATTAGTTCGGCATTTTCCGTATCAACGGCAAATCTTTCGTCGCCGGCAACAGGCACAGGGGGGTTGCCAATGGCTAACGTACCGTTAAAATCTAGCTTTGCGTTAACGCCCTGCCGCGGAATATCTACCTTGATACTGCCCGAAAAATCGTATCCGTCCCAGACTTCGGAACCCTTTATTTTTATAATCGCGCTGTTAGCGGTTAAAATGCCGCTAAACTTTAAACCATCGGGCAGCGGTACCAATTCCATTTCACAAAAAAAATCAAAGTCTTGATAGCTGCTTGGAACAGACAGTTCCATAAGCATATCTCTTGTTTCGCCCTGCCTTTGCGCCTCAAACGCAAAATCGAACACATTGCTTCCGCCGTCTTCCGCCGAAATCTCAACACGCCGCGGCAGACCCGCGTCGTCATATCTGACGGTCCATATTAATTCTATGTCTGTGCTTTTCAACGCGATGCTTAAAAGCGGCATGACGTCCGGCAAGTTAATCTTTACACCGACAAGCTTTTCCAGCGCGCTTTTTAAACTGTCGTTTAGCTCTTCGTCCTCGCTTAACTTATCCGCAAAAGTTTTCAGCATTTGCGATATATCGGAACCGCTCATTCTAAGCGTAGTACGGGTATTGTTTTTATCAAAGCAATCTTCGTCTATGCTGTTAAAAAACAACTCAAACAGCCTGATTAAATCAACATCTATTTCTTCGCCCGCAAATATAGCCGCGAATCTGTCTTCCAATGTCATGGGTTTTGATAAATCGGCTTTAGCGTCAAACTTAAAACCTGTTGTGTAATTAAAGCTTTGACCGAAATAATCGGATTCAATATCTATATAAAGCGTATCTTCAACAAGTAGCAACGTCGTTGAGCCGGTTTCCTGTATTGTTTTAATGCCCAGTGTTTGTTCATCATACGCAAAGTTATAACTCATTTTCGTTTGCGTTTCTTGCTCTCCATTATTGGGGACCGTCATGTTATGAGCGTAACTTAAATCAAAGGGTTGGCTGTTAATCTCGTCCATTTTTCCAAAACTAATATCCCCGAACGCGCGGTCAAAAACCGCTATGCTGTCGTTGACAAACCGTGTTTGCATGGTTTTTCCGCTGAAAGGCCACCCCTCGCTTTGCGTAAAAACGGTCAGCAAAAGAACAGCCGCAAGCGCAGCCGCCAATACAACGCCGGCCGCCGCGATTATTATAATTTTTGCTTTTTTCTTTTTCGGCTGCCGAGCGGGCGGCTGACCCTCCCCGTGCGGCTGCGTGTAGTACGTGCTAAAAGCAGACGCCGGTTGGGCATCGCGAACCGTCCCCGCGCTTGCGGCCTGCGGCGTATCCGCTTCTTTTACCGGCGCCCCGCAATGTATGCAGAACTGTCCGTCACAAGTAATCTGCATACCGCATTTAGTACAAAACATATATTTTCCTCCTTATAAACATAAGCGGTATAAAACCATTACCATTATAACTTATAGTATCATATTTCTGCAAGATAAGGTTCGGTTGGTAATTGCGGCGAATCTATTATATAAGCGTTGTCAGTATCTATATAATATCGATATTCATTTATTACACTATGTTCCGGCATACCTATGCTTAAAATACCGTGATATTTTATAATTATATCCTCGTACATACCGGGAGCGAAGTCCAAATTCAAATCGCCCGAAAAACTGGCGCCCTGCCATTTCTCTTCTCCTGTAAACTTTAACGCCTCAATACCAAACACCTCAACGCTTCCCGTATATTCAACACCGTTATCCATATTTGTAATATCAGCCTGAATACTAATATGCGCCGGAATGTTTTCGCTAATCTCCGCTAAAAGGTCTAAAGTTATTGTGCGCGTCTTCAGACTCTTTTGCTTATATGCAAATATAAATTCCAGTGAATTAACACTCTTATCCGAATATTTTATGTTTATTTCCGCAGGCGTATCGTCCGTGTAAGACAGAGTAATAACAATTAAAGCATCGGGGTCTATGCTTGATATGATAAAATTCCAATAATCTAAACCGCTTATGCCGCTTTGTTTATCTTTGTCCATAAAAGTAAGGCGTGCAAGCGCTTCCTCCAAATCAGCCTTTGTTAATGTCAAAGAAATTGAAGAATCGTTTTTGGAAAAACAAGAGTATGGTATGCTGTTTATAAAGGCATCGGTAAAAACAGCGTTATCCGGCTGATTTTTATCGTTTCCCAAAGCTTTTAACCTGTCGCCTAAAGACATCTTTTTTGATAAATCGGCGTAAGTATCATACTTTATGCCACAATCATAGCCATTCCGGGATAAATACAGCGTATCTTCAATCAATAAAAGCACAAAGTCTTTATTGTATTGCCTGCCGGCATTTGCGGCTAAAACCTCTTCGTCGTAAGAAACAGCCACTAAAATTGAAGCCGGTTCTGTTTTAATATCGGACTTTATTGTTATTCCCATGTTTAATTCAAACGGTTCATACAGCATCTGTGTAAACGAATCAGAAGATAAGTCTTTAAAAGCGTTTTCAAATAACGCCAAGGTGTCGTCGATAAATTTTTTCTGTATATTAACATCAGCGATTACAAAAAAGTATAACATCGCGGCGGCTGCGAGAATCGCCGCGGCGCCGCATATTATCATGGCAAGTTTCGCCCCTTTGCTAAGCTTCCTTTTTTTTGACGGGGGAACGCTTTGAGCTTTATCAGCGAGGGCGCCGCAATAAGCGCACCGTCCGTCCTGCGGAATTTGTTTGCCGCAATGGATACAATACATACCTTTTCTCCTGTTATATTTTATTTATCTAAAAACCTTAGATACTAATATACTATAAACTGGCTCGGTATGCCATATTAATATATATATTAATATAAAAACATGAATATTGCAGGAAAACCGAATCCTTATTGACCGGAATTATTGGTTATGATATGCTGTGTTAAAAAGAAATCAGGAGAAATTCGGTGCCGAAAAGCCCTTTCGCGGGCTTTAAGGATAATAGGGAAAGCGGTTAAACGCCGCTGCAGCCCCCGCTACCGTATGGCCGACTGTTTTAAGCCAATATGCCACTGGGAGATAAACCCCGGGAAGGCGCTTTAACAGAATGAAGCCGAGCCGGTAAACCTGCCGAATATATCTCGCTGCGGTTTCTTCGGAGGGAAGATGCGCACGGCAGTGTTTTTTATGCGCGCCACGGGCATTTCCGGGCGTTTTTTATGCGCTTCTTTTCCGTTATTAAAAAGTATGGAGGAATAATTTATGAGAAGCGTATTATCCGTATTGTGTACTTGCTTGCTGGTCGCGTCGCTGCTTTTGGGCTGCGCAGGCTTAACTACAGAGGCGCAGCGCACACCCGTCCCTAAGGACCTTCTGGAAGTTAATATTGACGCCATGGGAAATAAGGTTCATACGATTGAAGGGGAGCTGGCAATAGTATCCACCGCGCCAAGCGCGACGGAAATACTGTTTGCGCTCGGATGCGGGGAAAAAATCGTCGGCATAGACGTATACTCCACTTACCCGCCCGAAACATCAAAAATAACGGTGGTAGGAGATTTCAACGGCTTTGATATCGAAAAAGTAATAGCGCTTGAACCCAATGTTGTTTTTGCCGGAAACGGCCTTCAGCATCAGGATATTGCGGCGCTCGAAAACGCAGGGCTATATGTTGTAGCCGCAGAGGCCACCTATTACGAAGATATCGAAAACAGCATAGCGCTTATAGGCACGGTGGTAGGCAGACAGCAGCAGGCCGCGGCGCTTATTGCACAGTTAAACAACGCGGAGCGGGCAGCCCGGGAAAAAGCGAATGAATTAAAAACCGCGCCCGCCGTCTATTATGTTATGAGCACAGACGGATGGACGTCCGGAAAGGGCAGTTTTATCAACGGCATTATTGAAATGTCCGGCGGAATTTGCGTAACGGCGGATACCGAGCGGGAATGGCCCCAGTATCCTATAGAACAGCTTGTTTTAAAAGACCCCGATATACTGCTTGTATCAAGCTGGATAACGGAGGACGATTTAAAATCGGCTCCCGGTTACAAAGATTTAACCGCAATTAAAAACGGCAATTACTATTTTGTCAATTCGGATATAATTGAGCGCCCGGGTCCGCGCGTTGCGGAGGCTTTAGCGACGCTTTCCGATATATTTATTAATTATGAGGGATAATGTGTGAAAAGCCGTATAAAGCTTATTCTCGCCGTTATGATACCGCTTGGAGTTGCAGTATTTGTTTCCGCTTTTTTGTTCGGCAGCTCGGGAATAAGCCTGCCTGAACTTATCGCGCTGCTGCGGGGCGATGCGCAGCAAAGCACGTATACTATTTTCTTTAACCTGCGCCTGCCGCGCGTGATAATCTGTTTTGTTTCGGGCGGCGCGCTTGCCATATGCGGCGCGTGCCTGCAGGGGATGTTTAAAAACCCTATGGCGGATTCATATGTTATCGGCGTAAGCGCGGGAAGCGCTCTTGGCGCATCCTTAGCGCTTGCCTTTTCCTCATATTTGTCTTTCTTTGGATACGGGGCGGTAAGCCTGTTTTCGTTCTTTGGCGCCATTCTTGCCGTGGCGGTTGTTTACCGGCTCGCAAAAGTATACGGGCGGATATCGGTTACCTCTTTGCTGCTGTCGGGTATAGCTGTAAGCACTCTTTGCACTGCTTTTGTTTACTGCCTTATGATATTGTTCCGCGACAGAATGGAGCATATAATAATGTGGACGATGGGCAGCTTTTCATCGTCCTCTTGGGACAAGGCGGTAATAGTTGTTCCAGTTATGCTGATTTCAAGCTTGCTCTGCCTGCCCTGCTCCCGCAGCCTTAACATAATGCTTTTAGGCGACGAGGACGCGCGCCACCTTGGAGTTAATTCAAACAATGTACGGCGAATACTTATACTTCTTACCACTATCGCGGCGTCGGCGGCCGTCTCGGCAAGCGGAATAATAGGTTTTGTCGGTCTTATCGTTCCGCATATGCTGCGCCTTATTTCGGGACCCGACCATAAACGGCTCCTGCCCCTTTCGTTTTTAGGCGGCGGCATATTCCTTCTTGCCGCCGATACTGTTGCGCGCGTGCTTATGGAAATTCCCATAGGAGTTGTCACGGCGTTTATAGGCGTGCCGTTCTTTCTTTTTCTGCTGCGGCGCGGAAAGGGGGCGGTCAAGTGAGCCGCGTTAGTGTGCAAAACGTCTCATACTCTTACTCGGCGGGAAGGCGGGCATTGTCAAACATCAGCTTTGATGTAAAAAAAGGAGAGCTTGCCGGCATAGTCGGCCCTAACGGGTCCGGCAAAACCACATTGCTCGGATGTATCTCGGGCGTTTTGAAACCCCAAAAAGGAAAAGTGCTTGTTTACGGAAGCGACAGCGCCGCGATGTCCGCAAAAGAAGCCGCAAAACGCATGGCGCTTGTCAGGCAGCAAAATTCTATCGAATACGGCTTTACGGTGGGCGATATCGTCCTTATGGGGCGCAACCCGCATCTTTCGCGTTGGCGCGGGGAGAGCGGCGAAGACTACAGGGCGGCAAATGAAGCGCTTGCCGCTGTGGGCATAACGGGCTTAAAGCACAGGCTCGCGGGCACCCTCTCCGGCGGCGAGAGGCAAATGATGGTATTGGCGCGCGCTCTTTGCCAGCAGGCGGGCATTATGCTGCTGGACGAGCCTGTTGCCGGTCTTGATATACGCCATCAAATATCGATTATGGGCGCTGTCCGGCGGCTTGTTACAGAACGCGGTTTAACCGCCGTGTGCGTGCTGCACGATTTAAATCTGGCTCTTGGTTACTGTGACAGCTTAGTGATGCTGGGCAACGGGTTGGTATATGCCGGCGGCCGTCCGGAAAATGTGCTCACGGAAGAAAATATAGAAAAGGTTTATGGGGCAAAAGTGTATGCGGTGAAGAAAGGCGGACGCACATTCGTGCTGCCGGATATGGACAAAAATATATGATGCAGAATATGCTATGGGCGGGGAACAGACATCATCCTTCCAAAAGCCTGCAACGTACCAACAGCCGCCTGTTGCCCCGCGCTTCACAAGTTAGCAGCGAAAGCTCGCCGGCGTATCGCGTATTGTCCAATGCCGCCGCGTCGTCGGGTTTTATATGCTCTATATTGTATACTTCGTAAGTATAGGCGCCGCCTTCCGTATCCGTGACAGTTGCCGTATCGCCCGTTTTGATTTTATCCAGCTTTCCGAAATGAGCGCCGTTGCGATAGTTGTGTCCGGTAATTACAAGATTGCCCTTTTCCCCGGGAGAGGGGCCTTTGTAATGGCATATTGATATTTTTAACGCTTTATCGGATGTTTTAGATAACACCGGCAAATGAATATCCAGTGAGCTGATATCCAGCCTCGCTATTACGCTATACCCGTAAAGTTCCGTATCAAGCAGAAAGTAAATATCCTCGTCTCTCATCGCGTCCGGTTCTTCCGGCTGAACATAGGCATCGGCCGGCAATACGCCGGAAGCGTTTTCGGTTTCTTTTATGCCGCTTAACTCTAAAAGCCGCCGGGCGCTGCTTTTTGCTTTCTCACCCTCGTCCCAAATCGACAAATATACCGCCGACGCGGCAATAATAAATATTGCGGACAAGGCAAATAACAGTACAGCCGTCTTTTTACGGGTAAAGCGATTCAACTTTTTTTCTTTTGTATTTATGCTAAGCATTGGCAGTTACCGCCATACCGCCGCGCCGCCTGTCGTTTACGGTCATGCGCCTGCGGCGGTGTTTTGTAATATAATAACATTGATAAGCGGGCGAATCAAGCGCGGAGCCTGTCACGCCCAAAATTATTCTATAAATACAAACCGTATGGCGCGCAGGTAAAAAAGCAACGCTCCGCCCTAAAACGGGCGAAGCGTTCATTGCGGCGTGGTGGAGATAGCTGGATTCGAACCAGCGACTTCTCGCATGTGAAGCGAGCGCTCTAACCGGCTGAGCCATACCTCCGCGCTAGATAATGTGTGTGTAATTATAATATACCTGATTAACACTTTGCAACCACTATTCCGCTTTACTCAAAAAGAATTATGCGGTACTGTTGTTTAGTTGAAAACGCTGTATTATAATTAAACTTATTCATATTAGTGAATTATTTTCCGGGGCATATGGCCGGAATACCAAAACAAAATTATTAACAAGAGAGGTGGCAACAATGAAACAATGTCCAAACTGCGAACACTCGGCAAAAGACGACGATGCTTTTTGTTTGATGTGCGGAACTCCCCTTTCGTCTGTTTTTGCCGTAAACGAGCTTGAGGCTCCGGTTTCTGCCGAGCAAAAAGATCAAGCTGACGCGATAACGGAAGTGCCGGAAACTTTGGAGCCGACGATACAGGCAAACGGCTTACCCTTAAAGCCTGAACAGTTTGATACCGCGGTGATAGCGCCCGAGCCCGTGGAAACAACGGTTCGGCAGCCCGCAAAAAACAACTTTACATTTTTGAATACCGGCGTTGGTATTATCGTTGCCGTTTTGCTGCCGGCGGTTGCTGTTTTCCTGATTATACAAAACCGATATCCTTTTGTGTTTAACGCGGCGCAGTTCGCTTTACTAACGCTGATCTCAATCGCGATAGCTTTAACGACACGCGCAAAGGGGCCTGATTTTTCCATAGGCGCGGTGATAGCAACGGCGCCGGTTTTTATGGCGTTTATATTCCTGTACACCGAATCGCTTCTCATATCGATACTGCTTACGATTTGCGCATACGCCGTTTTTGGATTGTTAAACGGAATATTGGCGACGTACCTTAAAATACCTGTAATAGTATTGACGCTGTTAACCGGACTTATTGTAAAAGGCGTCAGCTACTTTGTCATTTTCGGAGATTATATCGGCGCAAACATTACTCCGCCCCAGTTTTCATTGGAAGCGCCCGTGCTGCCGATAATAGCGGCGGTAGTGTTTATTGCCGCGTTCCTGTTTGTTTTGTTCTCGCGGCTTGGAACGCCAATATTTAAGCGGGATGATAAAAGCAAGCTGTCGTATATGTTTGCGTACGTATCAAGCGCCGTTATCGCTTCCGGCACGGGCATACTGCTGCTTTGGGGAAACCTTGGAGGGGCGGCTTACACAATGTTAGAGTCCGAAACGTATGTCATATTTGCGTTCGCTGTTCTTATATCAAGCCGCGCTTTTGATAACAAATTTGCTCCCGTGCCGTTATGTCTGCTGCCCGCGGTTGTATGGGTGCTTATGCAAAACGCGCTTATACCCGCTCTGTTTGGCTTGCATGGTATTGCCGTCGGTCAATATGTTACAGGCGGCGGGCTGGCGTTTATTATGCTGATAATTGCCTATGCCTGCCGCTGCAAGAGAAAGGACAGCAAGTATGCTGCCTCCAATGATATATCGCTTATGCAGTAGATAAAATGTCTTTTACATTAAAAAAGCGGCTACTTAAGCGGCCGCTTTTATTGTCTTTAGAATACCCCCGGCTATGCCGGGGGTTCAAAAAAGCTTAAGCTATGGTAAAGAAAACTCCTTTTGATATACTGAAAGCGGTCTATCAGCCGCAAAAGCAACATCAAAAGGAGGTCAACC
>Ga0265293_10003277_pt1 | contig 30374 bp, 27 predicted proteins | sample Munlanlewell138R_FD_192505 | JGI IMG/M metagenome (GOLD analysis project Ga0265293, IMG submission 192505) | Leachate microbial communities from a municipal landfill in Southern Ontario, Canada - Leachate well 138R | ecosystem: Engineered > Solid waste > Landfill > Unclassified | place: Canada... | reverse complement strand
CCCACGCGGGTCTTGCCCGGAGAGATCACGCCGAGGCAGTTCGGGCCGATGATCCGCGTGCCGCGCTGCTGCGCGTACTCCACGAATTGCGCCACCTGCTTGCGCGGGATGCGCTCCGTCACCACCACCACCAGCGGGATGCCCGCCTCGATGGCCTCGAACACCGCGTCCGCCGCGAAGGCGGGCGGCACGGAGACGACCGAGGCGTCCACGCGCTGGTGCTCGGTGAACTGCCGCACCGTGTCCATCACCGGCAGCCCATGGACCTCGCGACCCTTGCGGCCGGGGGTGACCCCGCCGAGGAGCTTCGCGCCGTAGTCCAGGCACTCGCGGGCCATCGTCACCGCCTCACGGCCGGTGATGCCCTGGATGATGAAGGTCGTGTTCTCGTCGACGAGGATGCTCATGGTTCGTTCTCTCCTCGTCTACTTCGCGTTGTTCTCGACGGCCATCCGCGCCGCCTCGTCCATGGAGACGGAGCGGTCCACGTAGGGCACCCCGTACTTCTGGAGGATGGCGAAGCCTTCCTCCTCCCACGATCCGGGGATGCGGAAGATCGCGATCTTGTCCTTCGGGTCGAAGCCGGCCTCCAGGCAGCCCTTGATCACGCCGCGCGCGACGATGTCCACGCGGGTGTTGGAGACCACGTTCATCATCACCGCGATCTTCTTCACGTTCGGACGCGAGCAGATCAGCTTGGTGAGGTTGGCCGCCTTGTTCACGGACGGGTTGCCGCCGATCTCGCAGTAGTTCGCGGGACGCCCTCCGGCGCCGCGGACCGCGTCGAACAGCGTCAGCGAGCCACCGCCCGCGCCGATGATGAGGCCGATGTCGCCATCGAACTCGGTGAGGTTGCCCGCGACGCCGCGCGGGTCGGAGGCGTCCAGGTGCTCCGCGTCCAGCTCGAACTGGGTCGGCGGACGCGCCTGGCGCTTGTCGTCGGCGTTGAGGCCCAACTTCGCCAGCAGGTCGACGTGGGAGCGCTGGGCCTCCTGCTCCATGTCCATGTGGCAGTCCAGCGCGATGATGCGCCCGTCCTGCAGCTTCCCGATCGGGTTGATCTCGGCCAGCGTCATGTCACGGTCGAGGAACACCCGCCCGAGACCGGCGACGATGCGGGTGAGGGCCGTCAGGTCGTTCCCGGTCACGCCGGTCCCGGCGACGGCCATCTTCGCGATGTAGTCGGAGAACGGCAGGTTGGGGGAGAAGTGCGTCCGGGTCAGGTGTTCCGGGTGCGACTCCGCGACCTCTTCGATGTCGATGCCGCCCATGTTGCTGAAGATGATGACTGGCTTCTTCGCGCGTCCGTCCCAGGTCACCGCGGCGTAGTACTCCTGCGCCAGCGCCTGCTTCTCCTCGACGAGCACGCCGACCGGGAGGAGGTCCTTGATGCGCAGTTCGAGGATCTCCTGCGCGAGGCCCTCGGCCTCCTGCGGGGTGTCCGCGAACTTCACGCCGCCGGCCTTCATGCGCCCGCCGGAGAGCACCTGCGACTTGATCACCACGGGCCCACCGATGTCCTCGGCGGCTGCCTTCGCCTCCTGCGCGGTCTTGCAGAAGTGGCTCTTCGGAAGCGGGATCCCCACGGTCTGCAGGATCTGCTTCGACTCGTACTCGTAGAAACGCACCCGCGCCTCCGGTCTGCTGCCTCAGGACTCGAGGAGAGCGAACTCTATCGGGTTATACGGTGGCCGGATCGATGCCATACTCTGCGGCCATCGCCGGGTCCATCTTCGCGATGTTCACGGCCAGGTCCCACATGACCTTCGCCTGCTTCCAGGTCGCGTCGTCCTGCATCTTGCCGTCCAGCATCACGACGCCACTGCCGTCCGGCATCGCGTCCAGGATGGCACGGGCCGTCTTGACCTCCTGCGGGGCAGGGGAGAAGACGCGGCGGGCGATCTCGATCTGCACGGGGTGCAGGCTCCACGCGCCAACGCACCCCAGGAGGAAGGTGGCGCGGAACTGGTCTTCGCACCCGGTGGTATCGGCGATGTCGCCGAACGGGCCGTAGTACGGGTAGATGCCGGCGTTCACACAGGCGTCCACCATCCGCGCGATCGAGTAGTGCCACGGGTCCTGCTGCGCGGTGACGCGCGGCTTCGCGGGATCCTCGGCGTCCGGGTCCGTCCGCACGAGGTAGGAGGGGTGCCCGCCGCCGACGCGGGTGGTCTTCATGCGGCGGGATGCGGCGAGGTCTGCCGGCCCGAACGACATGCCCTGCATCCGCGGGCTCGCGAGGGCGATCTCTTCCACCTGCGCGACGCCGCCCCCGGTCTCGAGGATGGCGTGGACGAGGATCGGCTTCTCGATCTTGTTGCGGGCCTCCAGCTGCGCGAGCAGCCGGTCCACGTAGTGGATGTCCTGCGGCCCGAGCACCTTCGGGATCATGATGACGTCGATCTTGTTCCCGACCTCCTCCGTCAGGCGGAGCATGTCGTCCAGGAACCACGGGCTGTCGAGCGCGTTGACGCGCACCCAGCAGCCGACGTCGCCGAAGTCATTGTCCTTCACCGCCTGGATGAAGCCTTCGCGGGCCTCCAGCTTGCGGTCCACCGGGATGGCGTCCTCGAAGTTGCCCAGCAAGACGTCCACCTGCTTGAGCATGTCCGGGATCTTCTCGGCGAGCTTGGGGGTGACCACGGGGAGGAAGTGGATCATCCGGGAGGGTGTCCACGGGATCTCCCGTAGCGGTTCAGGTGCGCCAATGGCGAGCGGCTGGAAGAAGTCCCGGGGGCTTCGGAGCATGTCGGCTCTCCCACGATGTGTAGCGGCCACGGTATGCAGCGGATCGTGCTGTGTAGCGGATCGTGCCGGCGTGTCCGGGCATGTCACCCGCGATGATCGAGGTGTGTGACCCGTAGATCATGCCTCAGATCGGGCGCCGTCGCAGCCTCGGACCGCCTCCGGCACGCTAACTTCGCCCCCCTCCACCGTCAACGAGAGCGGTGCGAGGGGGGCTGAGGACGCCGGGGCCTAGGGCGCGCCGGCCTCCCAGATGCCGATGGTGTTCCCGCCGGGGTCGCGGAACTGCGCCATGCGGATGCCGTCCTGCGTGCGCAGCGGCTCCACGATCGCGAGGTCGCGCGCCTCGACCTCCCGGAGGACGCCCTCGATGTCCTCGACATAAATGTGGAGGAGGACGCCGTCCGAGGACGGGCCGCGGGAGGCGACGAAGGCTCCGCTGAGGCCGCTCTCCGTGTCCGTGAACGGAACGCGAACGTTGTCGCGAGGTCCCAGCGTGTAGGAAACGCGCTCCTCGTCGGGCGGGGTCAATGTCCAGTCGAAGACCGCCTCATAGAAGACGCCCGAGGTGATCGGGTCGCGGGCCGGGATCGCGATGTACGCGACCTTCCCGTGACGCGTCAGGTGCGGATCGATGCTCTCGGATGGTGTCGCTGAGCCCTCAGCCATGGAGCCTCCATTCGTGCAGTCGTGACAGACAGTACCGCCAGTTGGCGACACGTCCGAGCACCCTCGGGGCCGGTCGGGCCTCCGAGGGTGCTTGACCGGCGGGAGACAGTGCTAGGAGGCCGGGTCGGCCAGCGTCAGGAGCAGCGTCGAATCCTCGACGGCGTCCACCTTGTGACGCACGTTCGCATCGAACGCGACGAGGCGGCCGGCCGGGACGTCCAGGTCCTGGTCGCCGACCTTCATGCGCACGTGACCGGACAGCACCTGGACCGTGGCCGGGCCCGGTGCCGAGTGCTCCGCGAGGCTTCCGCCGGCGTCGATGTGCGTCAGCACGACGTTGATCCCGCTCTGCTTCACCAGGGTGACCGCGCGCCGTCGCTGGTCGCCGGGCACCAGCCCGTGCAGTTCCGTCCCCGCCTCGCCGAGGTCGATGAGGAGGTGTTCCGCGCTCAGGTCATGCGTGCGGAGGTAGGTGTGCTGTTGCATGGCGTCGATCCTCACTTGGCCGGCCGGCAGCGGTGCACACTGGAGGCCGAGGGGTTGGGAGTCTCGTTAACGTCGCGAACGGACGAAGATTAGTCAACTCCTGAAGTCCCACCATCCCGGGGAAGATAGCCCTGGGCGAGCCGGCGCCCTACTCGTAGTCCTCGTACGCCTCGCGGCGGCGTGACGCCGCGGCGGGCGCACGGAACACCGAGGCCAGCAGCCGCGCCAGGACCGCGACGACGAGGCCGGTCACGACGAATGTCAAGCCGTTCCGTAGGGGCGACCACGCGAGGTCGGACGCGATCGAGTGGGCGGTGTCGGCCAGGGCGGAGCCATCGCTCCCGACGAACGTGACGATCAGCCAGGACAGGATGCCGAGCCCGATCGCCGGGAACCCGGCGACCGCCGTGGAGACGCCGAGCGTGACGAAGCGGCTGAAGGAGGGGCCGAGGGCGATGACCGCGATCGCCGCGACGATCGCCGCGAGTCCGAGCGGCCACACGAGGAATGCCAGCGAGGCGTGTCGTGACTCGGTGAGGTTGCTCATCAGCAGCTTTACGCCGCCGGAGGTGGAGAACGTGCCGCCGCCGCCCGTGTCCTCACCGGACGAGAGCGCGCTGGGGCCCTCCTGGTAGAGCAACGCACTCGACTGCTCGAGGAGCACCTCGCGCCAGTGCTCGGGGCCGGCGGCGACCTCCTCGGCGGGGATGGTGATGGCGAGGGGGTAACCGGGGACGGTGGCGTCGCCGCTCACCTCCGCGATCTCGTCGTGATGGAGCTCGAGGAGCTCCGGCAGGCCGACCATCGTGTCGAGCAGCGACTCCAGCGCCGGCCTCGCGACGGTCTCGCTGCTCGCCTGGCTCGCGGAGAATACGAGGAGCCAGAGGCCCGCGGCCACCGCGAGGGCCGTCCCCGCGAGCCGGAGTCCCGTGTTCCGCCGAGGCCGGGACTCGCGCTGGTACTCATCGAACGACGGGCGCCGCGGCGGCAGCGTGCCGTACACGCCTTCGTCGGTGACGACCGGCGCCGGAGCGCCCCATGGTCGCTCCTCCTCGGTCGGTGGCTCCGGTTCGGCGAGGACGTCCTCCGGCTTGAGGTGGCCCTCGAACGCCTCGCCTTCGAGTTCCTCGAGGGCGTCGCGGTCCTCGTCGTGCTCGCGCGTCATCGGACCACCAATCTCGTCCCGGCGATGCGGTCGTGGAGGGGGAGTGAACCGGGCCGCGCGAGGACGATCGCGCCGGAGGCGAGCCCGCCGAGCGCGACGATCACCGCGGCCGAGGCGAACAGCAGCGCGAGCCCCGTCAGCGCGGCGAGCCCGCTCACGAGGGCGAGCCAGCCCCAGCCCAGCATCCCGAACGGGTGTAGCGCCAGCCGCACGAGACGGCGTAGCGGGGTGCCCTCGACGGCCAGTCCCGCCCGGTGCTGGCCGGGCGTGCCGTCGTGCGCGGCGTAGCCCTGTCCGAGGAGCCCGAGCCACGCCGGCACCGCCGCGAGGGCGATCGCCCAGCCGGTCGTCGCGGCACTGGAGGTCAGGTCGCGCTCCCCACCGCCGCTCTGGACCAGGAAGACGAGGACGGCGACCGTCGCCGTCGCGGCCTGTAGGCCGGCGAGCAGCGCGAGGTCGAAGACGAACGCACGCAGACGCGCGGCGCGAGGCACGCGCGCTCCTGCCGTGGCCGTCCCCATCGTCGCGGCAGAGTGCATCGTGGCATCATAACCATGTGGACGGCCGCACCGCCGTCAGATCAGCCCCGACCCACCACGGGCGCCGAGTCATTGCTGTATCGGTCCTCACCCCGCGAGTGGAGGTCGGATTGCGCGCGCGGCTCACAACCATGGCTGCCGCCGGGTTCCTCGGCTTCGCGCTCGTCGTCCTGGCGTTCGGACTGCGCGACCACCGCGCGGACGACCGTTTCGATCTCGTGCGGTGGGAACTGGACACCTTCCCCAACCGCTGGCTCGCCGTCCTCGCGTCCCCGTTCCGCGACGCGGCCCTCGACGAGGACGAGGTCCTCCGCGCCTACTTCGCCCTCCCGCCCGAGGATCCCGGTCGTGCCGAGTACGAGAACGAGGTGGAGCGCATCATCGAGGGGCGCATCACGCAGGTGCTGTCAGACCTCGGGTTGAGCGCGCGCATCGACCCGCCGAGGGGCGTCTTCCCGCCCGTCGACGTCGAACTCGCGATCTCGCCGCAGGTGCTGGTCACCTCCCCGCGCGACGTGATCGAGCGGAAGGACACGGACCTCCTGCGCCCCGACATTGAGGCGGCGCGGGCGCTGGAGATCGAGGCGGACGCCGAGGAGGCCGATCCGGACCTCGCCGCGCTGGTGGTCCCCTCCGGCGGCGTGGCGACATACCCGGCGATCGTCTCGGATCGCTCCTCGTACGCCGGGGTGCTCGGCACCTCTGCGCACGAATGGGTGCATCACTACCTGGCGTTCTACCCGCTGGGCTTCAACTACTACCGGAGCGGCGACCTCCGCACGATCAACGAGACCGTCGCGGACATCGTGGGCGAGGAGGTCGCCGGGATCGCGCTCGAGCGGTGGGGCGACCCCACCGCCGTGCCTGCGACCGCCGCCGCTCCCGCCGACGATGTGCCCCCGCCGCCGCCCGGCCCCACGGTGGACCGCAACGCCGTCCTCCGCGCCCTCCGGCTGGAGGTCGACGCCCTCCTCGCAGCGGGGCGTATCGAGGAGGCCGAGGCGCGGATGGACGAGGTGCGCGACGAGCTGGAAGCCGCCGGGTACTACCTCCGGAAGATCAACCAGGCCTACTTCGCGTGGTACGGGACGTATGCGGCTCGCCCGGACGCCGTTGACCCCCTCGGCGGTTACCTCCGCGAGGTGCGCGCACGCACGGGCTCGCCGACCGCGTACCTGGAGACGATCCGTGAGTGGACGTCCCGCGCGGATGTGGAGGACGGCCTGGTCGAACTCGGCGGGACGTTGGTGACGGAGGAGTGAGGGGTGGGTGCCCGCTAGCGGCTCAGTGCCCGGCGGACGACGGAGGCGAGCTTCTGGCTCACGGTGCGCGGCGGGCGCTGGACGCGCACGCGGCGGTCGCCGATGTGCTTGCCGCAGAGCTGCTCACCACACGAGTCTCCGCTGGCGGGCTGTGCCTGTGCTGGGAAGTGCGTCGACATGCTGCGTAGTGTCGTCCGCCGCAGGGTAGGGTCAATGAAAACTACGTAAATAATCGAGAGGCCCCGGTGGATGCCGGGGCCTCTCGTTCCGTGCGCTTCGCTGACTATCCGCCGCCCTGGTTCCGGATCACCACGAGGACCTCCGAGGTCACCGAGCCATACTCGACGTCCCTCAACACGATGCGGATCGTGTACGGGCCGTCCGACACCTGGGTCGTGTCCAGCGAGGCCAGCGTCCCGCCCGCGATCGGGTTCGTACCGCTGCCCACCGTGGTCCACGAGGACGGCGTCACGCCGAGGCCGTACTGGACCTCGTAGCCCTCCATCGCCTGGGACGCCGCCGTGCCGACGATGGCGATCGTGCCGGAGACCAGCGAGCCGGCGGCCGGCGAGCTGATGGAGACCACCGGCGCATCCTGGCCGGTCGGCGGGTTGTCGCCATCATCGTCGTCGTCGTCGCCTTGACCGCTGTCGCCGATACGCACGGGGATCTGGTAGTAGCGAGCACCCAGCGTCTCGTCCTCCACCACCAGCCGGAGGGTGTATTCACCGTTCGACAGGTTCCCCGTGTCCCATCTGCCCAGCGATCCGCCAGAGACCTTCTTGTCGCTGGAGGAGATCCGGATCCAGGAGCTCGGGTTGTCTCCTCGGCCGTACTCCAGGCGGTACTGCGTGAAGTTCTCGGACGTCGCCCGCCCTCGGATCGTCACGTTGCCGTCCAGCACGGAGTTCGCGGATGGACTGTCGATGCGTGCCGGCAGCTCTGAGCCCGCGGAGGCGGGTGTGGTGGCGCCCAGCATCCCGGAGACGCCGTTCGCCGCCGCCCACGCGTACACGCCGCTCCACCCCTTCACCTCGTCCTCGGGCAGGACCAGGCGCACGCTCTCGTTCACGAACTGCGACGGCGTGTTCGAGGCGGCGATGAGGCCCGTGCGAGTGTCGACTGCGACCTTCTTCCACCACGTGTCGTAGAGGCGCGCGACCTCTTCCTCGCTCAGGCCCTCGGGGCCGCTGGGGAGCACCTCGGCGGCGTAGAGGCTGGTGTATCGCTTCAGCTCCGGGCACGCGTCGGTGGGGAGCTTGCCGGAGGGCCAGCAGACCTCGCGGGAGACCACCCCGTCCGGTCGCGTGAAGCTCGTCGCAGGGGCCTCGAGGTACTCGAGCGCCTGCACCATGAAGTCCTTCCACGCGCGCAGCGACACGGACGTGGAGGTGATGCCCTGGATGCGGGAGTTGTCCGCGTTCCCGGCCCACACGCCGCCCGCCAGCTCCGGCGTGTACCCCACGGTCCACGTCTCGCCGATGTCGCGGGAGTCCTCGAACGGCTCGCTGGTGCCCGTCTTCGCCGCGGACGGGTACCCGTTCGGCAGCGCGAGGGCGCCACACACGCCGTAGGTGATGCACTGGTTGGACCCGTCCGACAGGATCGAGGTCACCAGGTAGGTGTACGGCTCCGCCACCACGCGCTGCTCGACGGGTTCGTAGTCGAGCAGGACGCGCCCCTCGGAGTCCACGACCTCGAGGATCGCGGCGGGCTCCAGCGTGCGCTCGCCGGGGTCGAGGTTCGGCGTGGTCATCACGTCCGTGCCGCGCATGATGCCGCCGGAGGCGAGCACCGAGTACGCATAGACCTCGTCGAGGAGGGTGATCTCGGAGCCGCCGGTGATCAGCGCCGGGCCGTAGCCGGCGGGGTTGTCGAAGGTGGTGTAGCCCACGCGCTTCAGCGTCTGGATCGTCTCCTGCACACCGGCGGACATGATCGTCTTGATCGCCGTGGTGTTTAGTGAGTTGCCCAGCGCCTGCGCCGCGGTGATCGGGCCCAGCACCTGCGCGATCGGGTCGCGCGGGCTGAACGACGAGCCCGTCGAGTAGTCCATGATCTCGAACGGCGCGGCGATGACGCCGGTGCCGGTCCCCCAGCCGTTCATGAACGCCGTCATGAACGCGAACGGCTTCAGGGTGGAGCCGGGTGAGTTCGCCGCGGCCGCCATGTCGTTGCGGCCCTCGATGTCGTCGCGGAAGTAGTCGCGTGACCCGACGTAGGTGAGGATCTCGCCGTTGCGTGGGTTGATCGCGACGAAGGCGCCGTTGAACAGGTTCGCCTGCTCGCCGTACTCCGTGACGTACTGCTCGACGATCTCCTCGCCCATGTGCTGCAGGTTCAGGTCCAGCGTGGTGGTCACGGTCAGGCCTTGGTCGTACAGCGCACGCTCGCCGAAGCGTTCCGCGATCTCCGCCGCGATCCGCCCGAGGACGAAGTGCGGCGCTTCGATCTCGAACCGCGCCTGGCGGAACTGCAGCGGCGCGTCCAGCGCCTCGTCCGCCTGCTGCTGCGTGATGACGCCGTCCTCCACCATCAGCTTCAGCACCTCGGCCTGCCGGGCCTTGGCGAGGCTGGTGGCGGAGAGCTGGCCGGTCTCCTCGTCCAGGTTCTCGGCGCTGAACGGGTCATAGCGTGCGGGGGACTGCGGGATGCCGGCCAGCAGGGCCGCCTCAGGCAGCGTCAGTTCAGCGGCGGACTTGTCGAAGTACCCCTGCGCTGCCGCCTCGATGCCCGTGTAGATGCCGCCGTACGGGATTGAGTTCAGGTACCACTCGAGGATCTGGTCCTTCTCGTACTTCTTGGTCAGCTCCAGCGCGATGACCATCTCTTTGATCTTGCGGTCCACGGAGCGGTTCGTCCGCTCCTCGCGCGGGATGTAGATGTTCTTCGCGAGCTGCTGGGTGATCGAGGAACCGCCGGACCCTTCGAGGAACTGGCCCTCATCGCCCATCAGGAAGGGGGCGAAGTTCTCCACGCCCGCGCGGATCAGACCGCGCGTGTTCAGGCCGTTGTTCTCGTAGAACGTGGGGTCCTCGACGGCGACCGTGGCGTCGATCAGCCACTGCGACATGTTCTGGAGGGAGACCGGGCGGCGGAGGCCGGAGAGCTCGTCCACGAACTCGTAGAGGAACTCCCCGTTCCGGTCGAGGATGCGCGCGCCCCCGCGCGACTGCTCCGCGATGAGCTGCTCCGGAGGCACCACGCCCTCCGCGATCTCGTCATAACGGCTCACCGCATAGAGGCCCGTCCCGCCGGCGACGAGGCCGATCGAGATCACGAAGAAGCCGACGATCGCCGCGAGCGCGATCAGCATCCGCTTCCGGGTGCTGCTGCCCTCGTTGCGGTGGTCGAAGCGCCGCCGACGCCGCCGGAGGATGGCGGTGCGTGATGCACTCATGCGGAAGTCCCCTCGGTGGTGGAGCGGTCCGTCGCGGTGTGGTGAGAGCCGCTCTCGACGCCTGTTGCCCTCGCGCGGTGCGAGGGGCCAGGCGCGGCGTCACGCTGCAGGACGACCAGGTGCGACAGCCCGAACCGACGGAGGGCGTTGCCCTCCGCCCAGTAGCAGAAGCCGCGCACCACCTTCGCCAGCAGGGCGGAGCGGTGGTGGATGTTGTCGAAGCCGGGGTAGACGTAGGTGTGGTCCACGATCCGCAGGTCCGTGCCGCGGATCAGGCGCTTCCAGTCCCCGTGCCGGTATGCCCGCGCGTGCGGCACCAGCCGGTCGCGGAGACGAGTCGGGAGCCAGTTCACGAACGGGATGTTGCCGAAGACGTACCGCTGTCCGAGGTAGATCCCGTGCGTCTCGAAGGGATAGAGGCGGTTCGGGGCGTAGAGGATCGCGGTGCCGCCGGGACGGAGCACCCGCGCGATCTCCCGCATCGTGGCGCGGTCGTCCTGGACGTGCTCGATGACCTCGTTGAGGACGATCACGTCGATGCTCGCGTCCGGCAGGGGGAGGTACTCGCCCGCGGCGCCGAGGAACCCGCGGACGCCCCCGGGGCCGGTGGGGGTGCCGCTGGAGGCGACACGCTGGCGTGCCTCCGCGAGCCGGTTCATCGCGACGTCGCTGCCGAGGGCATCCGCGCCGCGTCGCGCGAAGGCGCGGACGTACTCGCCGAGACCGCACCCCAGGTCGAGGACGCGCTTCCCCTCGAAGGAGACATAACGCTCCATCAGGGCGACGCGACGCTCCTGGCCGGACCGCCACACGAAGGAGGGGTTCCCCAGCCGGGCTGCATCAGGTTGTCGCGCCGCGTCAGATGGAGGCCCCGCCGGCGGGCGAGGGGTCGCGGTGGTCGGGCTGCCGTCAGGCGGCCCGCTCGCCGGGCTGGTCATGCGCTCTCCTCGGCCCCGCCGGCAGCACACCCGCAGGTGGCCGCTGCATCCAGCGTAGGGGCCGTCTGGCTTGGTGGGGTGAGCGGCTCCTAGAATACTCAGGACTCCAGAACACGAAAGCGTGAGAGTTCGCATACCGCGAGCCGTCCTGCGGGGAGCTTCTGCATGGCCCTGACCACCGAAGAGGTGAGGCACATCGCGCGCCTCGCGCGCCTCGCCCTCACTGACGACGAGGTCGAGCGGTACCGCGGGCAGCTGTCCGGCATCCTCGATCAGTTCGAGGTCTTGAACGAGATCGACACCTCGGATGTTCCCCCGACGGCCCAGTCGCTCGACCTCTCGAACGTTACGAGGCCGGACGCGCTGCGCCCGTCGCTCTCCACGGAGGAGGTCCTGGCGAACGCCCCGCGCGCCGAGGATGGCTACCTGCGGGTGAGGGCGGTGCTGGAGTAATGCCCAACATCGACCCCTCCACGATCGACCTCGACCGGACCGCCCACGAGCACGCCGCCGCGCTCCGTGCGGGCGAATACACCTCCGTCCAGCTGACGGAGGCCACCCTCGCCCGCGTGAAGGCGCAGGACGCCGCCCTCAACGCCTACGTCACCATCACGGACGAGCTCGCGCTCGAGCAGGCACGCGCTGCCGACGCTCGTCTCACCTCGGGCGATGCGACCCTGCTCACGGGTGTCCCCGTCGCCGTAAAGGACCTGCTCTCCACGAAGGGCGTCCGCACCACGGCGTCCTCGCGGATGCTGGAGGACTTCGTGCCCGTGGTCGACTGCACGGTCGTGCAGCGCCTGAACGCCTCGGGCGCGGTCACCATCGGCAAGGCGAACCTCGACGAGTTCGCGATGGGCTCCTCCACGGAGCACTCCTACTTCGGCCCCACCCACAACCCGTGGGACCTGGAGCGCGTCCCGGGAGGCTCGTCCGGCGGCTCCGCCGCCACCGTCGCCGCCCGAGGCGTCCCGCTCTCGCTGGGCACGGACACGGGCGGCTCGATCCGTCAGCCTGCCGCGCTCTGCGGCATCCTCGGCCTGAAGCCCACCTACGGGCGTGTCTCGCGCTGGGGCGTGGTCGCCTTCGCCTCGTCGCTCGACCAGGTCGGCCCCTTCGGTCGTGACGCCGAGGACCTCGCCGACCTCATCCAGGCGATTGCGGGCGACGATCCGATGGACTCCACGACCTCGGACCTGCCCGTCCCCGACTTCAAGGAGGGCTTCGACCGGGGCTTCGACGGCCTCCGCGTCGGCGTGCCCGCGGAGTTCATGGAGGGCGGCGACGAGGGCGTTCGTGATGCCGTGGAGGCTGCGATCGCGGCGATGGAGGCGAACGGCGCCACCATCGTGCGCGACATCACCCTCCCCACGGCCAAGGCCGCGCTGCCCGTCTACTACATCATCGCCCCGTCGGAGGCCTCCGCGAACCTCGCGAGGTACGACGGCGTGAAGTACGGCCACGCCGTCACCAACGGCCGCAGCGCCGAGGACGAGATGTCCCGCTCCCGTGGCGAGGGCTTCGGCCCCGAGGTGAAGCGCCGCATCATGCTCGGCACGTACGCCCTCTCCGCCGGCTACTTCGACGCCTACTACCTGAAGGCGCAGAAGGTGCGCACCCTCATCCGCCGCGACCTCGACACTGCCTTCGAGCGCTGCGACGTCATCGCGTCCCCCACGAGCCCGAACGTGGCCTTCCGCCTGAACGAGAAGCTCGACGATCCCTACGCGATGTACCTGAACGACCTCTACACGATCCCCGTCAACATCGCGGGCAACCCCGGCATCAGCATCCCCTGCGGCTTCTCGGAGGGCCTCCCCGTCGGCCTCCAGCTCGTCGCCCCCCACTTCGAGGAGTCCACGCTCCTCGCCGCCGCCCACGCCTACGAGGGCATCACGGACTGGCACCGCCAGGCGCCTCCCTCGCTGGGATAGCCCGCCCCTCCGCCTCCGGCTCCCTCCCCCAGAAGGGGAGGGGCTGGAGTCAGACGCCTCTGCACGAACCTGCCACATGCGAGGAATAACTAACCGCCCCTGAACGGTCGCGGGTGCTACTCTCCCGCGACCATGACGAACCGATTCGGACTGCCTCGTGGGGATGGGCCTGGTGGCGGCGGGAACGGGGGAGGTCCTCCCGGCTCCGGCGACCGCGATGCCTTCTGGGACGAGGACCGCGAGCCCGAGGACATCACGCTCTCGATCAAGGGCGTCCGCGGTCGCGAGAGCGACGAGGCGGGCTGGCTCGACATCGAGCTCGACACCACGCGAGGGCTGATCACGCTGCTGATGGCCGCCTACGAGGGCGGTACGGGCGTGGCGGTGTTCCTCGCCGGGGCCGGCGGCGGTGACCGAGGACCGGCGGACGAGGTGTTCGTGCGGCTCGGGAACGACCTCGCTGGGAGCGGGGTGTCCGCGATCCGCGTGAAATACCGCGAGCCGGGCGAGTTCGAGGAGTGCGTCGCCGACGCCATGGCGGCGCTCTCGTTCCTCAAGGCCGTCGGCGCGGAGCGCGTCGTCCTCGTGGGGCACTCGTTTGGCGGCGCCGTCGCCGTGAAGGCCGGCGAACTCTCGCCACTCTCCACGGCGGTCTGTTCGCTCTCGACCCAGCGCTACGGCACGTTTGAGGTCGATGTCCTGGGCAAGCCGCTGCTGCTGATCCACGGCTCCCGGGACGAAGTGCTCGATAAAGCCGCGTCCGAGGACGTATACGAGCGTGCCAACGAGCCCAAGCAGATCGTCATCCTCGAGGGTGCCGGACACGGCCTGATGGAGCGCAAGGACGAGGTCTTTGACCTCGTGAAGGCGTTCGTGACGGAACACGTGGGGGTTGCCAGCGCGTGAGCAGCGCTCTCCTCGCCGCACTCGCCTCTCGTTCGAAACGCGATAACGCGCACCTGATATCGGCGTCGCACCCCGGTGCTATGCTGCGCCTCGCGCACTCCGCTCCAGCGCCTCCACTCTTACTCGGGGAACGGATGCCGCCGCTGTGACGCCCGAGTCGTTGACCCAGTACCCCGAGGGACGGCAGATGGCCGGATGCCTCGGGAGGACAGATAGGACGCAACGATGACCACCGATACCCCCAACTTTAGCCCCGGCCTCGAGGGGGTCCCGATCGCGGAATCGGCGATCTCCCTCGTCAACGGGCAGGCTGGGCGGCTGACGTATCGCGGGTACTCGATCGAGGAGCTCACTCAGCCGGGAGTCTCGTTCGAGGAAGTGGTCGCCCTCCTGTATGACGGCGAGCTGCCGACGCAGGCACGGCTGGGCGAAGTGCGCTCGCAGATGGCGAAGTACCGCGTGCTGACGGACGAGCAGGTCGCCCTCGCGCGGACCGCGGCAAAGATGACCCACCCCATGTTCGCCCTCCAGGCAGCTGTCGCGCTGCTGGGTCCCCAGGACAACGACTTCGAGCGCAAGGTGGATACGGTCCAGCAGCGCGGCCTCGAACTCGTCGCGAAGGTGGGCCACCTCGTCGCCGTGATCGCGGAGGCCTGGGCGGGCCGCGAGTACACCGGCCCGAAGCCAGACGACTCGCAGGCGCGCTACATGCTGCGCATGGTCACCGGCGAGGAGCCGAGCGAGCTGCACGTCCGCGTGATGGACGCGCTGCTCATCCTGCAGGCGGACCACTCCGCCGGGAACGCCTCCACGTTCACCTCGCGAGTTGTCGCCTCCACGAAGGCGGAGCCGAACGCCGTGGTATCCAGCTCCATCGGCGCGCTGTCGGGCCCGGCCCACGGCGGTGCGAACGAGGGCTCCCTGCGGCTGTTCCTGGACATCGCCGACCCGGCACAGGCGGAAGCAAAGATCGAGCGGCTCCTGGACGACAAGTTCAAGATCCCCGGCTTCGGCCACCGCGTGTACCACGTGAAGGACCCGCGCTCGAAGGTCATCCAGACCCTCGCCGCCGAGGTGATCAAGCCCGGCACGAAGGAAGCGGACCTCTACAACATCGCGCTCACCGTGGAGAAGGTCGCCACGGCGCGCCTGGGCGACCGTGGCCTGTTCCCGAACGTGGACCTGTTCTCCGGCTGCGTCTTCGCCGCGATCGGCATCCCGATCGACTTCTTCACGCCGATGTTCGCGGCCTCCCGCACGGTGGGCTGGACGGCGAACATGCGCGAGCAGTGGGACTCCGGCAACCGCATCTTCCGCCCGTCCCAGATCTACACCGGCCAGCCCGACCGCGAGTTCGTCCCGATCTCGCAGCGGTAGCCGTCAGCTTCGCTCCACCAGAAGGGCCGCCCGTGAGGGCGGCCCTTCTCGTTGCATCCGCTGGCGATCGAGGTCCTCGGGCGGTGGTGTTCGAGCCGCGGGCGTCGAGGGGTTCGTGCGCGTCCGGTAGGAGTGTCGCTTCACCCCCTCAAGGGGGAGGGGGTGAAGTCAGCAGATACGCCAAGGCAGGACGGCCTACCTCGCGAGGTAGTTCGTCTGCATCGCGTCGCGGACGTCCGCCATCGTCGCCTGCGCGACCTCGCGGGAGTAGGTGGAGCCACGTTCGAGGGCGGCGCGGACCTCTTCGGGGTGCGACTCGAAGTAGCGGCGGCGCTCCCGGATGGGGTCAAGGAAGGCGTTGATCGCCTTCGCCAGCTTCTGCTTCACCTCGACATCGCCGACCTTGCCGGCGACATAACGCTCCTTGAGGTCGTTCACCTCGTCCGTGTCGGGGTTGAAGGCGTCGTGGTAGATGAAGACCGGGTTGCCCTCCACGTGGCCGGGGTCCGTGGCGCGGAGGCGGGTGGGGTCCGTGAACATGCCGCGGACCTTCTGGTTCACGGTGTCCTCGTCGTCCTTCAGGAAGATGGCGTTGTTCCGAGACTTGCTCATCTTCGCGTCGCCGTCCGTCCCGACCAGGCGCGCGACGCGGCCGACGAGGGCGTCCGGCTCCGGGAAGACCTCGCGGTCGAACTTGCGGTTGAACCGCCTCGCGATCTCGCGGGTCATCTCGATGTGGGGGAGCTGGTCGTCGCCCACGGGGACCAGGTGCGCCTTCGGCATCAGGATGTTGGCCACCTGCATCAGCGGGTAGTTGAAGAAGGCGACCGGCACGCTGCCTCGGGCCTCCAGGTCCGCCATCTCCGACTTCAGCGTGGGGTTGCGCTCCAGCATTCCGAGGGGCGTCCACCAGCCCAGCCACGTCGTCAGCTCCGCGTGCTCCGGCACCAGGCTCTCGATCGTGTAGTGGCTGTTGTTCGGGTCGAGGCCCACCGCGAGCCAGTCCAGGGCGACCTCCCACACGGACTCGCGCACGCGGTCGAAGTCATCGGCGTAGTCGGACACCTGGTAGTCCGCGATGAGGAAGAAGCACTCGTACTCCCGCTGCAGGCGGATCCAGTTCTCCAGTGCCCCCACGTAGTGTCCGAGGTGGAGCGCGCCGGTCGGGCGGACGCCCGTGAGGATGCGCTTGCGTTCCCCGCCAGCACCGCTGGCGGATGAGTCGCTGGAGGACGGAGTGCTGTCTGGTGGGGTCAAGGCGAGACCTTTCCGGCATGCTCGCTCACGGCGATCCTCCAGCGCGCCTCCATCGATCAGGCGGTGGAGGAGGCGCAGGCCTGCTGCGCTTGACGCGGAAGTCAGAAACGAAGGGTGTTCCCCGCTCGCGAGATTGCCGATGATACCGAGAGGGCGAGATCCGGGCGAACTGCGGAGGGCGTATCGTGCGCCCTTGTCGTCCGCCGAGGGACACCGCGGGAGGGGCTCACTCCGTGAAGATGCGCTGCGCTGTGCTCGCCGTCCTCATCGCGGCGGTGCTGTTCGCCTCGTTCGGCGCGACCGCGGACGCGGCGAGGAACGACAACGCCTGCAAGGGAAAGAACAAGAAGAAGTGCGAGGTCCCGGAGGTCCCGTGGACGCTCGTGCTCCCCGTCGCCTCCGTCGGCATCGCGGCCGGGTACTACCTCGTCCAGCGCCGCCGCTATCGCGACGACGCCCCGTTCGAGGGCTAACGTCCCGCGAGCCTCGTGCGTCCGTTCGCGGCGCGCGGCATGATGCGTCCCATGAGCACACGCCGGTGAGCACGGCATGACCGCCTCCACGGTTCCCTCGACGCGCGCGTGGCCGTTGGCGTTTGTGCAGCGCCATTGGCGGTTGGTGGCCGTGGCCCTGCTCGGACTCGGGCCGTTCCTGCCCTCGATCCTTGCGATGCGGGACTTCCTGCTCGCGGACAACGCGCTCGGGTTCACGCCGTTCGCACTGGTCGGCGCGGCCTACCTCTTCTGGGTACGGGCGCACTCGGACGAGACGCCGAAGACACGCGACATCCTGGTGGACTCGTTCTTCATCGGCCCGCTGGTGTTCATCGCGTGCTTCATCCTCTTCGTCGTGCCGGCATCGCAGTCCTGGTACTACTGGCTGAACCGCATGGACCTCGCGGCGCTGGCGCCGTGGGCGATGGCCGTCGGCTTCGCGTTCCTCGGCTACCAGCAGATGCTGCGGACGTGGCCGGCCTGGGTGCTGCTGTTCTTCGCCTGGCCGTATCCGGCGGTCTGGCTGCAGCGCGAGCTGTCCGAGGTCTTCGTCCCCGTCACCGCCGCCACCGGCCGCTTCATCGTGGACTTCGCGCGGCTGCCGTACGCCCCGAGCGATGACCCGCAGGTCTTCACGACCACCCACCTGCCCGAGGCCGACAACTTCACGCTGGTGGTCGGACAGCTCTGCTCCGGCACCTCCGCCACCATCGGGTTCCTTGTCGTCGGGGGCGTGCTCGTGCTCCTCACGCGAGGGTCGGCGGGCGGGCGCGTGCGCTGGCTGCTGGTGGGCGCGCTGATCGCGTTCGGTACGAACCTCGTGCGCGTGTCCGCGTTGCTCATCGCAGCCACCGAGGTCTCACAGGACTTCGCGGTGAACACGCTGCACCCGATCCTCGGGCTGGTGTTGTTCGCCGGCACGGTGCTGCTGATGCTCGCCTTGCTGCGTCCGTTCGGGCTGAGGTTCGATCCCGTGCCGCACGGCCGGCGGCTCGCCTGGGAGCCCTCGACGGGTGGAGGCACGGCGCTGCGGGTGGTGTGGGTGCTCGTCCTCGCTGCGGCGTTCGGCGTCGGCGGGGGGCGTGGCGCAGGCCCAGGACTACAACTTCATCGGTGTGGGTGACGGCGCCCCCGCGATCTCGGTGGCCTCGGAGCGCGGCATCATCCCCCAGGTGTCCGGCTGGGACCTCGTCCACGAAACCCAGATCTCCTGGACGGACCTGTTCGGGCGCACCTCGCGCGGGGACGTCTTCTCCTACCAGCAGCCGCAGTACGTTCCGGGCCTCGCGCAGATCGGCGTGCAGGCCGTAGTGACCGAGGACAAGGCGACCCTCGACCGCTACACCCTCGAACAGTGCATCGAGTTCCACAGCCGCGACCTGGACGCGCGCCGCGCCGTCGACCTCGGCTACGGCCTCACGGGCTACGTGTTGCACGACACCTTCGAGCGCGTCCGAGGCTCCGTCCTCTACTGGGTGATGCCGGTGAACGTGGACGGCGAGGTCTACCACGCCCGCATCGCCCTCTTCGGCGACGAGGTCGACCCCACCGGTTACGAGGGCCTCGACATGGCCGCTGGCCGAGAGAGCGCTGCCGTCGTCCGCCTCGGCCAGGCGCTCGAGTCCGCGATGGACGGCGTCCCGGACGGCCTCGACGATCCCGTCCGCGCCGAGGTAGACCGTGGCCTCGCAGCGCTCGCCGTGGCAATGGTGGACGTGATGATCGAGACGGGTGGGCCGGGGGCGTTGGTGGAGGATGACGAGTTCTGACCCCCTCAAGGGGGAGGGGGCAGAGTCGGAGGCAGAGGTCTGAGGGTGATGTGCGTGCGGTGGCGAGGGAACACGTCGCTCGTCGCGGCGACGGGGTGGTCCTTCCCTCTCCCCAACGCTCCCCCAGAGGGGGAGGGGGTCGGAGGCGGAGGTGGGTGCGGAGCCTCCTACATCGAGGTGGGGGCGGAGATGCCCATGAGGCCGAGTGTGCGCGCGAGGACGACGCGCGTGGCCTCCAGCAGGTGGAGCCGCGCCCTGGTGAGGGCGGGCTCCTGGGGCTGGATGACGCGGCACTGCGTGTAGAAGGAGTGGAACGCCGTCGCCAGTTCCTGCGCGTAGTGCGGGAGGTGATGCGGCGCGAGGTCCAACACCACCTTCTCCACGACCTCGGGCAGCAGGAGCAGCTTGCGGAGGAGCGCCTGCTCGGCGTCATGCGTGAGCAGGGAGGTGTCCGCGCCCTCGGACGAGAGGGACTCCTCCTCCGCCTTCGCGAGGATGCTGGAGATCCGCGCGTGGGCGTACTGGACGTAGTAGACGGGGTTCTCGTCGGACTGCGTCTTCGCGAGTTCCAGGTCAAAGTCCATCGTCTGGTTCGCGCCGGTGAGCAGGAAGAAGAACCGCGTGGCGTCCGGGCCGACCTCGTCCACGATGTCGCGGAGCGTCACGATCTCGCCCGCCCGCTTCGAGAGCGGGACCACCTGGTCGCCGCGCTTCAGCGTCACGAGCTGGTAGAGCAGGACGTCTAGCGCGTCCGGATCCCCTCCGACAGCGGCGACGGCGGCCTTCACGCGCGAGACGTGGCCCTGGTGGTCGGCGCCCCAGATGTCGATCACGCGGTCGAAGCCGCGGGTGACGAACTTGTCGTAGTGGTAGGCGATGTCCGTCGCGTAGTACGTCGGCTGCCCATCGGAGCGGATCAGGACGTTGTCCTTCGATTCGCCGACCTCCGTGGAGGTGAACCAGACCGCCCCCTCGCGGCGGGCGACGTAGCCCTGCTTCTCGAGGAGCGACATGACCTCCGAGTATGGGCCGCCCTCGGACATCAGCGAGCGCTCGGAGTACCACTGCGTGTACTCGACGTGCATCGCGGCGAGGTCGTCCCGGATGCCCTCGAGCATCAGGTCGAGGCCCGCCTTGCCGAGGTCCGGGCTCCCCTCCTCGCCCTCGGGGCGGAGGTAGCGGTCGCCGTCGCGCTCCTTGAGGGTGCGCGCGATGTCGACGACGTACTCGCCGGGGTAGCCGTTCTCGGGGATGGAGACCTCGCGGCCGAAGAGCTGCTGATAGCGGGCGTACAGGGTGCGGCCAAAGATCGCGACCTGCGTCCCGGCGTCGTTGATGTAGTACTCCTGCTCGACCTCGTACCCCGCCGCCTCCATCACGAGGGCGAGCGAGGAGCCGATGGCCGCGCCACGGCCGTTGCCGACGTGGATCGGCCCGGTGGGGTTGGCGCTGACGTACTCGATCTGCACGCGCTTCCCGGTACCGAGGTCGCTCGAGGCGTAGTCCTCGCCGGCTGCGACGATCGAGGAGGCCTGTGCCGCGGCCCACGCGGGCGCGAGGTAGAAGTTGAGGAACCCGGGCGGCGCCACGGCCACGCGCTCGACGGCCTCGTGTGCGGGGACGTGCTTGCGGAGGGCCTCGGCGACCTCGATCGCCTTCATGCGTGCGAGTCCCTGGATGCGCAGCGGGAGGTTGGCGGAGAAGTCGCCATGCTCCGCGCGCGCGGGGTGCTCCACGGTGACCTCTTGCCCCGCGAACTGAGGCAGGTCACCGGCGGCCTGCGCCGCCTCCAGCGCACGCTCCACCAGGCGGATGATCTCGTCGCGAATCAACGGTCGAGGGCCTTCCACGGCCCGCCGGATCGGCGGGGCGCTCCTCCGGAGCGAGGGCTGCGGGGACGCCGAGTGTATCGCGCGCCCTCCACGTGATCGAACGCGGCCGGCACCGGCTCGGGCTCCGCCTCCGACCCCCTCGTGCGCGAAGCGGAGAGGGGGCGGGGTGGGCCAGCGCCGCGGTCGGCGGGTTCGTGCCTGTCTACGCCGCCAGGTACCGGCTGCCGATGATCACCTATCGCAGTTGCTCCGAGGAGACGGCCGCAGCATGACCGGGCGGGAGCCCCAGATGCCTCATTCGGACGGGGACCCGTGGGTGTCGGCATTGGAGCTTGCCCTGCGAGGGCAGGGTGTGGCGCTGGTCTACCAGCCGGTCGTGGATCTGAAGCACGGTGCCGTCGTGGGATACGAGGCCCTCAGCCGGTTCGAGGAAGCTGAGGGGATCGGGGTGGTCGCGCCCTCGGCGTGGTTCGAGGCAGCGCGACGTCTCGGCGTGGGCGCGGAGCTCGAGGCGCGCGTCGTCGTGGATGCCCTCGACGCCCGCGACCGGCTGCCACCGAACACCTTCCTCACCGTGAACCTCTCGCCCTGGGTCGTGGACACACCGCCGGTCCGTCGCGTGCTTGAAGGGCCGCGAGGCCTCCACCGGCTCGTGCTCGAGATCAGGGACGATCCAGCGATCGAGGGCGGTGTGGGCCTCGAGGAGACGTTCGCCTCGCTCCGTGGGCGCGGGGCCTACCTCGCGGTGGACGACGCCGGCTCCGGGTACGACAGCCTGTCGCACATCCAGCGGCTGCGCCCGGACTTCGTGAAGCTCGACCGTGAGCTGGTCGCGGGCATCGATCACGACGAGGCGAAGCTCGCGCTTGTCGAGATGCTCGTACGGTTCGCGGGACGCGTCGACGCCTGGCTTCTCACCGAGGGCGTCGAGACCGAGGGTGAGCTCGTGGCGCTCAGCCGCCTCGGCGTCCCGCTCGCGCAGGGGTATTTCCTCGGGCGTCCCGCGGCGCACTGGAGCATCGTTCCCTCCGAGGTGCGCCAGCTCCTCCTGCGCTCCGCGGCCAGCACGGGTCAGCGCGAGACGGTCGAACCATTCGTGGAGCCGTGGCCGTTCCTCGAAGAGGGGCGTGAGCTCGAAGGCCTGCAACTGGTCCGCGAAGCCCTCGAGGCCGGCTCGCAGGTCCTCGCGACGCTCCCCGTGCTGGACCACCACCGTCGCCCGGTCTCGATCTACTCGATCGCCGAGGCACTCCCGGCCCGCCCGATCGCGCGGGTGAAGGCGACCACACTGGTCACCGACGCCGCCCGTCGCGCGATGACACGTCCGCTCCCGCGTCGTTTCGACCCGCTGGCCTGTGTCGATGACTCCGGCGAGTACCTCGGCGTCGTCCGCGTGGAGCGCCTGATCGAGGCGCTCACGAGCGCCCTCGAAGGTGGGGAGCTCGGACGCGCGGCGGCTTGAGCGTCGCGGTGCAGGCGATCTGCCGCGCCGACTGAGGCAACGGACGGCGCGTCGTTGCCGGCGATGATCTCGGGCCGGGCTGCGCGCCCCACTCTTGAGGCGATTGAGACGCCGAGATCCTCGCGCGGGTTGAGCGCGTCGAGCGGTGGATCTTGCGAGTGTCCTCGCGTGGCCGACGGTGCCTCGACGGCGGTGCCGACAAGATTCCAGTCGCAGCGTCAGGTCGCCGATCGCCTGAAGAAGTGGGTTTCACGCCAGGACAGGCCCGTTTCGAAGAGGCGGTTTAGGTTCGCAGACGTATAACGCTGGATGCCGTCGATACGGGGACTTCCTGGAGGCGATGGTTCTGTTACACACTCAAGCACATTCCCGGAGGATGCTGGAGGGAGCGGGAGTCGGGTTCACGCGCCATCGAGCGCGTAGACGGGAACGTTTGCCCATGACTCTACGACGAATCACGTTGGCGTTTGCTGCCGCTGCCGTGGTCGGCCTCCTGGCCGCCGGTTCGGTAGCTGCGGCCGGGATCGACCTCTCGCCGGCGGGGGACTTCCTCGCTCAGCAGGCGACGGCGACCGGCACCTCGGCGCCGAGCCCCTCCGATTCCGGTAACGCTGGTCTGATCGGCCAGGACGGCTCGAGCATGCCGCTCGTGCTGGGTGCGGCGCTGGTCTTCGGCGTGGCTGCGCTCGCCGGCACCGGCCGCTGGATGATGGCCCGCCGCTCCTAGGCGCGACCCGCATCCTCGGGCGATAGCCCAATCGCCAGCCCCTCGCGTACGCGAGGGGCTGGTTTGCGTCTTGCACCGTCCGAGGTGGTCGTCCCGGTCTGAGGATGCCCCACGGGACGCGTCGACATCTGTGCGGACAATCGGCTCTCTCTGGAAGAGAAGGCGGGGGGCAGTGGTCGGCTCTCGCCTGAGGTCGGTCGAGTGCCCTGGACCTCCCTCAACCTATCTCAGTCACATGCGTGTTCTCGCACACGCTTGTGAGCGGCGGGTGGGTTTACGAGGCCGTGACACGCCGCTGCGTGTGCGAATGACAGGGGCGATGCAACCCGAGATCTAGCCACGGAACGTTCACGAGGACTGCGAGGAGGGCAACCTCCCTGTTGCTCCGAGGCCGGGATGCTCCCCGTGCTCGGGTCGACCGAGCGAGCCGCCTGGATGGGGCGGCCATACGAAGGAGCACACACGTGATGGCGAAGAGCCTCTTCCACTCACGCGGCGTACTGGTGTCGGCGGTGGCCCTGGGCCTCCTGGCGTTCGGCCTTGTCGCGGCACAGCCGGCCTCCGCGGCGGACCTCGGTCCGGGCATCGTGCCCGCGACCGTCGATGAGCAGACCGTCCCCGAGCCAGCCGACCCGAACCCCGGCGGGATCCCGGGCGAGGGCGCCGTACCGGGTGACGAAGGCGCCGTGCCGGACGACCTCGCCGCCGACGGCGGCAGCGCGACCCCGTGGGTCCTCGTCGGCATCGTTGCCCTCCTGATCGCTGCCCTCGGCGCCGCGATGTGGGCGTCGAGGAAGCCGCGACACATGGACATCGAGCACGACCGCCACACCTCCACCACGGACGGCCGCTACATCCCTCCGGGGTTGTAGTCAGCGCCCTCCAGCGATTCAGCCCGGGGAACTTGCAGCAGGGAACCTCGGGGACTGCCCCCGCCATTCGGCGGGGGCAGCTCGTTGTCAGGAGCACCGTCCGATGACCTCGATGCTTGTTCCGCAGCAGTACGCTGCTCTCGAGGAGGGAGAACGGACGTGATGTATGTCGCTCGAACGGGGTGCCCTCGCTCATAACACCGCTGAGCCGCTGGGCTCGGCCAGCACCTGGACCGATGCGCTCAGACAGCGCAGCGGCCACCCTATTCCTTCACCCGACGATGTCGCCCCTCCGGCCAGTGGCCCGAGCGAGGTGTCCCGTCGGGCGTTCATCCGGCTCTCGTTCTGGGGTGGCCTCGGGATCTCGCTCCTCGGCGCTGCCGGCACAGCCGTCGACTTCCTCTATCCCCGCAACGTCCGAGGCTTCGGCGGGCCGGTCCCGGTCGGCTTCGCCGCGGACTACGTCGCGGGCGCCGCGCCCGTCCTCATGCGCGAAGCGCAAGCCTGGCTCGTGAACCTCGACCCGTCCGAGGACCGCCTCGGCGGTGCGGGCGGCGGAGCGGGCCTGCTCGCGCTGTGGCAGAAGTGTCCGCACCTCGGCTGCGCGGTCCCGTGGAACCCCACCTTCTCCTACGAAGGCGACGGCGGTGGCTGGTTCCGCTGCCCCTGCCACCGCTCGACCTACACCAAGGCCGGCGTCCGCGTGTACGGCCCCGCGCCCCGCTCGATGGACACGATGCTGATCGAGGTGGACGCCGCCGGCCGCGTGACCGTGCAGACCGGCGCGATCACCTCCGGCGGCCCCGACAACCCATCGAGGGCGCTCCCGGTGTAGCGGTCCCACCCCCTCCGCCCTCGTCCTCTGACCCCCTCGCCCGCGCAGCGGGAGAGGGCGGGGGTGAGGGTCTGCTCCGCCCTCTGGTCCTACTTGCACCGCGCCGATCCCCGCCTCCCGCGCGCCCCCTTCTGACTCCCTCTCCCGGTTTCGGGAGAGGGCCGGGGTGAGGGGCCCTTCCGGCGCTGGCCAGACGCCATCCTCGATGGTCAGTCCTGCAAGACGAGGCAGTCGCCCTCACCCCAACCCTCTCCCGCCGAGCCGGGAGAGGGGGGCAGAGAGAGACGGGAGGGGGACAGAGGAGATGGGAGACGAGGACAGAAGGAAGCGCGGGACGTGGGCTGACTGAGGCGTCGACGGAAGCCGAAGGGTGCGAGGGCGCTATGCCAGCGGGATGTACTGGTCCGTCCACAGCTCGTCCTCGGGCACGGTGCCGTGGACGTTGCGGTACCACTCGATGCAGACACCGTCGTCGACCTCGTGGCCCTGTTCGCGGAACCAGCCGTGAACTGCTGCCACGACTCCGCGAGACGCGTGTACGAGCCGATGTACGTGCACTGCGCATAGCGGCCCGCGGGCACCGAGGACTCCGTGAGGCCCTCCGGCGCCGGCATGCCATCCGGGAGGGCGAGCGCGGCGTCATATGGCGCGGGCTCCGCCGCCGTGCCACGGACCACGTCCGAGGCGAAGACGGCGAGGGTGGAGACACCGGGCTGGCCCATCGCCTCGCCGGCCGTGCTGCCGAGGCGGCCCCACACCTCGGCGGGGTTCGCGAGCGAGCCGCGGAGGCCCGCGATCCGCAGCGCCGGCAGCTCCACGATGCTGTACATGACGTTCAGGGCATCCCCGGCGTTGCGCTCAGAGTCTGTGGTCATCGTTTGGTCTCTCTGAGGGTTCCCGACTCGGGTGAGGCGAACCGGGCCGCCCTCGATGTGCGCGGGGCTTGGTGCTACTTGAGGGTCGCGAGCACGCCCTCGAGCCGGTCGTAGGAGGTGGCGACGCCGTCGGCCATACCGGTCGCGACCGCGCCGTCGCGGGCTTCCTTCGAGTCGAACCGCTGCAGCATGTCGAAGACGGTGTGCTCGCCCTGTTCACGCAGGGTGATGACCACGTGTGACTGCCCGTCGAAGCCCTCCATGCGCTCGGTGCTGACGATCTTCGTGACCGGCTCGACCTCCAGGAACTCACCGGTCGAGCCGAAGGAGCCCTCGGTCGGGTGGGACCAGCGGTACTCGTAGGTGCCGCCCTCGCGCAGGTCGATGTTGCAGACCGGCATGTCCCAGCCGTCCGGCCCCAGCAGCCACTGCTTCACCAGCTCCGGCTTCGTGTACGCGTCCCACACGAGGCGCGCCGGCGCGTCGAACTCGCGGCTGATGAGCACCTCGGTGTCCGAGGGCTGCGTGACGGTGAAGGTGTCGGCAAGTGTCATGATCGTGCTCCCAATCGGTGGGCCCGCCCTCGGACGCTCCGAGGGCGGACGGTGTGTGCTTACTCGTCGCTGCCGTCCAGCCGGCCATGCCCGTCGCGGTCCGCGACATCCGAGGCGTCCCCCGCTGCCGCAACCCCCGTCGATGGCCCACCGGCTCCCGCCGCCTCCCCCGCCTTCATGCGGTCGAGCAGGGCATCCAGGCGCCGGAAGTTCGCCTCCCAGTACCTCCGGTACTGCTCCAGCCACGCGACCGCCTCGGCCATCGGAGCCGCCTCCAGGCGGCACATCCGCCGCTGGGCGTCCCGGTGGCGCGACACGAGTCCCGCGCGCTCGAGGTACTTCAGGTGCTTGGAGATCGCCGGCTGGCTTATGTCGAAGGGCTCGGTCAGCTCGGCCACGGACGCCTCCCCCTCCATGAGCCGTTCGAGGATCGCCCGCCGAGTGGGATCGGCAAGCGCCGCGAACGTGTCATCGAGATCGGGCGGGGTGCCTCGGAGGGCGGTGGTCGCCACTGTCATAACCCTTCGGTTTTCAGAACCGGAGGGTTATATATAGCGGAGGACGAGGGCGTGTCAAGGATGGCGGCTAGTCGGTATCCCATTCGCCGGGACGCCAGCCTTCGGCATACCGCTGCACAAGGGCCTTGAGTTCATCAGGCAGGGAGGCAATCACTTCGGGCCGCGTTGCCGCCCTTGCCCACTCCTCCTTCCCAAAGAGCTCCTCGAAGAGAGTCCAAGGCAGGCGTGGGCTCCGGTGAACGACGCGGCCCGATGTCGACTTCGTCTCACCGACTCCTCCACTGAGCAGCGCCGCCACCAGTTGGGGGGAGTCGCGCCACACCGCGGCGCGGGCCTCTGCCTGCTCGGGAGCCCAAGCCCGAACGCGGAACACCAATCGAAGGGGATCCCAGTCTTTGGCGAGCGAGTCGGGTTCCTCCGTGATGACTTCCTCGACCAGTACGTTCTCCAGCCGCGCCGCAGTGTCCTCGTCGACTAGTCGATGCCCAATACCTTCGCGGTGACCAACCATCTCTATCAAGGTGCGCTTTCCGGAGAGGGTGCCAACGTGGGGCACAATCTGCTCGATCAGGATGGAGAGTTGCTGCGGGTCCTCAATGCGTCGTAGGAGCCGCAGGATGACGCGTGTCCCTGAGATCCTGGGAGCCAATTCAAAGATGCCCGGTGACCTATCTGAGAGGCAGGCAAGTCGGTCGAGGATCACTGGCACCGCCGTTCCGACGGCTTCGGGCGGGTACTCGTGCTCGAAGTCCTCGAGTCTCTCCATCGTGGCGTGAAGGTTGAGGCCGGGCGTATCGAGCAAACTCGAAAGTGCCTGTGCGTCAGTGAGGGACGCGAACGTGGCCTCAACGAAGGGTGTTGGTACGTCAGAAGGCTCCAACCCAATCGAGAGATAGATCTCAAGTACCTCGTCGCAGGCGACCCGGCGTTCCTTTCGGAATGTGGCGTTCCACTCTCCTCCATAGTTCATGCATCCCAGGTAGGTGTTCGTGAAAGGGAACAGCACTTCCAGTACGTCCATGACGGAAGGCACTTCCCCGGTGTGCCGCTCGATCATCTCCTCTAGTCGTTCCCCGACTTCCGCGGCCCCGTAATCGCGACTGCCCAAGCCGCCTTGCGGTGCACGTGTGAGATCCGCCGACAGGGCACGGATGTCATCCATCAGGGCCGGCCGAAGGGTCCTGATGGACTCAAGCGCAATCAGGTCAGCTAGATTCACTTCCGAGCCTAGTGTCGCAAGGGATACTCGAAGGTTATTCGCGAGTCTCTTCGCATCACGCAGGGTCCGAACAAGGGGCTTGACTATCCGGTACAGCACCTCGCCCCAATGCTCTCCATCGAAGTTCCGTACCTGGTGTTGGGCGATCGCTTGATCCAACTCCGTTGTGAGTTCCGATGTCAGTAGGCGGTCGCGAATCGCCGGTAGGTCGAAGGTGACTTGGATCATCTTCTCAAGGTAGGCATCGCCATCTACGCTAGGCCCTGAAAGAGCCTCGGCAACCCTCCTGCGGTCGAATGCGAGCATGAGAACCAGATTTGGCAAATCGGCGGCTAGCCGAACGAGACGCATCACCTCGCGTATTTCCTGCGATGTGAGCCGATCGATGTCGTCGATCATGATCACAATGTGACGCGGGCTGTCTGCGAGCGTTTCCTTGAGCTCTTCGAACTCCGCCAGAAGGGCTAGGCTGCTCTTCGAGTCGGTCTGCGACGTGCTTCGCCGCTTCCGCGCCAGCCGCACCGAGGACGGGCACGGGTACTTGCGGAGCGACAGCGCTCCCGAACCTCAACAGCCGAGCGCTAGCGGACCGCAACCAGGCAAAGCGACCCGCCTCCGCCGCTAGTTGATTGCCGATCTCTGAAAAGAACCGAGGCGCGAGATCAGCAGCGGTTGAGAATAACCAAGGGTTGAACCTAGAGACCGGAATCTCATTGTTGTTGAGATGCTCCCCGATCATGTTGAGCAGAGACGTCTTCCCGTTACCCCACGGTCCGGAAACGGCCATTGCAATGCTTTCGCCGTTCCGCATATTCATGACGAGACTGGCGATAGATCGTGCAAACTCTGCTCGATCGATACGATCCTCGTCAATTGATTCGATCGGTAGGTCGGTATTCATCTACCTATTGTAGTTCTCCGCGAGCAGGCTTGTGCAGTGACCGTGGCACTCTCCCGCGGCTAGGCCGCCATGTTTGGATCGATGGGGCCTCCAGCTACCGCGCGGTGGATCGTCGCGCCCGTTAATGCCCCGAGCGTGCGTCCTCCCACGATCAGGCCACACGCTCCGCGATCGCGGAGCGCTAGCTCGATGCCCCTCCGGCCGTAGTCCCGGCTCCGCGTCGAGGGCGAGCGACGCGCGTGGTCCTCGGCAAGCAGTGCGTCACGTCCCCCGTCCGTTGACCGTCCAGGCGCTGCCGTTCCACACCATGTTGCCCTCGTACTTGAGGAAGCCCTTGCGGACCTTGCTCCAGATCTTGAAGCCCCAGCCGACGTGGCCGGTGTTGTCCGCGCCGAGGTAGCCGCCCTGGTCGTTGATGTAGACGCGGCCCTTCGGGGTGTGGGAGGGGTCCGTGCAGCGGAAGGATTCCGTCGTCTCGGTCCAGTCGTAGTAGTTCGCGACGATGGTGGCTTCGTCCTCGCGCATGCCGCCGGTGGTGGGCCAGTTCGACTGATCCGTGAGGTCCACGGTCGTCGTCGTAGACGTCGAGGGGGCCTGGGCCCGGAGCAGATCGAGGGCAACCTGGATCTCGCTGAGCTGGCTCTTGGTGATGCTGTGCTCGCGCAGGAACTTCGACGTCAGATGGCTGTTCTTCACCGTGATGATGCCCTGCCCGCGGAGGGCAGCAGCGGCTGAGTCCACGTCGCGGAAGAGCGTGCGATGTGCACCCTCCGAGTGCGCGGGCGCCGAGGGTGAGACGTTCGCCGCGAGGAGCCTCGACAGGTGGTGATTGCCGACCGACCGCTGGAGCGCGAGGAGGGAGTCGTGCCGGCTCGGGCGCTCAGGGCCTCCGTGCGCGCCGTCGCGTGTGTCGTGTGCTGACCGACGTGTGTGCGGCTTCACTTCTCGCTTGGCCGGCATGACTCGTGCGCGCTGCTTCACTTGGCACCTCACGACGTTGTCCTCGGTTGTGCCGCCCGGGCCACTATGCCCGCACCGGGTGCACCTCGCAACGACTAATGCGCCTCCCCCACGATCGAGGCCACCCGTTCCGCGATCGCGTAGCGGAGGGCGCGGTGCTCCTCCGAACGTAGTTCCGGATCGGCGTCGAGGAGGGTTTCGGCTTCCTGGCGGGCGGCGTCGATGAGGGGGGCGTCGAGGAGTGAGGCGACGCGCATCGTGGGGAGGCCGGACTGGGCGGTGCCGAAGAGGTCGCCGGGGCCGCGGAGCTGGAGGTCGGCCTCGGCGAGCTCGAAGCCGTCGCGGGTGCGCTCCATGATGCTCAGGCGTTCCTCGGCGTCGGGGGTGGGGTCGTCGGCGAGGAGGTAGCACGACGAGGGGTGCTCGCCGCGGCCGACGCGGCCGCGGAACTGGTGGAGCTGCGCGAGGCCGAAGCGGTCCGCGCCCTCGATGATCATCACCGTCGCGTTGGGCACGTCGATGCCGACCTCGACCACGGCGGTGGAGACCAGGATGTCTGCGTCGTGGTCGGCGAAGGTGCGCATCACGCGGTCCTTCTCCTTGCTCGGCATGCGGCCGTGGAGGAGCAGGATGCGGTCGCGCGCGCCGAGGTCCGGGAACTCCTCCGTGCGCAGGCGC
>Ga0265293_10003276_pt1 | contig 30393 bp, 19 predicted proteins | sample Munlanlewell138R_FD_192505 | JGI IMG/M metagenome (GOLD analysis project Ga0265293, IMG submission 192505) | Leachate microbial communities from a municipal landfill in Southern Ontario, Canada - Leachate well 138R | ecosystem: Engineered > Solid waste > Landfill > Unclassified | place: Canada... | reverse complement strand
TCAACCTTGCTCTTAGCTTTTAGCCCTTGGCTTTTAGAGTTTCGCATTCCCCATTCGAGTACGCATACTTTTAGTTTTTCACTTTTCACTTTTCACTTTCTCAACCTTGCTTTTAGCTATTTGCCCTTAGCCCTTAGCCTTCGGGTTTTTCCCGTCATTGCGAGGAGGAACGACGAAGCAATCTTAACCTCAACCTCAACCTCAACCTTGCTCTTAGCTTTTAGCCCTTGGCTTTTAGAGTTTCGCATTCCCCATTCGAGTACGCATACTTTTAGTTTTTCACTTTTCACTTTTCACTTTCTCACTTCTCACTTCTCGTTTTCTCAGCCTCAACCTATAAATTACGCACCTCAATAATCTCATCCCATCGGGTGGTGTAGGCGGGCGATACTTTTTCCTGTTTAGGTTTCCAGTCGCGGCTATTTCCTTGCACGGCTAGTGTAACCGTACTCTTACCGTATTTGGTATTTAAAAAGTCGGTTACTTTCGATACCGAGTTTAGCTTATTGTTATCGTAGTATTCAAACAGGTTTTGCTGTATGGCATTCTCGGGACAAATTTCGCTCACAATTACCCCTGCTTTTTTGTACAGAAGGGCAGGAATAAATATTTTCTTTAACCCTGCAATGGCCGCTTTGGTAAGCACGCTATCCGAGTTCGATGCTACGGGTAGGGTTACGGTAATGCTGCGCGATACATATTTCTCTGTTTCCGAAAAAGGGTCGGTATGTATAAATATAGTAACAAAGCGAGCAGCCGATTTTTGCTTGCGTAACTTAGCGGCACAGTTGGTGGCATGCCATGAAACCGACTCCTTAATAAGCTCAATATCTGATAGTTTTTTGCCAAATGCCCTAGTACTAGCAATGTTTTTTTTGGGTTGCATCACCGTTTCTAGCTCAATGCACGACCTTCCACGTAGCTCCTCCTTTAGCCTGTGTCCCTGAACGGTCATATGCTTACGAATCCAGTCGGTACTTAGGTTGGTAAAGTCGAGGGCGGTATTTACTCCATTCTTTTTAAGAAGAGTAGAGTACCGGCGGCCCACGCCCCAAATGTCCTCAACGGGTGTGTTTGCAAGCGCCCATAGGCGCTGGATTTCGGTTTCTATGGTAAATACCCCATTACGTTTTTTAGCAATCCGATTTGCAATTTTTGCAAGGCTTTTGGTTGGTGCTATGCCAATGCCGGTGGGCATTCCAATGTCTTTCTGAATAGTTCTTTTGATATTCTGCCCGTAAACGGTAAAGTCGGTGTAAATTCCCTTTAAATCGATGAACGCCTCGTCAATGGAGTAAATTTCGATGAAAGGGGAAAAATCTCGTAGGGTACTCATCACTCTATGCGAAATATCGCCATACAGAGTATAATTTGATGAGAACACCTTAACGTTATGCTGTGCTATAAGGTCTTTGCGTTTAAATATGGGTTCGCCCATTTTTAGCCCAAGGGCTTTAGCCTCGTTGGAGCGCGAAATAATACAGCCGTCGTTGTTCGAGAGAACAATCACGGGCACTCCTTCGAGCAGAGGGTTAAAAATGCGCTCGCACGACACGTAAAAGTTATTGCAATCGATTAGGGCGAACATTGGACTAGAATTTATGAATACAGTGCGTTACCACGCCCCATAACCGAAAATCGGACTCTTTTTCAATTTTTATAGGGGCAAAATCTTTGTTTTCGGGCATGAGGTAAAAATCGCCATTAATTTTTTTTACCTTTTTTACGGTAAATTCCCCATCAATAAAGCAAACTAACACCGAGTTATGTTTAGGTTCGAAAGATTTGTCAATTATCAGAATATCGCCATCGTGAATACCAATGTCAATCATAGAGTTGCCTCTTACCCTAGCAAAAAAAGTGGAGTTGGGGTGCTGTATAAGCAGCTTGTTTAGGTCCAGTTTGGCTTCTAGGTAATCATCGGCAGGCGAGGGGAACCCTGCGCTAATAAAGGCATCTACAAGAGGCAGTTTTAACTCCTCCGACAGGTCGGGGACGAAAAACTCGAGGTTAGGTTTTGTAGCGATGGACTTGCGAACCATAGTTGAATAAATATTTTTACAAAGATACGAAATTTAGCCCCTTTGCATTTTTATTGATGCTACTAAAGCAAATTATTTATATATTTGTATCGTAAACAAAAAGCAGTATGATTTTTACCATAAATAATTGCCCCAATTTTAATGCAAACAATAATCTGTTTGTCAGCGGGGGGCCCTTGCTTTTACTTTAGCATAAAATGTAACAAAAGTATAAGCCCTCCGAATGCGGAGGGCTTTTTTTTTGATGTTTTGCGAAATATGAAATGCCCCAAAGGGCTCAGTCGATGCTTAGTTTTAGACCAGTTCAAACTAAGGAGAGGTTAAATTTGAAGTAACGATATTATGTTTTAATCGATTTGCAAACAGTAATATAATCTATTTGTATGATATTCATTAGTTTAAATAATAATAGCAATAATAATTCCCCCTAAACAAGCGGGTTGGTTATCGCTATATATACGTCCAACAGCCCGCAATTTTGCGGGCTGTTTTTATTTAATCCTTAAACCATATTACTATGGAACTTGTAAGTACTAGCACAAAATTAGGTCAGCAAATTAAAAGCGGACAAGAAACAGAACTTGCCATTGGGTTGGTAAAAAGCACTTTTTCGCTTGAGCTGGCAAAGGCGCTGAGTTTAATTCGGGTCGAATCGCCCATTGCGGTTGAAACCAATACGGGTATTAACGACGACCTGAGCGGGGTTGAACACCCTGTAGCTTTCCCCATTCGTGGTATAGAGAATACTACGGGAGAAGTGGTTCACTCCCTCGCCAAGTGGAAGCGTATTAGGTTACAACAACTTGATTTACCAGTGGGGTGCGGTATTATTACTGATATGAGAGCTTTACGACCTGATGAGGTGCTGTCGCCAATACACTCTATTTACGTGGACCAATGGGATTGGGAGCAGGTGATTTCTGACAAGCAGCGCTCCCTCAATTATCTTGTAAAAGTGGTAAGGCTAATTTATGGTGCTATGCTAAGCGCTGAGTGTGAAATTTGCAAGGCATACCCCTGTGTAACCCCTTTCTTGCCCAAAGAAATTACTCCAATTCATGCTCAAGAACTTCTCGATATGTACCCCAACTTAACGCCCAAAGAGCGAGAGAATAGAATTACAGAGCAGTTAGGAGCCGTGTTTATTATTGGTATTGGCAGCAACCTAAGCAATGGTGAACCTCATGATGGGCGTGCTCCCGATTATGACGATTGGAGTTCTGTTAACTCAATGGGATATAATGGTTTAAATGGTGATATACTGATATGGAACCCTGTGCTTCGCTCTGCATTAGAACTCTCATCTATGGGTATTAGGGTTAACGATACTGTTTTACGCCATCAGTTGGGAGTATGTGATTGCCTGAGTAGAGAAGCGCTGTATTATCATTCTATGCTTTTATCCGGAAAACTTCCGTTAACTATTGGAGGGGGTATTGGGCAATCGCGTTTATGTATGCTACTGCTGCAGAAACAGCATATTGGTGAGGTTCAAGCAGGAATTTGGTCCAATCAAGTGCGTATGGGTCTACTCGCTAAGGGAATACATTTAATTTGATGTTTACCGTAAGTTAGGCTGGTTATGCATATTTAACATAAATTAAATTGGTGCTAAACTTAGTGCTCATGCTCTTTCTTCACTATAAAAAGTTGAGTATTTATATTTTTATTAACCCAAATTTTTACATATGTTTCCACAACTCCTAAAATTCTGCTAAATTTGCAAGTTATAACCTAAACAGCAACGCAAATTAAAATTAACAATATAAGCCCATGGGTGCAATAGACAAGGTTTTATCAAAATTTTTTGGCAATAAGGCTCAACGCGATTTAAAAGAGTTAACGCCATATCTCGAAAAAATAAAAGAGGCTTACCCTCGTTTCACAACCCTTTCAAACGATGAACTTCGTGCTGAAACGGATAGGCTAAAGAAAAAGATTCGCGATTATATTGCCGATGATAGAAAGAATATTGAGGAGATGAAAGCTAAAATGGAATCCGACACCATTGACTTCGATGAGAAGGAGAGATTGTCGGGTGAAATTGATAAGCTGGTTGAGCATATTGATAAGAAGGTTGAGGAGGTACTCGAAGAAATTCTACCCGAGGCTTTTTCAATAGTAAAAGAAACTGCACGCAGACTTAATGATAATGACACGATTGTTGTTACGGCTAACGATTTTGACCGTAATTTAAGTACTACACGTGATTTTGTTACGGTTGAAGGCGATAAGGCAATATATAGTAACCAATGGACCGCCGGTGGAACCCAGATAAAGTGGAATATGGTACATTACGATGTACAGCTTATTGGGGGAGTAGTGCTGCACCAAGGTAAAATTGCTGAGATGGCAACGGGTGAAGGTAAAACCCTTGTGGCAACCCTACCCGTTTTCCTTAACGCGCTGGCTGGTATGGGGGTACATATTGTTACGGTAAACGATTACCTTGCACGTCGTGACTCCGAGTGGATGGGACCAATTTACGAGTTCCATGGCTTGTCTGTTGACTGTATTGATAAGTATCAGCCTAATAGCGAGGACAGGCGCAAAGCTTATATGGCCGATATTACCTTTGGAACTAACAATGAGTTTGGTTTCGATTACCTGCGCGACAATATGGCCGTTGAACCAGGCGACCTAGTGCAGCGGAAGCATCACTATGCTATTGTCGATGAGGTTGACTCCGTTTTAATTGATGATGCCCGTACTCCGCTTATCATTTCGGGACCTGTACCAAAGGGCGATGACCAGCTCTTTGAGGATTATAAGCCAAAGGTTGAGAAGTTGGTTAACTCTCAGCGTAACATGGTTACTCAAATGCTAGCCGATGCCAAAAGGCTAATTGCTGAAGACAAGAAAGAGGAGGGTGGTAAAATTCTGTTAAGGGCATTTAAAGGGTATCCTAAGTATAAACCTTTAATCAAGTTCCTTAGCGAGCAGGGTAATAAGGCTCTGCTGCTAAAAACAGAGAACTTTTACATGCAGGAGAACAATAAGAATATGCACATCGTTACCGATGATTTGCTTTTTATTGTTGACGAAAAACAGAATTCGGTTGAACTAACCGACCAGGGCATCGACCTGATGACCTCGGCTTCCGAAGATTCTAAATTCTTTATTCTTCCCGATATAGGCTCCGAAATTGCCGAAATAGAAAAGGCTGATATGACGCCCCAAGCTAGAATAGAGGCAAAGGAGGAATTACTACGTGATTTTTCAATTAAATCTGAAAGGGTACACACTGTTAACCAGCTCCTTAAGGCTTACACCATGTTCGAAATTGATGTGGAGTACGTTGTAATGGACAATAAGGTTAAAATTGTTGACGAGCAAACCGGACGTATACTCGATGGGCGTCGTTATTCCGATGGTTTACATCAGGCTATTGAGGCCAAAGAACGGGTTAAAGTAGAGGCTGCAACGCAAACTTTTGCAACGGTAACCCTGCAGAACTACTTCCGCATGTACCACAAGTTAGCAGGTATGACTGGTACTGCCGAAACGGAAGCAGGAGAGCTTTGGTCAATTTATGAGCTCGATGTTGTGGTTATTCCAACCAACACAACCATTATACGTAAGGATATGGAGGATTTGGTTTTTAAAACCAAACGTGAAAAGTATGTAGCCGCAATTGATGATATTGTTGAATTAGTTAACGCAAATAGGCCAGTACTGGTTGGAACAACATCGGTTGAAATATCCGAATTGCTTAGCCGAATGCTTAAAATGAAGGGCATTAAGCATAACGTGCTAAATGCAAAGTTACACCAACGTGAGGCCGATATTGTTGCCGAAGCTGGACGAGCTAAAACCGTTACCATTGCTACCAATATGGCGGGTAGGGGTACCGACATTAAGCTAAGTGCCGAAGTAAGAGCTGCTGGAGGTTTGGCCATTATTGGAACTGAGCGTCATGAGTCTCGTCGTGTGGACCGCCAGTTGCGTGGACGTGCAGGACGTCAGGGTGACCCCGGTTCATCACAGTTTTATGTCTCGCTTGAGGACGATTTGATGCGACTGTTTGGCTCCGACCGAATTGCTAGGGTTATGGATAGCCTCGGACTGAAAGAGGGTGAAGTTATTCAGCATTCTATGATTTCGAAATCAATAGAGCGTGCTCAGAAAAAGGTAGAGGAGAATAACTTTGGCATACGTAAGCGTTTGTTGGAGTACGACGACGTTATGAACTCTCAACGTGAAGTGATTTACACACGCCGACGCAATGCCCTGCATGGCGAACGGATTGATGTTGATGTGGCCAATATGCTCTATGATGTCAGCACTGCTGTTATCAATGATACACACGGTAATGTGGATTTTGAGGAGTTTAAGTTTGAACTTATTCGCAATCTTTCCATCGAGTCTCCAGTTTCCGAAAAGGAATACCTTCAAGAATCGCCCGATGTGTTAACCGAAAAAGTTTACCGAGCATCACTAGAATCGTATGAGCGTAAAGTGCTTAGTATTGCCCGACAGGCGTACCCTGTAATAAAGGATGTTTTCGAGAAGCAGTCGGCTATTTACGAGAATATTGTTGTACCCATTTCCGATGGGCAAAAGATTTTTCAAATTGTAACAAATCTTAAAAAGGCCTACGAATCGGGAGCAAAGGAGTTGGCACGCTCGTTTAGTAAAACTATTATTTTATTCATTATTGATGATTACTGGAAAGAGCATCTGCGTGAAATGGATGAGCTTAAGCAGAGCGTTCAGAATGCTGCATACGAGCAGAAGGACCCGTTACTAATATACAAGTTTGAAGCGTACGAACTGTTTAAAACTATGCTCGACCGTATTAACCGTGATGTAGTGTCAATTCTTATTAAAGCACATATACCATTGCGTGACCCAAGTCAGGTTCATGAAGCTAAAGAGCGTCGTAAACTTGATATGAGCAAGTACGAAACTAGTCGTTCCGATGCATTACAAGCTGGATCAAATACACAGCAGCGCAATACTGAACCGGTAAAAGTGGAGAAAAAAGCTGGTCGCAACGACCCCTGTCCATGCGGCAGCGGAAAAAAATACAAGAATTGTCATGGTAAGAATATGGCTTAGCAAGTAAAAATAAAAATATGGGCTACCCTTAATTCGGTAGCCCTATTTTTTTTACAATTAAACTAATCAGGGTTTTATACGTCAAATTTTCAAAATCAGACAAAATTAGTTTACGTACAAAATATCATAATAATGCGATTTAACTTTTTATTAGCTGTTCTTGCCGTTATCATTGGCTTTAGCAGTTGTAGTACTTCTGTTTCTCCACCTGTAATCGATAGGGAGCTAATTTTTGGCGACCCAGAAATATCCAGTGGAAGACTTTCGCCCGATGGTGCGTTTTTAGCGTTTCTTAAACCCTATAATGGCATTCAAAATATTTGGGTAAAACCAAGAGATGCCTCATTTGATATGGCTTTGCCGCTAACAGCTGAAACAACTAGGCCCATACGTAGCTATTTTTGGTCGGGCGATGGTAAGTACATCCTTTATATACAAGATAATGAAGGTAACGAGAACTATAATGTATATGCTGTAAACCCTGCCGATGCCAAAGAACAGGTATTACCTCAGGCTCGAAATCTTACAAATTTACACGATGTTAGCGTCCAAATTCATCATATTTCAAGAATTGATCACGACCTCATGTTCATTGGCCTAAACGATCGCGATAAGGTATGGCACGACTTATATAGCCTCAAAATTTCTACTGGCGAACTTACGCTGCTTGAAGAGAATAGCAATAGGTATACCTCATGGGTTTTCGATCATAATGATATACTTAGGTTGGCCCAACGCGCCAGAGTTGACGGAGCCAAAGAACTTTGGCGAATGGATGCAGGTAATCAGAAGGTTTTACATACTTCAAGTATGTTCGAAACCGCTTACCCTTTGCAATTTACAAAGGATAATCGAAATTTTTACTTCGTCTCGAATGCTGAAATTGATGCTGATTTTACGCAGCTTTACTGTATGAACATAGAGACGGGAGAACTCAAGTTTATTGAAAAGGACCCCGATGAAAAAGCTGACTTTGGTAGGCTAGTCTTCTCTGAAAAAACACTCGAACCGTTATATACTGCGTATACCGATGCTTTTAATCGCAGATATTTTAAAAACACCAACTTTGAAGAGCATTACAATGCTTTAGCTAAGAGGTTTTCGGATAAAGAGGTAAATATTTACAGTCCAACGAATGATGAGCGTTATTGGCTTGTTAGCGTATGGTCCGATACAAACCCCAGCAACATATATATTTATGATATGAGCACTGGAGAATTATCTTTCCAGTACAACCCTCGTCCAACTTTGCCTACCGAGTTCCTCTCCGAAATGCAGAGCATAACTTACCCCTCATCCGATGGGCTCGAGATACAGGCCTACCTTACATTGCCAAATGGTTTTGATAGCGACAATTTACCACTTGTTGTTCTGCCGCATGGTGGCCCGTGGGCTCGTGATAAGTGGGGGTATAATTCATATGTTCAGTTTTTAGCAAATAGAGGCTATGCCGTTTTGCAGCCCAATTTCAGGGGGTCAAAAGGCTTTGGCAAAAAATTTTTAAATGCCGGGAATGGTGAGTGGGGCAATTTAATGCAGGATGATATTACTTGGGGTATTAAGTACTTAGTTGATAAGGGTATAGTTGATGAGAGTAGGGTGGGCATTTTCGGAATTTCGTATGGTGGGTACGCCGCTCTGGCTGGGCTTGCTTTTACTCCCGAAATTTATGCGTGCGGAATATCATTCGTTGGGCCATCAAATTTAATTACCCTATTAAACTCAATACCACCGTATTGGGAGGCTATACGTACTTCTTTTTACCAACGAATTGGAAACCCAAACACAGCTGACGGTTTAGCTAAAATAAAACAGCAATCGCCACTATTTTCGGCCGATAAGATTGCTGCTCCGCTACTTGTTGTGCAGGGACAAAACGACCCTAGGGTTAAAAAAGCCGAATCTGATCAAATTGTTGTGGCCTTGCGTAATAGGGGGTTCGATGTGGAGTATATTAATGCACCCGATGAGGGACACGGTTTTGTTCGCTCAGTAAATAGGATGGCATTTGTAGCGGCAATGGAGAAATTTCTGGCTACCCATTTGGGGGGGCGGTACCAAAACGAAATTCCTGAGCCCATTCGCAACCGACTAACAGAAATAACAGTCGATGTAAGCACCGTAGCGCTCGAAGAGCAGTAGTATCAAACGCACACTGTTTTTACTCGGAGAGATGTTTTTTTCATCTCTCTATTTTTTTTCATTTAATTCTCAACCATTGTTTACTATCTTTGTATTTCAAATAAAAGTTTAGCCGATGAATACCGATGAATACCTTCTTAAAATTATAAGTGATACATTACAAGACCTTTACGGGCAAAGTTTTAACGTTGAACAAGTACAGGTAGCTAAAACCAAGCGCGAATTTGAGGGAGATTATACCCTGGTTGTTTTCCCATTCCTCCGAGTTTCAAAGAAAAAACCCGAGGATACAGCCCAGGAAATTGGAGAACACCTTAAAAAGAAGAATAGCTGTATTGAAGATTTTAATGTAATTAAAGGCTTCCTAAATTTCAGTTTAAGCCAATCTTTTTGGTGCGATACGCTAAATACCATTGCTGGGTCACAAAATTTTGGACTTGCCAAGCCTTATTCATCGGGTAAGGTAAAAATGGTCGAATTTTCTTCGCCTAATACTAACAAACCCTTGCACTTGGGGCATATCCGAAATAATTTATTGGGATATTCAATTTCTAGAATACTCGAGGGCAATGGCCATAAAGTGGTAAAGGTTAACTTGGTTAACGACCGTGGCATACATATTTGTAAATCGATGATTGCTTGGCAAAAGTTTGGAAACGGTGAAACGCCCCAATCTAGTGGAAAGAAGGGCGATCATTTGGTAGGCGATTACTACGTAATTTTCGATAAGGAATATAAAAAGCAGATTCAAGAACTTATAAGTAAAGGTGCCACCGAGGATGAAGCAAAGGCGAAAGCACCCCTTATTGTTGAGGCTCAGGAAATGCTTAGGAAATGGGAAGCAAAAGACCCCGAAGTATACTCGCTTTGGGAAAGAATGAATGGCTGGGTTTACGAAGGGTTTGATGTTACTTACAAGGCCTTAGGAATTGAGTTTGATAAGGTGTATCACGAGTCGGAAACCTACTTGCTGGGTAAAAAGATTGTTGCCGAAGGGGTTGAGAAGGGAGTTTTTAATACCAGACAGGATGGTTCGGTTTGGGCCGATTTAACAGCCGATGGGCTCGATGAAAAGCTGCTTTTACGCGCCGATGGTACTTCGGTTTATATGACTCAGGATATTGGAACTGCTACACAACGCTTTTCGGAATTTGCGCTCGACGATCATATTTATGTGGTTGGAAACGAGCAAGAGTACCATTTTCAAGTGCTTAAACTAATTCTAGGCAAGCTGGGCTATAGCTGGTACAACCACTTGTACCACTTGTCGTACGGAATGGTTCAGCTGCCCGAAGGTAAAATGAAATCGCGCGAGGGTACCGTTGTTGATGCCGACGATCTGGTTGCCGAAATGGTTACAACTGCCAAAGATATGTCTGTAGAACTTGGTAAACTCGATGGCTACAGCAATGATGAGGCAAACCAAATAGCTAGTATGGTAGGCTTAGGGGCATTAAAATATTTTATTCTTAAAGTTGACCCACGTAAAAATATGACCTTTAATCCAAAGGAATCTATTGATTTTAATGGAAATACAGGTCCTTTTATTCAGTATACACATGCACGTATTAAATCGATTTTACGTAAAGCAAGTGAGGTTGGAATTGTTATTCCTGAAAAAGTAGAGGTTGATACAATTGCACAAAAGGAGCGTGAACTTATACAACTTCTACTAAGTTTTCCGGCTACTGTTCAGCAAGCTGGTGAGCAACTTAGTCCTGCATTAATTGCAAATTTTGCTTACGACCTTGCCAAGGAGTATAACCAGTTTTATCACGATTTCACTATATTAAAAGAAGAAAACGAGAGTACTAAAGGTTTAAGACTTATGCTTTCGCGTGAGGTGGCAGAGGCTATTCGCCTGTCCATGGGACTACTGGGCATTGATGTTCCAGAAAGAATGTAATTGATTTTGGTGAGTTTACCCTTCGGTACTCTGATTGGGCAAAACTCCATATATTAGATATACTCGACTTTGGCATTAAATGCAAGATTTTTACATCAATCTAAAGGGTTTTATAAGATAGTAACATTATAAACATTCAAAACATTAACTTATGATTACCAATAAAAGAGGTTTTGCCAGCGACAATAATTCTGGAGTTCACCCAAGTATATTGAACTCGATGGTTGATGTTAATAATGGGCATACCGTTGCCTATGGCGACGATCACTATACGCAGGAGGCAGTAAGGTTATTTCGAAAAGAGTTTGGGGAGCATGCTGAGGTATTTTTCGTATTCATAGGCTCGGCTGCTAATGTGCTAGGAATTAAGGCTGCAACACAGCCTTACAACGCTGTTATTTGTCCAGATACCGCCCATATTAATGTTGATGAATGTGGTGCACCTGAGCGCTTCTCAGGATGTAAATTGCTCACCGTTTCATGCCCCGATGGTAAATTAACCATCGATTTGGTGAAAAAACATATGCATGGGTTTGGTTTCCAGCACCATTCTCAGCCAAAGTTAATATCTATTTCGCAAGCAACCGAGCTTGGAACATTATACACTGTCGACGAAATTAGGGCCCTGTCTAACTTTGCTCACCAGAATAATATGTATCTACATATGGATGGTGCTCGCATAGCGAATGCAGCAGCAGCAATGGGACTTAACTTTAAGGATTTTACTACCGATGCTGGGGTTGATCTTCTATCGTTTGGTGGCACCAAAAATGGGATGATGTATGGTGAGGCAGTAGTTTTTCTTCGCCCCGAACTGGCCGAAGATTTTATGTATACCCGAAAGCAAGGGCTACAGCTTGCATCAAAAATGCGCTATATATCGGCTCAATTTATAACCTACCTAACAGGAAATCAATGGAAAACCACGGCCGAGCATGCTAACAGAATGGCCAAGCTTTTAGCCAAGGAGGTAAGCTCAATTCCGCAGATTAAAATTACCCAACCGGTTGAGGTTAATGGTGTTTTTGCCATTGTGCCTCCACACATTATTGAAAAACTACAGGAACAATACTTCTTTTATATGTGGGACGAAGCACAATCGGAGGTGCGCTGGATGACATCATGGGATACAACCGAGGATGATATATACAATTTTGTAAAAACCATCAAAACACTTTTGTAACCTTTTAACTTACGCTAGGTATTATCCTCATTCTGCTATAAATGTCGGCTACTACTTCGCTCAGCCTGACCGTCAGGCTGAGCGAAGTAGTAGCCAGCAGCCTCAACTAATCGTTATTGATTCTACTATATGCCCACTGGCTGTGCTACTAAAACCTACTGGCGAAGAGTGATATATACTCTTCAAATTAGTATTAATCGCAATTAATTTGACTTTTCATTATTTTTATATTTACTTTACATCTGGTTTGGAACAATTCAAAGCGGCATAAATGGCTAAACGCATTTTCACCATACTTACTATTCTGTTTTTCGTGCTATTCGATTTTTCGTTTAATAGCCCGTTAAGATCTAGTCCAACTGTTGCCGATACCGAGCAGGAACCGATATCTATCGAGTACTTATCAAATGATATTTTATCCTCCGATAATTTTGCTTCTTTTGAAAAAACGGTAAACCATTTTATTCAATATTGGAGAGTGGCAGGAGCCTCTGTAGCCATAGCACAGGAGGGGAAACTTGTTTATGCTAAGGGGTTTGGCTATGCCGATGTTGAAAATGGGGTTGAGATGCAGCCATATAACTTGCTTAGGGTGGCCAGCGTTTCTAAGCTTATAACAGCTGCGGCTGTTATGAAGTTGGTTGAAAATGGCGAATTGAGTTTAAATCAAAAAGTGTTTGGTGAGGAGGGTATTCTGGATAACCCCATGTACAGAAACTATATTGACAAAAGGGTAGAGGATATTACAGTGAAAAACCTGCTGAATCATTCGGCAGGATGGACTACCCGTTGGGGCGATCATTTATTTATGTCTCAATCAATTGCCCGACAGTTGAATAAAGATTTACCCATTGATAAGGATGATATAATAGAGTTTACCCTTGGCAAACGCCTGCATTTTACGCCTGGTACATACAGTTCATACGTTAACTTTGGGTACCTGGTTTTAGAACGGGTTATCGAGAAAGTGACTAAGCAGAACTACGAAGCGTTTGTTCGTCAGAATATATTCAAACCCATTGGTGTTTTCGATGCTTTTATTGCCCATAACTACGATAGCTTGCGATACCCCTTAGAAACCCGATATTACGAGGTGCCCGAGGCCGAAATGATTCCAGCTTATGATGGGAGTCTAACTCCTGTACTTAAAAGCCGAGGTGGTAACGATATTCGAACGCTTGGTGCCGCTGGTGGGTGGGTTCTCTCGTCGGTTAGCTTAGCCAAGTTCTTAATTGCCATTGATTTATATTCAAAAGAAACAGTGCTTTCTAAAAAATCTATCAGGCAGCTAACCGAAAAAGAGCCAGGCTTCCAGCCGTTAGGTTGGCGGTCGGTACTCCAAAACGGTTCCAAATGGCGAACCGGTTCGTTTGCTGGTACGTCAGCATTGGCGGTTTCACAAAATAATGGTTTAACTTTTGTGTTTATTTCCAATACCAGCCCATGGGTTGGGGCTCGCTTTCCACATGAGGTAAACCGAATGATGGCTAAAGCCTTGCATCGAGTTGGCACTTGGCCAGAGATAAACCTTTTTAACCCGCTAGCCAATACGGATAATTTTGTTGAGCAGTATTTTGAAAACCAATGCCGCGAAATTGATAACGAAGCATTTACTTTCTCGTGGGCTTTAAGCGAACCAAGCATCACAAACCCTTCCTAGGTTACTTCTTTCTAATTTTTCTCTTTACTATTTACCCATTTTTCTACTATTTTCTGAATTACAAACCCCTTAGTTCAAATAAATTGTTGTTGTAGAATTAAATTAGTAGTAGTTTATTATTATAATATTATATATTTGTATAAAATTATAATAATGGAGAAGGTTAAAGAGTTACTTTTTGAGATGGGTTTAAACAGGCTTGAGGCCGATGTTTACCTGTTCCTGTTAACCGATATGCCCACAACTGCGTACGGAATAGGGAAGGGGATTGGCAAACCAACAGCTAATGTATATAAGGCCATTGCATCGTTGGCAAGCAAGGGTGCGGTAATTATCGAGGATAATAAGAGTAAGGTTTGTCGTGCCGTTAATCCAAACGAATTCGTTGGCCAATTTCAAAAAAATATTCTAAGTAAAACTGAAAGCGCTAAAAAATTGCTTGCCAATCTTAAACCCCAATCAAACGATGAACGTAGCTATACTATTGACTCAGTACCGCTGGTTTTTGAACGTTTTGAGCAAATGATGAAGCGTTGCAAAACCATTGCTGTGGTTGATGCTTTTCCGTTAACCCTTGAGCGGGTTGTTGAACCAATTAATGAAGCCATAAAGCGCGGAGTTGCGGTTCACATTGAGGCGTACAAACCTATAGCTATTGAGGGGGCTGATATGGTAGTAAGCAGTTTAGGCGAAAAGGCGCTAGAACACTGGAAAAGTCAGCAGCTAAATCTCATTATAGATGGAGAGGAGCATTTAATTGCGCTAATGGATAACGAATTAAAAAAGGTTAATCAGGCAACATGGAGTAGTAATACCTACCTGTCGTGCATGCTCCATGCTGGATTTTTGAGAGAGCAAACCCTAATGAAGATTATGGAAGCTGCCGATAAGCCTAATTTTGCTGAACAGGTAAAAGAAATATTAGAGAAGCAGAAGTTTTTTTACAACTCCGATATTCCGGGGTTTAATAAGTTGCATAGCTAGCAGCATAATAAGTAAAGCAAAAAAATAAGTTGAAATGAAAACTAACAAACCTATTGTTTATGGGCTACTAATTACCCTATTAATATTTGTAATAGCCAATTTATTTGGTAAGGAAATCAATTTAGGAATCGATTTTATTCCATACACATTTGGTACGCATACAGCTATGCTTATTTTATCGGTGCTTGCTATAGTATTTCTTCGGAAGAGTGTAAAGTATAAGTTTTCTATTCCAAAGTTTAAAAAGATTTTAAGACCCGTGCTATTCGGTGTACTAGCACAAGTTGTTGTAAATATTCCGTTTAGTATAATTACTATGGCACTAAATATCGAGGTAGAACCACACCCAGCGTTCAACGTTATGTCGCCATTTCAGGTTTTTATTTTTGTGTTTATTTATGCCAGCATTACCGAGGAGTTGCTATTTCGTGGTTTTCTTCAAAACATACTAAAGCCATTAAGTACTAAGGGAATAAAAATATTTAAGCGGTTTGTGAGCGTACCTGTAATAGTTAGTGCTGTGACATTTGGATTGGCCCATTTAATACTTATTACGGCGGGTGTTGGAACCCTTTTCTTGCTCAGGGTTGTAGTTTTTACTATGGTACTCGGATTAGTTGCAGGATACTATCAGGAGAAATACAACAACAATGCTTTTGCCATCATAGTCCACATGGCCGGAAATGCGCTTGGCGTTGTTGGCGCATTACTAATGAGTTTTGGCCCTCAAACTGTAGGCTAGAACAAGCAAGCTACTCTTATAGTATGAAGTAATTGAAAACAGTGAAATCGTATGAGATTTCACTGTTTGTTTTTTGAAAAGGAATTAATACCGCTAGTTAAGCTGAAAGTTATTCTCCAACTTCGTTTCCTGTGCACGTATCAACTCAATAAAATTTATCTGGTTTAGTATAAATTGCTCCCTATCAAGCCTGTTGGTTAGGTTTAAGAACTTGTACTTCTCGGTGGCTTTAAGCATTAGTACCTTTGCTATATCCAGCATATTCATACTATCGGATACTATTAGCGTACCAAACTTGGGACTGATGTTAAGCTTTAGCTTTTTTACCATAACCGCAATATCGGGGTTTGTGGTTGAAAAATCATTATCGAGGGTTTCGGAGATTAGCCCACCGTAAAGTTTATTGGGTAATACAGGAAAATAATCGAGTATTTTAAAAAGCGTTTTGCCTTTTATGGTAATAACCATATCGCCATTGCCGTTTTGGCCAACAAGCTTTATAATCTCAACTTGGCTGCCAATATGTGTGATTCCGGTTTTGCTATCAATATAGGGTATGCCAAAGGGTGTTGAGTTCTCTAGATGCTCGGAAATTAGCTGCTTGTAACGAGGTTCGAAAATTCGCAACGGAATTTCTTCATCAGGAAAAACAATTACGTTAAGGGGGAATGCCGATAATTTATATACAGATGGTTTCATTTTACTGTCTTTTCTCATGGTTGGGCTTAAATTTTAGTGATGCCGAATTTATGCAATATCTTACGCCTGTAGGTTTTGGACCATCGTTAAAAATATGCCCCAAATGTGCGCCGCAGGCCTTGCAAACAACCTCTTTTCTAATCATATTATGGCTAAAATCGTCTACTTCAAGTATGTTTTCTTCAAATTTCGAATCGAAAAAACTAGGCCAGCCGCAGCTGGATTCGTACTTCGTTTCCGATTCGAAAAGTTCCGCATCACAAACCACGCAAAGGTACTTGCCGCTCTCAAAAAAATTCCAGTACTGCCCTGTAAATGGTTGCTCTGTACCCTTTTTCTGGGTAACATGCAGTTGCAGCGGGGTTAACTTTTTGGTTAGGTTATTGTTGTTCATTTTGTTATTGCTTTGACCGTTTGTGTGAAACGCCATTAGGGTAAAAAAAACCAAAACAGCTAATTTATAAATCGTACTCATTTTAATTTTGTTCTTGTTTTCATAGTAAATAAACAGGCAGTAGGCTGTTTTGTTCACGTTTAATGTTTTAGCTAGCGGTTGGTTATGTACGCAGAACAAATCTTGAACAACTTTCGATTTGTTAACAAAAATCACCGTTGAAAATTCATTATTCTGCATTGTACCAAGTATTTTTGGGTTTTCAAAACATATTTACAAATTCGTAATAATATGAAGATAAAAACTATTACTGCCTTCTTGCTACTCACCTTTGCTGCTATAGCTGCTTTATACTCTCAAAACTCTCAGGATAATAGAAGTTTACATCCTTTTAATAAGGTAAGGGTGACTGGTAAAATTAATATTTACGTTAGCACTGACACCTGCTTTGTGGCTAAGATTGAAGCCAATGGCATTGAACCAAGTCATATTATTACCGAGGTAGAAGATAGTGTGCTTACTGTAAAGTTAGGCAAGGGTATGCATAGAGATTATTCGGTCGATATATACATGTCGTGCGGTCAAATTGTTGATGCGTACGTTAAATCGGGAGGTAGAATAAGTTTTCAGGATACGCTAGTGGCCACCTCTGCCGTCTTAACAGCCGGAATAAATTCAACGGTTGATGTCAGCGTACGTTTATCTTTAGTTGATGTAACATCGGAGAATGGAGGGATTGTGAATGTGAGCGGTTATGCGGATCGTATTAATGCAAAGGTTCGAACGGGCGGAACTCTTTCGGCCCTGCAGTTAGCTTCTGATAGTGCTTATGTTTCGGTAAGCACAAAGGGGCTTGCCAAGGTTAATGTTTCTAAGTTTATTGATGCTAGCATCCGCTCGGCAGCCACGCTTACGTTAACAGGTAATCCTGAATCTAAAAAAATACAAACAGGAGTAGGGGCAACCCTAATTGAGCAGCAGGATGACATTTAGCATTTTTTTATCCACGGAACTTGCTACTTTTGCAAAACAATTTTTAAACTACTTATACAGATGCAAAATATACAAGCTTATATCGATTTACTGAAAACAGAGGTTGTTCCGGCTCTTGGCTGTACCGAGCCAATTGCTGTTGCGTTAGCAGTTGCAAAGGCACGTGAAGTGTTAGGAGAAGAGCCACAACGGATCGAACTGATGCTAAGCGCTAACATCTTTAAAAATGGTATGGGGGTTGGTATTCCGGGTACGGGCACCACTGGGCTACCTATTGCTGCAGCGTTGGGTGCAGTTTACGGAAATTCATCCGATTGTCTTGAGGTTTTAAAGGGTGTTGATGATGAAGATGTTAGCAAGGCAAAGACTTTTGTTAAAGAGGATAGGGTGACCATAGGCGTAAAAAAAGGTTCAGAAAAACTTTACATAGAGGCTAATTGTTATGGCACTAATAGCAATACATCCAAAGCAATTATTACAACAAAGCACTCGAATATTTCGCGAATAGAGCATAACAGTGAGGTGCTCGAGTGTAGTGGTGAAATGAACTCTGGCGAGAATGAGAATGTAGGAAGTGCCAGTAAGGTGGCTGTTCCGCTTTCGGTTAAGAGTATTTTTAACTTTGCAACTACCGTACCGTACAATCAAATTAAGTTTATTCATAAAACAGTTGAGTATAATTATGCCATTGCTCAAGAGGGCTTATTGAATGACTATGGCCTCATGGTTGGCAAAAAACTTAAAGAATTTGTTGATAAGGGCATCCTATCCGATGATATTATGAACAGGGCCATGTCGCTTACCGCTGCTGCAAGCGATGCTCGAATGGCGGGTTCGGTTTTACCGGTTATGAGTAATTCGGGAAGTGGAAATCAAGGATTAACAGCTACTTTACCTATCTACTCTGTTGCTTTACGACTAAAATCGAGCGATGAACAGCTTGCTCGTGCACTTGTGCTATCGCACTTAATAGCCATTCGTATAAAAACGTACTTGGGTCGCTTATCTGCCCTTTGCGGATGCGTAGTGGCTGCTGCTGGTGCGGGCTGTGGTATTTGTTACCTAATGGGCGGCGGAGAGAAGGAGATGGAATATACTATTAAGAATATGGTTGGTAACGTAACTGGTATGATTTGCGACGGGGCAAAATCGGGATGCGCTCTAAAGGTTAGCTCAGGCGTTGGTTCGGCAATTCAAGCGGCATTGCTTGCTCTCGAGGGAGTTGTAATCTCATCCAACGATGGAATTATTGAGGATGACGTAGAAAAAACCATACAGAATTTAGGCGAAGTGGGATCCAAGGGTATGACTCAAACCGATGAGCTGCTTCTTCAAATTATGGTGTCGAAAAAATAGCTGCTAGCAGGCAAAAGTTCTTTTCGAAACAAAATTCAGGATAGGTTCAAAACGGCTTACATAATTCTAATTCAATAGATTAAATCATTCTATGTGTATGGCATTTGCACACTATTGTATGTATTGTGTGTAAGAACGGGGATGGATTCACTCAATTACACAATAATAAACGCGGGATAGGTAACCTGAGTAATTATTGAAGGTATTATAAAATATACCCTATCTATTACAACCTTGTACTTTATGCTATGCATGTAGGTTGAATGTTTATTCTAATTATTGTCCGAAATACTTTTGTATTAAAGTTATCAGTTCATTTTTTACAATAGGCTTTACTATATATTCGTTACATCCCGATTGTATCGCCTTTTCTCTGTCTATCGATAATGCATATGCGGTTTGTGCGATTATAATTACCTCCTTATTAAATTTTCGAATTTGTTTTGTAGCGGCATAGCCATCCATTCCAGGCATCCGAATATCCATAAATATTAGGTCTATGTCTGGATTTTCACGGCAAATTTTTACTGCGTCTGCTCCTGTATGTACTTTAATAATTTCTTTGCTAAACATTTTTACAGCTATACCTAACAGCAGCTCCGATATTTCATCATCTTCGGCAATCAAAATTTTTAGTTTTCTAACATTTATAGTCTTCTCTAAGGTTTCGAACTGGTCGTCAGTACGTTCTAGAGTTGGTTTAGTAAAGTAGGGCAAAGTAAAATAAAAAGTAGTTCCTACACCTTCTTCGCTTTCCACCCAAATGTTTCCGCCCAGCATATTAACAAAAGCTTTAGATATAGACAGGCCCAACCCTGCGCCCTGACGTGCAAGGTTATCGTCAATATCTGCCTGAATAAAACGTTCGAAAACAGCATCCTGCCTGTCACTGGGAATGCCTATACCTGTGTCTTTTACATAGAATACCACCTGAACTGGTTCACTGGCAGTATTTAGAACATACCCAAACTCTATGGAACCTTCTTTGGTAAATTTTATTGCATTTTTAACGAGGTTGGTAAGGATAGCATAGAGCTTTTCACGGTCGGTTCTGATAATTGCTTTGTTATCAGAAAGAGGAGTTTCGATAGATATTTCTATCCCTTTGGCTTCCATTTCAGGCTTAAAGAAAGTGTAAATAAATTTAATTTGCTCATTTATATCCGTGTCCTTTATGTCCGTTTTCATCAGTCCGGATTCAATCTTCGAAATATCAACAATATCGTTAATAATGCTCAACATGCGTGCGCCTGCTTTCTCAATAATCTGAATGTACTCTTGCTGTTCGGCACCGGTTAGGTTAGGCTGTTTCAGCAATTCAGCAAACCCAATAATGCCATTCATAGGGGTACGAATTTCGTGACTCATATTGGCAAGGAATGCCGATTTAAGCCGGTCGCTCTCTTCGGCACGTTCTTTCGCTTTATAAAGCTCAATTTCCGAAAGTTTTCGGTCCGTAATATTATCTCCAAAGCATGAACCTCCAACAACCTCACCTTTTTTTATGATAGGGTTAAAAGATATTTGGACGTAAACTACTCCATTTGGGCCGTCCAACACGTCCTCTAAAGTGAATTGTTCATTGTTCATAACCCTGTCGTATCGGGTTTTCCATATGGGACGAAGAGGTTCGGGCAGCGATTCGATGAGGTTTACCCCTGGATTTAACAAAATACCATAAATACGTTTAAAGTTTGACCGAAACACATGGTTAATATAGAGGATTTCGTAATTCCGATTAAAAGCCCAGATATTATTTTGTGTACCTTCAATAATTGCAGTAACTTTTGCATTGTTTGATTCTGCTGCCTCCTTGGCTAAATAAAGTTCTCTAGTACGTTCTTGGACCGTTTTTTCGAGAATTTTGTTAGTGTCTTCAATGCGTAATTTTTCTCTGTCGAGTTGAAGGTTCAGGAAAAAGTTGCGACGTGCATAAAGTTCGATACTATATGCAGCAAACATGCCTATTATATTAGCACTAACAAAAAAGAAGTTTGTATTTATAATTATTGAACTTGGGGAGTTTGTGTAAAAAATTACTCCAAAATTATAGATGAGTAAAATTACCCACCCAGCAATTGTTGCGTATAAAAAACGGAGCTTAATAAAAAAGTAACCGGCCGAAAAGATTAGCATCATTCCTGCATAGTAAGCGTAATTATCAGGCACAAGTAAAATCATTAAACTAATACCGGTTCCTCCTACTATTGTGCTAAAGAGAAGTAACGCTTGCCATATTTTACTGAAAAGTTTAGTGAAGGATAAGAGGAATACTACTATAAGTATGGGAATAACAAATACGAAGCGGATGGTATGAAAAATATGGGCTTAATCTGGGAACATAAGAGTATCAAGAAACCCGAAGATTCCATAAAGAAATGAAACCAGAACAAAAGAGAGCCTAACTTGAGGGAGAGAGTCTGAAAAGAATTTTTCTAGAAATAGCTTCTCCTGCTCCTTAGGAAAGGCAAGCGTAATCTTATTGTAAATAATTTTCAGTCTTTCCGTATCTTGTAACATACCTATGCATTATATAGGGTTAGAATTGGCTATAATCGCTGGTATATGCAACGTGACCTCTTTCTCTCAAAATGTCACTGTGTTTTAGCGTATACAAACCTTGCTGTTTTACATTTCTATTTCTTTAGTTAAAAAATTGTAGTATCATTTTTTATAAACATAAGTAATATAACTTAGTTCTAGTTCAAAATCTTTTTTTTGATATTATGTTAAAATTCAAGCACTTCGATTAATTATTTAAACGTACAGAATTTTTTTAATGGAGAAAGACAGGATGAACGCAACCTTTTCTTATTTTAGTGTTTCAAATTCACCTCTTTTGGCGACTATTAAAAAGTTTTACAAATACTTGATTAAGGTCTAGCAAATTGTTATAATAATGTATTCTTCTCGACTTTAGTGCTTTGAAGATTTTCCAAGTTATGCTTCATCCTGAATCGGATAACTATTTTTACCATCTCATTTAAAAACAGGGGGATAAGACCTAGAGCTATTACCAACACCCAATCGATAGCCGCAAGGGGTTGTAAGCGGAATGCCTGTTGCAGTAAGGGTACGTTAATTACAAGCAATTGTAGTCCAATGCCGAGCGCTAAAGCTCCTACCAGGTATTTATTGGTAAAGATACCCAATGAAAATATAGATTTATAGCTGCTGCGTAAAGCGAGTGAGAAAAAAAGTTGACTCATTATTAACACGATAAAAGCCATAGTACGTGCATATTCTAGGGTTTTTACTGGTATCGAGTCGTCGAAAGGGGGGTATCCGTGTTCGGCGTACCCCATCCAAAAAGCAAAAATGGTTAGGGTGCCTATTAATACTCCGCCCAGCGTCATTCGTATTAAGGTAATGTTCGAAAAGAAACCTGCTTTTGAATCGCGGGGTTTCTCTAGCATCACATCGGAATTGCCTGGATCCATACCCAAGGCAATGGCAGGAAAGGAGTCGGTGATAAGGTTGATCCAAAGTATTTGGGTGGCAATAAGAGGGGCGGACCAACCAATAAGCAAAGTGATAAATATGGCTATTACCTCGCCTAAGTTACAGGTAAGAAGGAATATTACCGATTTCTTAATATTCTCGTATATGTTTCGACCGTATTCAATGGCAGAAACAATGGTAGCAAAGTTGTCGTCGGTAAGTATCATATCCGATGCACCCTTGGCTACATCGGTGCCCGTAATGCCCATTGCCACGCCTATATCGGCGGCATTTAGTGAGGGTGCATCATTAACTCCATCCCCCGTCATAGATACAACGTTTCCATTTGCCTTTAGGGCACGAACAATCTTCACCTTGTGCTGGGGCGATACGCGTGCAAATACCCGATAGTGATTTATTTTCTCGGAAAACTCCTGTTCCGAGAATTCATCTAACTCCAAACCCGTGATGGCCTGATCTATGTTTTTAGCTATGCCAAGCTCTTGGGCAATAACAAAAGCCGTGTTCTTATGATCTCCGGTAATCATTACGGTGGTTATGCCTGCAGATTTTGCTTTATCTATGCTCGCATAAACTTCGGTGCGCGGCGGATCTATTTGCCCTACTAACCCAATCAGTATCAAATCGCTCTCCATTTGCGAGGCTTCCACAATTTCACTAACAGGCTTGTATGCTACGCCCAATGTACGCAAGGCTTCATTGGTCATACCTTCGGTTGTTTGTTGGTATGTTTTTCGGTGTGCATCGGTAAGAGGAACAACTTTACCTTTTTCAAGTACGTGGGTTGATATATTAATAAGGTTGTCGATGGCTCCTTTGGTGTAAACAGTGTATTCTCCATTCTCCTCAATTAACGTCGACATTAATTTCCTGTCCGAGTCAAAAGCATATTCACCCACCCGTTTGGTTTTTAATTGTAGCCCTTTACGATCCATGCGTACCTGGTCGGCAAAAACCAACAAGGCTATTTCGGTGGGATCACCTGTTCCCTCCCCATTCTCGTATGAGGCGTCAGAACTTAGCACAAAGGCTTTAGCCATAAATTCTACAAAGTCCGAGGTTTGATTGTCTTTCCCATTTTCGATTGGTACTTGCCCTTCTAAATTTGCATATAATGTCACCGTCATCTTGTTTTGGGTGAGAGTGCCGGTTTTATCAGTACATATTACGTTTACCGAGCCCAGTGTTTCTACTGCGGCCAACCTTTTTATGATGGCATTTTGTTTCGACATACCCGTTACGCCCACCGAGAGTACCACGGCAACAATAGCCGCTAACCCTTCGGGTATTGCCGCAACCGCCATTGATACCGCAATAAGGAACATATCGGCCATATCTCTACCTTGAAAAAATGTGATAACTATAATGAGTGCACAGATTCCAATAGCAACTTTGCCCAGCATTTTGCCCAGCTTGTCAAGACGAATTTCGAGCGGCGTTTTGACCTCCTGATCCGAATCGATGCTTTTGGCAATTTCACCCACTTGTGTGTTCATTGCTGTTTCAACTACTATGCCCACACCGCGCCCTTTGGTTACCAGAGTGCTCATAAAGGCACTGTTGGATTGGTCGCCCAGTGGAGTCTTGCTGTTAGTAAGATGAGCAGTTGCATCCTTTTGAGCGGGGAGTGACTCGCCTGTGAGTGTCGATTCTTCTATTTGCAGTCCCACCGATTCGATAAGACGTAAGTCGGCGGCAATCATCCTCCCGGTATCGAGAATGAGCACATCGCCAGGTACAACTTCTTCCGAATCGATTTCGCGGGTTTCTCCGGTACGGCGAACAAGCACTTTGGTGAGTGTCATTTTTTGAAGCGCTTGTATGGCTTTACCCGCTTTTACTTCCTGAACTACGCCGAGGATGGCGTTGGTAAAAATAACCAATAATATTATGATGGAATCGATATATTCGCCCATAAACATAGTGATGACCACGGCAGCAAAAAGCACATATATTAGCCATTGTTTTAGCTGTTCGAAAAAAAGGCGTAGCACGCTTTTTTTCTTTGTGGCCGATAACCTGTTTTTTCCATACTTTTCTAACCGTATCTTTGCCTCTTCCTCTGTAAGACCTTGCAGGGGATTGGTATTTAGTTCAGCTATAACTTCTTCTTTTGATTTTAAGAACCACATATGTTGGGGTTTGTTATGTTTAGCAATGGTCTAAAGTTGTGTTCAATATGGAAATAAAAATACGAGTTGATAAATTTTTGTGTGTTAATTATAGAGAGAAATGAATAAATTTCCGCGTCGTATCGAGTTTTTTATAAGGGCAAAACATACTTTCTCTGTAAATCAACCTCCACTTCGTATTTAGGCAAATTTGTTTTAAAAAGAGTGAACTTGCAGCCTTTAACACCATTTCAGATACACTATTGTTGCGATGATATTTTATTCAACCTCTTGCTCCATAAAGTTTATTCAGTCAAATCTGAAAGTGCTTCAAATTTTGCAGTCATTGTGGGGTTCCCTCGGGTTAATTTTTTAATGGTTAGGTCTTCTGATTTATTATTAGCCAAGCGCAGGTTGTTTTCTGAGGATAGCAGAGCATCTTTGGTTTTTTGAAGATGATCAATGGTTTTATCAATTTCGTCGATAGCCGTTTTAAATTTCCGACTCGCTAATTCATAGTTTCGTGCAAATCCTTCTTTAAAATCGGTTATATTTTTTTCGAAATTGGTTATATCAATATTTTGACCTCTTATTAAATTTAGCTCCGCTTTATATTGCATAGAGTTCATAGCTGCATTGCGAAGGAGTGTGATAATAGGTATAAAGAACTGAGGGCGAACAACGTACATTTTCGTATACTTGTGAGAAACATCAACTATCCCAACATTATAGAGTTCGCTTTCCGCTTCAAGAAGCGAGACGAGCACAGCGTATTCGCATTTTTTTTCTGTACGGTCCTTGTCCAACTCTTTAAAAAAATCTTCATTCCTTTTTTTTGTAGCTGTCTGGTCGCTCTCGTTCTTCATTTCGAACATAATTGAAATGATTTCATTGCCTTGCTCGTCTGTTTCTCTATAGATATAATCTCCCTTACTTCCAGACCTTGAATCGTTGTCTTTTTCAAAGTAGGCTCGTTGGAAGGCTGTTGCTCGAAGCTTGTTAAATTCGGTTTCACAATGTTGCTCAAGTGTTTCGCCAACCATTTTTGTTGAGAGTTTAAGCTTCATATCTTTACGAAGAGCGATCTCTTCGTCTTTCATCTTTATTATATCCTCTTTTGTTTTGAGGTGAGCAGAATATTTTTCATTTAAAGATTTCTCGAGTAGTTGTTTTTCTGTTTCTTTATGTTTCAAATCATTAACCAGAGCGTCACGCTCTCTCTCTATCTTATTAACTGCTTCGGTTACCGTGAGTTTTTTATCAATCTCGGCTTTCTCAAGTTTCGATTTTAACTCAGCGAGTTGAGCCTCTTTCTGGGTTAACGTGTCGGCGAGTTCACGTTCGTTTTTGGCTTTCAGTGCGGCTATTTCTGTCTCTTTTTTTGCAAGATTTTCTTGAAAAGAATTTTTAAGATTTGCTTCGACAAGCTTTACAGCATCCTCTTTTTCTTTTTCGGCAAGACCTAACCGATTTTCCAATTCTTCTTCGAATTGATGATCTCGAACCTGCTTAAGAATGCTAGCAAATCCTGCCTCATCGACCTTAAAAACCTTCTTGCAATTTGGACAAATAATATCGTTCATTTCGATTGTGTTTTTGGGTTATCGTTGCGTTGTTAAATTTGTGAATTTTTTTATCAAAATATCCCCAGAACCATTAATTAGCGCATAATGTGGAATACCGTAAACTTAAAACTCGTTTGTAATTTTATTTTTAAAGAGATTATTTGCTCTAAGGTGAAACCCTTTAAGATTATAATACTTTATCATACTTCTCCATCGCCAATCGTTAGTATCTCCGTCAAAAGAAATTTAAAGCGTTTTCAATATCAGCATTTACTCCATAACCTCACCAATGGTAAAATTTAATGCTTCCTGAAGCATTTCCTGAGGAGGGTTAGCAATAAAACCGTTGGTACAGAGGCTGTTTGTTAGCGAACGGGAGTAATCAATATCTTGTTTGGCCATTTGGTATGCTTGGTCCCAAGTAACCTGCCTACGGGCAACCCCATCTTTTATTGCCTGCATAGCTACATCGGCTGCTTCAATGGGAAAAACATCGGGCTCGTCCATAGTAGGGGTTATATTATCGGGGGTTATCCCTCGCTTTTGGGCAAAGTTAGCCAGTGAATGGGCTGCGGTTATGGCCATGGCATCGGTAATTTTTTGAGCACGAACAATTAGCGCACCCTTGAGTATGCCAGGAAAACCGAGAGAGTTATTTACCTGATTTGGGAAATCGCCTCGACCGGTTGCAACAATAAATGCTCCAGCTTCCTTGGCAGCGTATGGGTAAATTTCGGGAACAGGGTTGGCGCATACAAACACGATGGATTTGCTGGCCATTAGGCTAACCCATTCCTTTTTAATGGTATCTGGACCAGGTGTAGACAGCGATATAAGTACATCGGCACCCCTCATAGCCTCCTCAATGGTTTGTATGTTAGTTGGGTTGGTGTTCTCGCAAATCTCCCATTTTCGGTAGAAACGCGAATCGGCCTTAATGTCGTTTCTGCTTGCGTTTAAAGAGCCTTTACTGTCGAACATAATCATTTTAGAAGGATTACCACCATCGGCAATTATTAGGCGGGCAATGGTTGTATTTGATGCTCCTGCACCAAAAAATACAATTTTGGCATCGCTCAGCTGTTTTCCTGCCAACTTAAGGGCGTTAAGCAGTCCGGCTAGCGTAACGCAGGCCGTTCCTTGGGCATCATCGTGCCATACGGGTATATCACATTCTTCACGCAAAGCATCGAGAACCCTAAAGCAGTTGGGTTGTGAAATATCTTCGAGGTTAATCGCACCAAAGCTATGCTGGCACATTTTTACGAAATCGATAATCTTCTCGGGGTCGTTCTTTCCATCCTTTCCCTTGCTGTCGATACACAGAGCAACAGCATCAATTCCTCCTAAGTATTTCATTAAAAATGCTTTGCCTTCCATAACACCGAGGCCGCCCGGTGGGGTACAGTCGCCATCGCCCAAAACGCGGGTCGAATCGCTTACAACTGCAACTAGGTTGCCACGGTTCGATAGATCGAATGAGGTGTCGTTATTATCGCGGATATTAGTTGATACCTTTGAAACGCCTGGCGTGTACCAAACATTAAACCAGTTGAAACCAGGCACAGGCACCTTTGGAACCACCTGTATTTTTCCGCTGTAATGCTTATGAGAAAGTTCTGATAAGCGTTTTAAAAAGGTTGTTTTACCTTTTGATACTTGTTCTTGCGTCCAATCGTCTGGGAAGATTTCCCCCAGATTATCGAGTTTAATGCTAATACGCTCCATTGCTTATTTTAGGTTGGTTGGCTGTTGTTTTATATTTCTCACAAATTACTAAAAAATATTTTTACTCACGAAGTAAAACAAAATAAAACTAAACTATATTAAATTATGTAAAGGTAAGATTACGTATTTTTTCGAGTAATTTGAGTAAACAAAATATATTGTTATCTGTTACTTTGAATGAATGAAATAACAAAAACTAATAATACTACTATGATTTCAACAGTTAAAGTAAGTTCAAAAATGGGCGCTGGCTTCAGAACCGAAGTGCAATGCTCACATCCTTTTATAATTGATCAACCAAAAGCAGCGGGTGGAACAGATGAGGGGCCAAACCCACTTGAGGTTTATTTGGCTTCACTTGCAGGGTGTGTATCTGCCTTGGCGCGTATTATTGCTATGCAACGCAAAATTGACCTAAGAGGAGTTGAGGTGATTGTTGAAGGTGACATCAACAAGGATTTCCTAATGGGGCAAACCAAGGAAGGTAGAGCTGGTTTTACAGCAGTTCGTACATGTGTTAAGATTGATGCTGTTATGAAAGAGGAGGATAAGGAAGCGTACCTTGAAGAGATTGAGCATCGTTGTCCAATTTCTGATAATATGGCTAACAAATCTACCGTTGAAGTTGAGATTTGTGACCAAGAAAAATTTAAGTAAGTATTGTCTCAATGTTGTTTAGTTAAGGCTGCCGGCTTCGACTCCGCTCAGCCTGACAGTAGTACTTACCGCTCAGCTTGGCCTTAATGCTTACCACTCAGTCTGACTGTAATACTTACTGCTCAGCTTGGCCTTAACGCTTACCACTCAGTCTGACTGTAATACTTACCGTGCTCAGCCTGACCGTTATCCTAGACGTCATCCTGAGCGAAGTCGAAGGATGGTCGAAGGAGACGGTTGTAATTGAATAGTAGGATATATTTTGTTAACTAAACGATGTTTCATAGTCATTCTTTTAAACTTATAAAAAAGGGAAACTCTTAAGGGCTTCCCTTTTTTTGATATTATGATATGATTTTTGAATTATCTTGTTCCATATCATTATATTAAATTCTTTCCTAAGCATCATTATTTATACCTTTGTGCGTTAAAATTTTTGCACGTTTGGAAGCACAACAAAATAATATAATGCTACTTGCCGATGCACCCATACGAAAGGTGCTTTGGAAGTTCTTTGTACCTGCATTTACAGGTGTAATGGTAAATTCACTTTATAATATTGTGGATCGCATTTTTGTTGGACAAGGTGTTGGCGCTCTTGCGCTAACCGGATTGAGCGTGGTTTTTCCTATAATGGTTATTATGATGGCCTTTTCAATGCTAATTGGTATTGGGGCGGGGGTTCGCGTATCAATCCATTTGGGTAAAAAACAGTATAACTTGGCTGAGCGCGTTCTAGGTAATGCCTTCATTTTACTTATCATAGTATCCATAGTAATGTCTGGGGTTGGGTTTTTAATAAAGGAACCGATGCTAAGGATGTTTGGGGCTGGCCCCGACACGGTTGACTATGCCAATCAGTATTTAAACATTATTTTGCTGGGTGTAATATTCAATATGGTGGGCTTCTCTTTAAACAATATAATCCGATCCGAGGGGAATGCTAAAATTGCTATGTACTCAATGCTTATTAGCGCTGGGACAAATATAGTGCTCGACCCAATCTTTATTTTTGCCCTTGGTATGGGCGTTAAAGGGGCTGCTATTGCAACCATTATCTCACAGTTTATTCTTTGTATATGGGTAATATGGCATTTTCGATCGTCAAAATCTATTATAAAACTAAAGGCCCAATACTTTCCCATTAAATGGGGAGTGGTTGTATCAATCATTTCAATTGGGTTTTCGCCTTTTTCAATGCAATTTGCGGCAAGTTTTGTGCACGGACTATTTAATGTGCAGCTAATTGAGTATGGTGGCGATTTGGCTGCTGGAGCGATGGGTATAATAAATAGTATAGCAATGCTGATTGTTATGAGCATAATAGCCATTAATATGGCCTCGCAACCAATATATGGATTTAACTATGGAGCAGGCAATTTTACACGGGTAAAGCAAACGCTGTTTATTAGCTTAAAGGCAGCGGTACTAATCTCCATTGGTGGGTTTCTTGTAATGGAGCTTTTCCCAGGTTTTTTTATAAAAATTTTTAACTCTTCGGATGCTGAATTACTTAGAATTGGCAAGAGAGGGTTGCGTATTTATATGATGGCATTGCCGATAGTTGGGTTTCAGATAATTGCTGGAAATTTCTTTCAATCAACTGGAAAGGCTTTAATATCGGCTTTCATTTCATTGCTTCGGCAGGTAATTGTTTTAATACCAATTCTATTGATTTTCCCAACTTTTTGGGGAATAACCGGCGTTT
>Ga0265293_10003275_pt1 | contig 30394 bp, 27 predicted proteins | sample Munlanlewell138R_FD_192505 | JGI IMG/M metagenome (GOLD analysis project Ga0265293, IMG submission 192505) | Leachate microbial communities from a municipal landfill in Southern Ontario, Canada - Leachate well 138R | ecosystem: Engineered > Solid waste > Landfill > Unclassified | place: Canada... | reverse complement strand
TCTTCTGTTTTATTTGGAGCGGATGCTCCAAATCTCATTTTACAGAAGGCTAGTCCTAAGCGGAACCATTATGTGAATAGGTGGGCCTCAATTGCGTATCGGTGGATCTAGGAGGGCGTAATAATCACCCATGGGGGACAAATGTCCTTGACGTGGGCTTTTTCGCTATTTCGCTGTGCCTATCACTGTACAATGCAAGTCACTGTACAATGCAAGATTGTAAAGAGCGCACGAAAGGAGAAACAAAACCCGGGGACAAGATTGCATCGTAACCACAATGGAAATTATTGGGGATAGCGACAACTAGCTTGACAAACACCGGGTACGACCCCCTGCGGGGGTGGCCCGGAGGGACAACCCCGGTTACTCACAGCCCCCATACTACTCGATTTACATAATCCGTATAGGACAATATTATTCTAAGTACCTTATCCGAAACATTCGGCATGCTATAATCCGCAACTGGCCTTAACGTATGAGTACTCTGGGACTCCAAAACCTCTAGTGCTTGCAGTATCCTCTTTTTTTTAACGCCTACCATCATTACTGATGCTTCTTCCATCGCCTCTGGTCTTTCGTGAGCTTGCCTGATGTTAAGGGCTTTAAATCCAAGAATCGAAGATTCTTCACTAACGGTCCCACTATCACTTAATACTGCCTTCGCTTTGGTCTGCAGTTTTACATAATCGTTAAAGCCGAGAGGTTTCATTGTTTTTACTAATGGATTAAACGCTACTTCTCTTGCCTCAATCATTTTTCTGGTTCTAGGGTGCGTACTAACTATCAAGGGCCTTTGGTACCTTTCAGCCACCGCATTTAGACTATCAACTAAATCTAAAAAGTTGGTTTCCGAATCAATATTTTCTTCTCTATGAGCAGATACAACGAAGTATTGTCCTTCGGTAAGACCTAATCTCTCAAGCACATCCGAATTCTCGATATCATTCTTTCTAGAGTTGAGAACCTCAAACATTGGGCTACCTGTTTTTATAACCCTGTCCGCAGGTAGTCCTTCTCTTAAGAGATATTCCCTTGCAATATCACTATAAGTTAAATTAATATCGGCAATGTGATCAACGATTTTTCTATTCGTTTCTTCCGGAACTCTTTGATCAAAACACCTATTACCTGCTTCCATATGAAAGATAGGAATATGCCTCCTTTTTGCGGCTATGGCACATAAACAGCTGTTCGTGTCCCCTAATACCAGAAAAGCATGTGGTTTAACCTCTTCAAGAATTGGGTCAATTTTAGCAAGGATGTTACCAATTGTTTCTACTGGTGTTCCAGTTGCAGCGTTAAGGAAGTAGTGAGGTTTCTTTAGGTTAAAGTCCTTAAAAAAGATTTCATTTAACTCGTAGTCGTAATTCTGACCCGTATGGACAAGAGTATGATCTATAGCCTTAGATTCTTCCAATTTATTAATCACTGCAGACAGCCTAATAATTTCAGGCCTTGTACCTACGACTGTCATGACCTTTAGTTTATTCATTATTAAACCTCCAAGTAGTGCGTATCTGGCTTATCCGGATCAAAAGGCTCGTTAGCCCATATTATAGTGACCAAATCTGCCTCACCGAGGTTCTCGATGTTATGGGTGTAGCCAGTTGGTATATCCACTACTTTTAACTTATCCCCACTAACAAAATACTCAATAATTTCGTTAGAATCTACCTTTCTAAAGCGAATAACACCTCTGCCACTTACTACAAGGAATTTCTCATTCTTAGTGTGGTGCCAATGGTTTCCTTTAGTAATTCCAGGCTTAGAAATATTTACGGATATCTGACCTTTATCAGCTGTTTTTAAAAACTCGGTAAATGAACCTCTATTGTCAACATTCATCTTGAGTTCATGACCAAATTGATCTTTAGGTAAGTAACTCAAATAAGTACTGTATAATTTCTTGGCAAAGACATCCGACATATTTGGTATAGACAGCTCTTCTCGACTTCTCTTAAAGGAATAAATCAAGTCCACAATTTCGCCCAAAGTGATAGTATGTACTACCGGGACTTCGCAATATTCACTATTCTTGTTTTCTTGTCCGCTCAAAGCATTGATCAACTCATCCACTACATCATCTATATAGACTAGATTCATTACTACCCTAGGATCATTAACGTTAATTGGCAATCCATGAGCAATGCTATGACAAAACGTTGCTACGACACTATTGTAATTGGGTTTACACCATTTCCCAAATACGTTAGGAAATCTATAAATTAATACCTTGGCGCCAGTTTTCTGCCCATACTCAAAAAGCAAGTCTTCTCCAGCTTTCTTACTCCGGCCATAGGGATTATCTAATCCGGCTTGGGTTGATGATGAGATCATAACAGGACAGGTATTGTCATGTTTCATCAAAGTATCCAACAAGGTAGAGGTGAAATCAAAATTACCTTTCATGAATTCATCTTGCTCTTTTGGACGATTGACCCCGGCAAGGTGGAAAACAAAGTCTGCCTCACGGCAATAGGCATCCAACAGAGATGGATCAGTATCTATATCATATTCAGAGATATCCTTATGGCCTCGATTTCTTAACTCAGCTATCAAGTTCTTACCAATAAATCCTTTTGCACCAGTTATGAGTATTTTCATTAAGTGTCTCAGCCTTTCTACTTTGAACTAATTGAAATATTCTGTAGCAACGGCTGCCTCGTTCTCTAAAGCACGATAGCCCAACTCTTTTCTCACATAATCAAGTTTGAGTAGTTTTTCTTTAATCTGGTCAACAGTTAACCGCTCCGTATTATCAGAGTTGTACTCGTCGTCAGAAGAAAACTTTTGATTACCTTCCACAAAGTACTTATCATAATTGAGGTTTCTTTTGTCAGCGGGCACTCTGAAGAATCCACCCAGATCCTCAGCTTTGACATACTCTTCCTTCGTAAGCAATGTCTCATATCTCTTCTCACCGTGACGTGTACCAATGACCTTGATTTCGTTGTCTGCGTTAAAAAGTTCTTTAATAGCCTGAGCAAGATCGCCTATTGTAGACGCTGGTGCTTTCTGAACCATAATGTCCCCAGCTTCGGCATTCTGGAATGCAAATACCACAAGTTCAACGGCTTCCTCCAAACTCATAAGAAATCTTGTCATATTAGGATCTGTGACCGTTAAGGAGTGTCCGCGCTTAATCTGCTCAATGAACAGCGGGATAACAGAACCCCTGGACGCCATTACGTTCCCGTAACGGGTTCCACAGATAAGTGTTTTCTTTGGATCTACCGTTTTAGATTTAGCGACGAATACCTTTTCCATCATGGCTTTAGAAATCCCCATAGCATTGATGGGGTAAGCAGCTTTATCTGTTGAAAGACAGATGACTTTCTGGACGCCGTATTCGATGGCAGCTGTAAGGACATTGTCTGTCCCTACAACATTCGTTTTGACAGCCTCCATAGGAAAAAACTCACATGAGGGTACTTGCTTCAGGGCGGCGGCGTGAAAAATATAGTCTACTCCATGCATTGCGTTCTTTACGCTTGATACATCCCGTACATCACCTATATAGAACCTCAGTTTATCGCTCTTATACATTCTCCTCATGTCGTCCTGCTTTTTCTCATCGCGGGAAAAAATCCGGATCTCCTTTATGTCCGTATCAAGGAATCGGTTCATCACTGCATTGCCAAACGATCCGGTCCCACCCGTAATAAACAGAGTTTTATTATTGAACATATACAGACTCCCCTTTAATTAACGATAATCATCCTTACATCTTAAGCAAAATATTTGGCGAAAACCTTAAATGCAAACTGGCCCTGAGTGGTCTGAACCGACCGAGCCTGCGCCCCGACATGGGCCCACAAGCTGGACGTAGCATGGTCCATGTAGTCCAACAACACAGTTGCTCTCTCAATGAGTGGGCGTTACGCACATAGAGTGTTCCTGTTGACCATAACGCTGCATTTCCTTTGCGCGGACGAGCCATACATGGCTATCAATGAATTACTCCCTCACTTAACGAAACATATTCGTATAAGTAACAAGGCAAGCCCAAGAGAAGTGGTGGCACAATAAATGGTCGTCCCGTGAAGCGACAAGGGAACTAAGAAGTCCCTAGGAACCTACGATTAAAGCCGTTTTGATGCTGTTCATTCAACACAGCGGGCATTGTCGATGCCCTGTTATTTGTCTTCTCAATTGGCCCCCACAGAAACCATATTCCTGACTGCATTCGCACACGGCCTACAGGGTGCACTTACCTTGTGGTGGGCACCGTTCAGCAACTTACACTTACAGAGTGCCCTTCATCTAACGCCATCTATGTTTTATGGATCACATCTGACGAGCACATATATTTCTACTTCACAAAATATCATCCTTTCGGGCCAAATTTGCTGCTACAGGATTGCTTTAACCCAAAAGTTTATTTCTAAACAATCGGATAACACGATCAACTTCAGGAATTTTCATGCAACAAATTAACACCGTATAAGTTAATCCGCCAACCAAAACTGCTAAAATCAACGGTAGATGGCCATGCACATAGCGAACTAAAGCATGATAACTCCCTCGGGCTATCAACCCCATTACCAATGAGGAGGAGGCTATTTTCACTAGAGATAAGCCAAGGGTCCGAGTCCCCAATCCAATTCTCTTTCGCAATGTTATCCACATTAGAAGGGCACTAATTATTCCTGATACGCTTGTAGCCAATGCAAGGCCGCCAACCCCTAAGTAACGAGAAAAAACAACATTCAACACGATATTCACTGAAACCGCAATGCTAGCGTTTATCATCGGCATCCGAGTATCTTGGAAAGCATAAAAGACTCGAGCCAAAATCCCCCGTAATCCAAACGCAACAACCCCCACGGAATAGAATAACAATGCGTTGGAAGTCATGACGACGGCTTCGTCTGCAAAAGCACCTCGTCCAAAAAGGGCACGTACTATCTCTTCAGAAAAAACCATCATTCCAGCGGTAGCCGGTATACTCAATAATCCCACAATCGTTATTGCTTCCACAACGGAAGTCTTTAATCCTCTAATATCCTGTTCCACCACCATCTTAGAGATCATGGGATATAAAACGGTGGATAACGGCTCTATAAATACACTCGACACAAAGCCATTGAAACGACTAGCATAGCTTAACGCAGAAATGCCTCCTACGGCTATCGAAGAGGCTATAGTACGATCCACTACAACGTTTATCTCATTGATGCATGTGCCTGCAATAACGGGCAAAGACATCAATAGCATCGTCTTGACATTCTCATCCTTAACATTAAAAGCCCTCTGATATCTATATCCTGTCTTACGAATAACAGGAAGCAACAGTAGCACCTGCGAAGCTACTGCGAGAACGTATCCAACGCCCAGTAAATAAGGACTGCTTCTTGCGCTAAAGACTATAGCGAGAATAATTCCTACATTCATAGACAACCCTACAGCAGCTGGTATTACATAGTAGCCATGAATCCTTACGAAATTGGAAAATACCACCAGGATTGCAGTAAAATAGACACTAAAAACGCTAATTCTAGTTAAACCTACCGCCAATGCCATCGTTTCTGCATTAAAGCCGGATGCAAATAATCGGACGATTGGCTCTGTGGCTAACAAAGTAACACCTACGACCACCGACGCCATAAGTAATAGTATATTGCTCACATTGTTTGTGTATCGATTGGCTGCTCCAAAGCCCTGTTCTCCAAAAACTCGGCTATAAATCGGAACGAACCCAATAGTTACACCATTACTAATAAATGCAAAAATAGTGGTGGGAATCGTATAGGATATGATATAAGCATCTGTTACCCCAGATGCCCCAAAAAAGTAGGCTAAGAGAATTTCTTTGACAAATCCCAAACACTTGGAGAAAAGTACGACAATCATAATTTGAAGGGAAATTCTCTTCATCGCGATACCTCACTATCCCGAAATCAACCAAAAATAGTTTTACAGTTTTTCCTGCACATGCCTTGGGACGAAACGCTTGCAGCGCGATCAAGAACTGGGGCTCGACAGCCACTTAGGTTGGTACAACCTCTTCAGATCCGTCTGGACTAATGACCGGTTCTTGAATAAGATAGAACATGATACAATAGGTAGCTATATTGTGCATATGTGGTTCCTTGTTTAATATTCCAAACAAAATGAGAAAAAGGGCGGTCTTCCCTACAAACCCTAGTCCTCTTACGTTGGAGATACCGCAAATCCATGTTCCTACATATACTAAGCCAAAGACACCGAAGGCTGCCAAAAAGTACGGCATAGTAGCTGACTGAAAGACCAAGGATGGGTTTCCAATGATAGCCGTCAATGTACTCGTTACGTTGTAAAAACCGACACCAAAGGCGGGACTGCCAGCGAAAACCTCCAAGGTTACTATGAACTCTCTTACACGGAGCGATGATGACAGGCTATCGCCAAGCAACTTTCCAAACAGCACTGGATTGTACTGCATGAGAAGACGAATGATGCTATCATAAAACATGAGTAATACCATTGAAGATGTAATCAAGAACAAGGTGAGTGTAGCTTTGAGCCTCGTGCCCAAGTTCATTGTCCGCTCTAGCAATAATAAAATAACTAAAGGAATAAGGGCATATCCGGCTGTTGATAGGGTCGACAATAAGGCAACCACGAGTATGATCAACCGCCTTTTTTGGAGCCCTGTTCGCCTAAAGCAAATTTCAAATACCATGGCCAACACTAGAAATGTTGCGTAAAGCCCAGGCTCCCAAAAGATCCCCATATTTCTATCCAAATTATGGGTATAGGCGAAATAAACTGCCCAATTATGATAGCTGACACTATGATGATTAACGAATAACGGTAATGTAGGAGGCATCAAACCAATAAGAGTAACAACTGCATAACCCAGAATAGAAATAACCGCAATTACCTGCATCGAGCCCGTAAACCACTCAACAAACACATCGAACTTGATCAGCCGAACCATGCAGTAAGCATAACTGACATAGAGTAGCAAACCCCAGCTAATGCCGTACCCGGCCACCACTGGAACAACGGACATCCAACAGAAGAGAACATAAACAACATCCAAGCGCGACACTTTAAACGTTTGATAGCGAAGAGTTCGTAATATGATCACTGTCAGCATTAGGCTCGCAGGAATAACCAAAAAATAGTAACTAGCTTCGCCGTTCGTCGCGGTAGACATTGCATATCCACTGTTGTAAGTAGTAGCAATACATAATAGTAAACCGGCCATTCTCTTTAAAATACCAGTCTTGCTAAGACGTTCCACTCTTATAATTTCGTTCATTACGGAAAGCTCCTCGCAGAGTTTTTGTTAAGGATCGAAAGCGCTTTGGCCCAAGTAGTGACCTTAACACACCTGCAATCTTTACCTTGGTCCTGAGTGATAAAGGGTATAGGATAATTCGGCCGACCCTCTTTTCATACTCCTTATCGGGTAGGGCAATTTTGGGATGAACGAGTGGAAATTCCAAGGGGCGTGACTTAATGCCGCAAAATCTTGCCGTCATAACGTTCTCAATAGACGAGCCACCATGAGTGGAATATTGGTCTGCACCTATATTCTCGATCTGATTGCGACTAGGGGATATACCGAGTAGCCCATGCGCTCTGATAGAAAATGCCATCTGGAAATCCCAAGATGTTGGTCTCCCTGTGGACCGCAACTGCTCCATATCGTGTCTTAAGCTGTGCAGCTGTTGCTTGAAGAGACGTTTGTCTTCGTAGGCATGAGAGATTTTCATGATAACGTCTTTGTCGCGGAACAACTCCATATCTCCTTCGTAGAACCTATTAAACTTATGTGACCATGATGCCCAGCCACATGGCAGCAAGTGCCGCGTAAAGACATAACTGGCATTGTCCATTGGATCATATTCCTCTAAGTAATTAGTTCCGCAAATCCAGAAAATCCTGTCATCGTCTCTATACTTTTCCAGTAGTTGTCTGCAGTATTCAAAGAACGTTACTTCTGGAAGATTATCATCTTCAAGAAAAATGGCGTATGGTTCTAACGATAGTACCCACTTTGCTCCTAGTCCTATGCGATCATAGACTCCTCTATTAGTGTCCGCATAATTCTTCACCACTTCACAGCCCCAGTTTATACGACTTTCCACTGTCCTTCGACACGCCTCTACTTCTAACCTCTCATCGGCATTCCTCGGGCCATCCGAAATTAAGTAAATTTTTCCGGGTTGTATTGTCTCAATTCTCTCCAGGATCCGTAACACGGTATCTGTTCGCCGGAATATGAAGATCGCTATTGGGATATCAAAACTTTTCATCTTCACACCTCTATCTTCGAACCAATGAATAAGTGAATAGGCACCTATTCAAGCCCTATAAATGTACTTCTTGCAGTGTAACAAATAATTGTTTACACTAAAGAGTTTGCACACGATTCCATCCCATATCATGACGCGGACTACAACCACATGGAACACGCTAATAAGCCCTACAGGACCAAAAGTGCATAAGGACCATCACGTTATTTCCAGGCGCAGTTACTGGTGTAAATGCGTCTCATACTCGCTCCCTTCAGCCGTAAAATCGCTATAGCTAATCCGGGAGTTAGCCTATAAACGATATTTCCCCAGCGTATGAACTCATGATAAACTTGGCATAACCCCATACCGCGAACATCGCTTCCCACTGTTCTTTGGTGCATCAGAGCCTTCTTATGCGCTGCGCGGGTAGCCGCATTACGCCCTCGCACTCCTGAAAACATCAGCAACATCAGTTGAAATGTCCCAGTATTATAACGGTGTCAACTTTGCTTATGGCATTATTGCCCTGAGATTGCTTTGAGTTTGTTTGACTTGCTGTACTTAGATATTCTCCGGTCGCCGGCAAGTCAGGTAATAATTTTCTGCTGTAGGGTAGGAAATCACATTCTACGGCTATAACGCATCAAGCATTTCTAGAATCTTTCTCGTCTGGGCTATGTGATTCTTCTTCTCTACAACAAATCGCCTTGCCTTCTCGCCGATGTCGCGTCTAAGGCTATGTGGGAGGTTAAGAGTATTCTCAAGTGCACTCGCCAAGTCCTCTACCGAATCGCCCTTAACATAGATTAAGTGGTCATCATATTCCTGTGGAATTCCGTCTAGTTTATAGGTTACAACTGGCTTAGCTGCTTCCATATACTCGATTATTTTCGAGGGAAATGAATATTTAGTAAACTCTTCGTTATTCTGGCGTGGATTGACTAGCAATGTACATTGCCTCTGTAACTTCACTACTGCCTCTCTCTCCAAAACTCCCAGATACTTGATACGTGGGTCCCGCTTAGCAGCCACGGCAACCTCAGCACTTGCCTCTCCTCTCCCGCAGACATATAGTCTAAAACTCGCGTCTTCCGTGAGCGAAAATGCTTCTAAGAGGCGAAGAATGCCATATCTTCTGTGTAAAGTACCGGAGTATAGAACTGTCTTCTCTTGAGACTCCACTTCCTCTTCATCGCTATACTCTTGGGCTGTCGTCATACCTTCTATGACTATATACGGTTTACCAAGAACATTAATTTTGGAGTTCATTGCTTCTGTTAATAACACGAAGCAGTCTACATTACCTATTAGGCTAATAGAGCTTCGTTCAGAGTACCTCATTGAGGCTTGGTGATACCACGATCTCTTAGAACCAAGGCCCATATACTGAGGTAAATCAGTCACTACAAGGCAAACCTTCATCCGGGGAAAGTGTAATTTTGCGTACCTAGCGAACATCAAGAAGGGAAAGTATGCTGAGTATATTATCATTATGTCAGGATCGCCAGTTATCTTGTTTGTTTTGACCATTCTTTTGAGGTTCCGATATTTCGAAAAATGCTGTATTACCTTTAGATTGGTAAACGGAACATTATGTGCATTTCCATGGTCTCCAGAGCTCCATTTATAGTACTTAAAACGTAAGGCTTTGCAATATTTCGGGAAGGTTCCAACAAAATATGCACTTAGAATCATTAGACGTTCTCCAGCGTTTGATTCAAGTCCGTTAATGATGCGCCACTGAAAAGCTTGGGCCGCAGGCTGGACAGGACCATTACACAGGGAATGGAGTCTTGACCTTTCGCTTTCTGGACAGAGACCTCCCAGAAAAATTATGTTCATACTATTATCCCACTCCATATCTCAACAAAAATTAGTCTTTACTCAACAGAGTTATCAACCAGAGTGTCCGGCAGCATCACACATTACGAGTTAACGACCAATACTACTAGGGGTTAGTACTATTCACTACTCTCTTCCCTACCTCCTGCGCTAGTGTTCTTAAGTCCTTGTATAAACTCCGCTGAATAACACCCATTTGATGGTTTCTTTTCCCGCATTCCCAAGCCTTTCGCGCGTACTCCTCGATCATAGTCTTATCATTCAACAGTACGATTAGCTTTTCGCCAATTTCACACTCGCTGGTTGCTACCACTGCGGCGTCATTCTTCAAAAAATAGCGAATTGAGGCGCACTCCTTGCGGCCTACAGCAAAGATACACCTGTGATGCGATAGATAATCCACTATCTTAGTCGAAAAGGATAGGCGAACTCGTAGATAATTCTTGAGCCCCAGCGCTTCACAATGCACCAGTATATCTGCGTCCTCCTGAATCCCAGAAACTTCGTTATGAGATACCCCTCCCCTAAAGTTGATCGATGGAATTTTCTCGAATCTGTTCTTAATCCGCTTGGTGTATCGGGTATGTGAATAAATCACTAGCTCCGCTCTTCTTTCATCGCCATTTGCTCTCTCAATCACTTGACCAATTCTTGCTAGCGATTTCCATCGATTTAAATTAATGTTCCCAGTATAGACCATCTTAATTATACCATCGTCGCTGCGTTTGTACCCTTTTTGGCCAGAAAAGTCTGCTGATTTGTACAGCAACTTACACTTCTGATCAAAAATCGCGTTATACTCTTCCAATTGTTCCGAGCTAATAACGTATAAAGTGTGGACCAAATCGAGCGTACCTCGAACAGTTCTACGCTTCGCCAATCGATCAATCCAGTATAATGGCGATAGCGAAAACTGCTTAAGTGTATATCCGTCATCGGATGTATACATCACAACAGCGGGCTTCTTACATTGGTTAATTATATATCGTTGGATCCGATTAATGAAGAAGGTCGTGCCAAAAGTGAGGAATACTATGTCTGGTTCGAATTCTTGTAGGAACCGGTCCAGTTCGGCAGATTTCCATTTGCCCAAGCCCCAAAGCAACTCTCGAACCCATGAGATTATTTGTATATTAACATGCGTTTTTACAAACTCCACAGCCTTTCTCTCACTGTTATCATATACATGAGTGTCCAAATCCATATGTGTCATTGATTGCACAGCTAAACCAGTAGGGGTTCCCTTTCGAAAAGTGCTACTAAAAACTGTCTTTTCGGAGATGTTAAAGAACGTCTCGCAACATTGAGTATTGGGAACGCTTGGTTCAGTATATATGTGGGCTATTCTTTTCCTATCCCAGTTAGAAAAAAAATTACTAAATGTGCTACCAAAGTTAGTCGAGTCATCCCATGCTGCCTGAGAGACTATCAACACTTTAGGAAAACCAGCGTTCTCACTCATTTGTAACTGCTCCTAACGTTTTATTTTTTGACACAGGAGGCTTGCTCCTGGAATGGACTATGAACAAGGTTGCCTTTTCGATTGACTATAATGTAAGAAAAGCCACGATTAAGACATCCTTTAAAGAACTTGCTCCAAAAACCCACTCAATCTGTCGACATATTTCGCGTAGTGGAAAATTCGGGAGTCAATACACTGAGACTTCATTCTCGCTACGTCATTTCGATTCTGGTTTAGTATATGTACAATTTTCCTTGTGGCGGCACCCATGTCGTGTTCAATAAAGTACCCATTTATCCCCTCTTGTATATAATCATCAAGATCGCTTGTATTTGTCGTAATTACTGGAGTACCACAGCTAATGCTCTCCGAGACTTTCGTCGGAAATCCGGCCCCGGTACCCCTATTCACGTCTCTAACAAGAATCGTGAAGTCTGATTCAGCGATTCTCTTAACAACTATTTCGTTGGGGGTCAATCCATGGAAAAAAATACTACTGCCAAGATCTTCAATGTAGGGTAACTGCGATGGAATCGCCTGCAAATATTCCTCCTTAGTTAAGCCGTAAACATTAAAAATAAACTCACAGCCTTCTTCTTTCGCTGCCGTCAGCATAATAATCGTCTTATCAATTCTATCTTTTAATGTTTTAACGTCGACAACTGGTTTTCCAAGTCTAAAAGGTTGCCCTGCATACGTAATGACTTTTTCATTCTCATTGGTGTTACCAAGACGCTTAGACGCATCATGCGCTGGCGATAAAGGCGGGATAATCACGGTCTTACAACCTGCCTTACGATAATAGTCTGCTAAGTACTTACTAATCGCAATTACGCCGTCGGTCCTCTTGTTTACATATGCTTTTTGGTACGCATTATCAAAGCGTTTTACAACATTAAAAAAAGGGTTACCTGTCTCCGCAGACAACCAATCAACACAATCAGCCACAACCTTAATATTGTTCCTACGACAAAATTTTAGCAACAACATATTGAATGGGGATAATGAGGGACTCCCATACAAGACAACTAAGTGAGTGTCTTTGATTAAATCTTGCTGTTTCAGGAAATCTACCACACTGCGGTATGTCGACTTATAGTTTAACCATTCTAGGCCACGGGGATATGGTAGGTTATAATACTTAAATCCATCATGCTCACTTTCGCTGTCTTTTAGCGAATTCCCTTGCTCCCCTTTTGCTAGTCCAATGTATAAAACTTCATACCCAAGTTCCCTCAAAGCCTTTCCATTTGCATAAACCCTCTTACCAGAAGCATTTCCCGTCGGGAAAGAAAAGTTACCGATATACAAGGCACGTTTCACTATTACATCTCCCTACTATGCAAGTACGCCGAGAACTATGCCTCTGGAGCGCTACGTTCGTGTGTTTGTATGTAACTGGTAACACACCGGCTATAACACCCTCGGTTTCGTCTGGCATTAAGTAACATTCGGATAGAATTAATATTTAGCCGCTTAACATACCACATTACATCTCTCTTCTTTTTGCGGTCTTTGAGGTAGGAGCTTAGTAAATCACCCCTACGCCTTCGATAAGTGTTTTCATCCATTTGTAAGAGCTTCGAGTACTCTTGTACATTGTCAATAATCGCTCGGCAGGTGACTCGCAACTTGTCCTCTGCAGCAAACAACGGGACTACTTCATAAGACTTAGCCCTAGCACCTTTAATTTCTAAAGCCAATATAAATGATTTCTTGTTCTCCCCGGATTGCCTGATCAATGGTTCGGTCCTAGATTTGCTGGTGTACACATCATCAAAGCAAAAATTCCCTAGACTATACGCGATTAGTGAGCCTGAAACTTCTTCTATGCCTTGCATGACATGCGGATGGTGACCGTAGAACACATAGGGTACCTTGGAAGCTAGTATTCTTGCTAACCTAACATGGTCATAATTGGGATAGTTGATGTGTTCTTCCCCAACGTGAAAGCTAGTTATGTTGAAGTAACCTTCCGAATGGTTCTTGAGTAATACTTTCTCAGCTTCAAAAGCATTCAACTCATTAACTCCTAGCCCGGATTTGGGGCCAGCATACCCCAACCCGTTTGTTGAATAACAACAAAATCCCGATAGTGCTAGCTTCGCTCGACCGTCTTCGATTCTGACCTGTTTATTTTCGATACCAAAGTACTGGATGCCATATTCCTCTAGAATACGTTTAGTGTTCTCATAGCCAACCAGACCATAGTCAAAAATGTGGTTATTTGCAAGATTGACTATGCCTATGTTTAAGAACTTAAGCAATTCCACGTTTTTTTCCGCGGCCCTTATATGAGCAGATTTGGCTCCGTACGGCCTACCATTGTTGCATAACGGCGTTTCCAAGTTTGCAACTACATAATCAAACTCATGTAAGCGTGCTGCTACATCGCGAAAATAGTCAAACACAGCCAGATTTTCCAGGGAGTACCTCCCAAATAGCGCTATATCACCTAATAATGCTACTCTCAATATGTCACCTCGTTGTGCGTTGGCTTTGCAGAATATTCTCCACCACTTCCCAGGGAGCATTTAATGGCTTGTCATACCAAATCCCCCGACTGTCCCAATATCCACCCAAATCCATTTGGGCGCTGTAAGAAAAACCGTAACTAATTTCCACGATTTTTGGGGAGTTATCTCGATTGTCTACAACAAAATCATATCCCATGCTTTGAAAACCAAGCCTGTCCGAAAGATCGAAAGAAATTTTCCTGATCTCACCAGTTATAAGCCCCTTGTCATAGTTTAGTAATCCGCCACCGGAGGCCCGAAAATCTCCTTTGCGAACATCCCTTGCAACGAAGCTAAGTTTATCCCCGACCACTACCACTTTCAGGTCATATCCATCGTTGGGAATAAACTCCTGCACGAAAACATATCCTTTTTCCCTCGGAAATCGTCTCGATTTTCTGAGACTTTCGGCAAAATCTGGGATTCTCTTCATTCTATTCACAACCATACCCCAGTTTTTCGCTGATTTTATGTTTGATTTTGTCTTATATAAGATACTGGGAGTCACCTTGAAGCCCCGCCCGAACATCCTCCTAGAATAGGCTAAGGCTTGTTGTCTATTCCTTAAGAGCTTAACATTGCTCGAACCGGAGCCACAGCGTAGTTTCGCTACAATTGGGTAGACACACTCGCGTTCGAAAAAGACCTCAGCCGATTTTTCTGTATAAAACACCCAACTCTTCGGTATTGGAGCCCCAGCAGACTGCAACAAATACGTTTCGGCAACCTTATCGTCAAAATGCCAAGAAGTATTATAGTCGGGGAAAACTCTGACCCCTGCGTCCTTTACGACTGAGAGTATGCTCCTTGCAAACAACATTTCTTGGAGCGAATAGCCTCCAAAGTGCCATAGAAGTGCGTCATAATTGTTTATTGTTCCGAGGAAATTGTTGTCAAAACAGTTGACTAGACCGTATACGATATGGTTCTTCTGACAAAAACTGATCCATTCTCGGTTCCAGGATGTCGAATGATTAAATATTTCCTTGTTCTCGTGAATCGCGATTCTCATATCACAGATTCTCCTTATACCACTCTATCGCCGCAACAATACCCCGTTCAAAGTCCCATTCCGGCTCATAACCCAGCAACTCCTTTGCCTTGCCAATATCAGCATTGCTGTGCTTAATGTCACCTGCTCGATCAGGGCCAAAGATAGGATCAATATCTTTACTGAGCGCTTTACAAAGAGTATAGTAAAGATCGATCAAGTACTCTCGCCCACCATACGCAATGTTGAAGACCTGTCCGGCGCATTCAGATGAGGCTTTGCAGGCCTTAAGATTTGCCTCAATGACATTTTCAATATAGGTAAAGTCTCTGCTCTGCTTGCCGTCTCCGTTTATAGTAGATTGCTCATCATTCAACAGCTGCTTAATAAACTTCGGGATGACCGCCGCATAAGCTCCATTGGGATCCTGTCTCTTGCCAAATACATTGAAATATCTTAGTCCATAAGTGTCCAACCCATAAAGCTTAGAATAGAGTCTACCATACTCTTCATTCACTCTCTTGGTGAGTGCATAGGGTGAAAGCAACTTTCCTTCAATGCCTTCCCTCTTGGGCAAGCTTGGGTCATCCCCATAAACGGAGGAACTGGATGCGTAGACGAATTTCTTAACTCCCTGTTGCTTTGCCGCTCCCAGCATGTTCAGTGTTCCGTTAATGTTGATCTCTTCGTACAACAAGGGGAGCTCTATGCTTCTTGGCACACTGCCCCATGCTGCTTGGTGGAGCACATAATCCACGTCTTTACAGGCATCCAGGCAAGCATCTAGGTCACGGATATCTCCCTTAATGAAGGTGTAGTCGGGGTTATGCATAAACAAGTCAACATTCGCTTGTTTGCCTGTAGAAAGATCGTCCAAGCCCCTTACCTTATAGCCCATATTAAGTAGAGCTTCGACGAGATTAGAGCCAATGAAACCAGCAGCTCCTGTGACCAAGAAAAGCGAATCCTTGGGAAATTCCACGTTTTGGTACCCCATCTTTACAACCTCCAGTAGAGGAAATCCATGTTCTCTGCCTCTTTACGATCAAAAACTCCCTTAATGTCAACCAGTACTTCCTTAAACCGATTGTGATCTTCTTCTAAAGTCGCCGCAGCTTCGTCGGCAAAGACACCATTACGATTGCTGTTATACAACCCCTTCACGTCAGCCAGCTGAATGTCTTTAAATTCCTCATGAGCCACTGCGAAAATTACGGCATCAACTTCTTTAATTTCCTCGGGTTTGTAGACGCTTAGGCCGTAGGTATGTAGCAAATCTACTTCGTCAGCCACAGGGTCTACTACCTTAACCCTGACTCCATATTCCTTGAGTTCGTTAATGACATCAACTACCTTGGTATTACGAACATCAGGACAATTCTCTTTAAATGTAATACCAAAAACTGCTACCGTTGCACCTTTAACTGGCTTGTCCGCTTTGATCATATTTTTTACTATGTTCTCCGCTACATACTTGCCCATATCATCGTTAATTTTTCTGCCCGCGAGAATGATTTGGGAATGGTAGCCAATTTCTTCTGCCTTATAGGTTAGGTAATAAGGATCTACTCCAATGCAATGACCACCTACAAGACCGGGAGTAAAGTTTAGGAAGTTCCACTTGGTCTTGGCCGCTTCTAAAACAGATTTGGTGTCAATGTCTAGTTTGTGAAAAATAATCGAGAGCTCATTCATAAAAGCGATATTAATGTCCCTTTGAGCATTTTCAATCACCTTAGCAGCCTCGGCTACTTTAATACTCTCGGCCTTGTGCACACCCGCTTCAACCACCAATTCATAGACTTTAGCTATAATGTCAGAGGATTCTTCATCCATCCCTGCGGCGACCTTGACAATGGTCTCCAATCGATTGATCTTATCACCGGGATTGATTCGCTCTGGTGAGTAGCCGATTTTAAAATCAATGCCACACTGTAAACCCGATTCTTGTTCTAGGATAGGCATACAGATGTCTTCTGTCACACCAGGATATACGGTGGATTCATACACCACAATTGAACCCTTAGTAAGATTCCTTCCTACTGTTCTACTGGCCGAAATGACAGGCCGTAAATCAGGGGTTTTATCTGCCTTTATGGGTGTTGGAACTGCAACAACGTGGAATTTGCATTCCTGTAAGTACGTCTCTTCCCAAGTCAAGAAAGCTGTAGTCTCCTGAACGGCCTTGTCCCCCACTTCCTTGGTAACATCGATACCTTTATGGTAATGCTCTACCTTCTCCCGTGAGATGTCAAAACCGATGACATCGGCTACTCTTGCAAAAGCTACAGCAAGGGGAAGACCAACGTAGCCTAGTCCTACAATAGAGATCTTTTCCTTTCTGTTCACAATCTTCTCGTAAAGTCCCATTCCGATCCGCCCCTTATCCAACAATCCTGTCTATTTCATCTAGATAAGCTTCAACAACGAGGCTTCTATCAAATTCTTGCTCCATCTTCTTACGACCAGCCAATCCCATGGCCCCCTTTCGTTCCAATGGCAAGCCAATAAACCTCCTTAATGCGTCAGCCAAATCACATGAGTTTCGTGGTTCAAAGCCAAATCCGCTAACACCTTCATCAAAGATTTCTTTGCAGCCAGATATATTTGACGCCAGTATAGGGCGACCGGTCGAGGCAGCCTCAAGTAAAACATTAGCCATACCTTCGTGATAGGAAGGTAAGACAACAGCGTGACAGCTCTTTATATATTCGTGCACGTCATCTACAACGCCGTGGAAGTTGATAACACCCAGTTCGCTTATTTCATCAGCTCTGGCTCTATATTCTTCCTCAACGAAACCAATAGCGTCAAACCGTACATTAGCGAATTGCGATTTTATTGCTGTTGCCGCTTCCATGAGCTCCTCTATACCTTTATCTTTCATGATTCTTCCCATGAAGAGAAACTTTATGGTTTTATCATCGCCAGGGTATGGCTCGAAATAATGCTGATCTAAGTTCACCCCTGAACCTGGGATAAGCCTGTGGCGTTCAATGCGGACACCATGGTTCGAAAAAAAGGACTCATTTTCCTTATTTTGAAAAAACACACAAGTAGCTTTTGCATACGCTAACCTGTACATCTGAACCAATACCCTCTGAAGGATACTCACGTTATCGAGCGCAGTTCCCAGTCCAGTTACATTGGGGAAAAACGGAATTCGCAGAATTCTGCAGACTAGCCCGGCGTAGATATTTGGTTTCACAGTGTATGAGAGAACAGCCTGGGGTTTAACGGCTTGCACGACTTTATAGTATCTCAATAGTAATTTCGCGTCTCTTATTGGATTTCTACCTCGACGATCGAACTCTACGTTGATAAGTTCGCAGCCCATCTGTTTAAGCAACTCAACCTTGCTTCCGTAGGGCAAAACCAAGTAAACCTCATAAGCCTCGTTAATGAGTCTTTCTATGAGTTCTTTACGCAACTTATATGTATACAAATCGTGGTTTGAGAATATCACTATCCTTTTCACAATTACCCCTCCGTTGGCTTTATGGTCGCTTCAAGGGTAAAGTTGCCTGTTTCTAAACACTCATATCGGGATAACGTTTTCTCATAAACCAAATCACCAAATACCTTATTAACCGTACTTACCTTCAGTAGCCCCAATAACGGATTAAACAACTTCGTCATTCGTACCTTCTTCCCGTGCGCCTCAGCAATCAGCCTGACCATCTCACTGGTTCTTACGTACTCCTTATTCTGTGGGTAAAACACGCCATTAGCACAATCATTAATTAGTAGCCGAATGAATTCACACAAATTATCTATATGTATCATGCTTCTCTTATTGTCTATATCAGGAAAAATCGGTGTTGTGACTGCTAGCTTCGCCAACCTTTGATAGTTGCCTTTACAACCTTTGCCATAAACCATCGGTGGCCTCAAAATTGCCACTGTAAAATCATCATCAGGCAATTGATCAATCAGTTGTTCTGCTTCGAGCTTTGATTTTCCATAATGACTCTTTGGGTTGAGGGGTGTCTCCTTATTGATAATCCCGGTATCTAACCCATACACACTCATAGAGCTTAAAAAAATGAACTGTCTTACGCCATCATCTTTCGCCTTCTTAGCGACCTCAAAGGCCAAGTCTCTATTGACCTTGTAATAAAGGCCTCTGTTCGCTTTTGTCTCTTTAATATGAGCTATCCCCGCCACATGAAACACGACATCATATGGCGAAAAGTCTTGGGCCTTCCAAGAATCATCCCGCATATCGACTGTATCCACAGAATACTTCCCAGGCCACTGGGCGAGCCATTTCTCAAAGCTGGTACCTATGTAACTGTTTGCCCCTGTTATGAGTATCTTCTTCATCTACTAACAGTCTCCTTAACACTCGGTGCATCCTTGATAGCGGTAGCACCTGTCCCACCCTCCAAGACTCCTTTTGACTTCACAACCGATATGATCGTACTGAAGAAACACTTAATATCAAGGACTATTCCCATTTTCTCAACATACTCCCCATCCAGCCTTGCCTTATCCTCAATCGGGAGCTCATCCCTTCCATTAATCTGCGCCCATCCAGTGAGACCCGGAAGCACATCATTGGCACCATACTTATCCCTCTCCGCAATTAGATTATGCTGATTCCAAAGTGCGGGTCTTGGGCCGATAATACTCATCTCACCCTTGAGAATATTGATAATCTGAGGCAGCTCGTCCAAGCTCGTCTTTCTGAGGAACTTACCTATCTTGGTGATCCACTGATCTGGATTCTCCAGTAGGTGTGTGGGCGTTTCTTTGGGGGTATCGATTCGCATTGTTCGGAACTTGAGGATGTAAAAGTTCCGTTTATGAAGTCCAATACGCTTCTGTTTGAAGAATACTGGACCTTTAGAGTCTACTTTGATTGCCAACGCAAGAATCAAAAACACTGGAGACAGAACTATAAGGCCAATTACCGAAAGACAAACATCGAGCAATCTCTTTACTTGCCGATACATCGCTCTACACCCCGACCTCAAAACTATAACCAAGGCGTTCCAAGTCGCCGTTAGGAGGCGTTTTCTTATGAGTACTCCCTAGCTCGGATTCGTTAGGTAAGACACACTGCTTCTTCTCGTGGAGGCCCTTACCAAAAGCCCCCCGTACATATTCCATCTCATAACCCTCGTCACTCATATGAGGAGAAGAGAGATAGATCCTAGATTTATCGTCACTAGACAAGGCAACATCCCCCAAATAATCCAAAATCGATCCTAGCACACAAAGACACTTATAATATAGGTTCAATAGTATTCTATATTTCGTGGTACAAATCCTCCCTGTTTCCTTGGTAAACTATCTTTTACAAGTTATTCCATCCATGAAAATCCCCTAGTTTGACTCTTTTGTTGTACGAAACCACACATACACCAATTATATCCATAACAGTTACAATTGTTTGACAATTCCCAATTTACCTATTATAATAGAATCAACCTATAAAAGGAGGCGTTTTATGCTAGACATCCAAACCACATTAATGTCCAATGGCTACGCGGAACTAACTCAACTGGCAAAGAAAGCTAACATCTTCGTAATCTTGGAGCTACTCACTGCCTTGCATCATTCTAGGGATCATGTGGAAAAGAGAGATCGTCTGAGCCAGGCCGTCAGCTCTATCCTAATCTACAGTCCCTGGCGAAAGCCAGTCGACGTAGAAACCATGAGTTTTGAGCTTCTAGATACAGTTGGTAAGAATGAATTCCACTTGCTACATAGTTTTTTTAGCGTCGCCTCATCACTGCCGCTAACCTGGTCGAAAGAAGCTCATCATTGTCACTATGCTGCCCTTACCGGTCAGGAGATTATTGAGCTGATCGCAATCCTAATCGAACAACCAAACTTTAGGCAGAAAGTGGGAGCTCGCCAACTAAGCGTTGTAAACCAATACCTCGACCTTTGTAGTGATTTACTAGAAATATGTGAGGATAACCAAAAGGACCTAAGTGCAAAGGCTAAAGATGGCGAAGCTGGACACGGTTCGATCTGGTGTAGCTTCCTTCTTTCCAGATCCCAATTGAGGGACATTCCCAGTAGGTACGATTTGATCTGTAATGAGCTAAACCAGATCTCTCTGCCAATTATACCATACTTCTCAACGAGTGATGGGCAGTGGATCCTGTCCGAGGACCTCCTCACCATTACACTGCTTTACACTTACCTAGGATTGCTAGAGTACGCTTACGCCAAAGCTCTCTAGGACAACAACCAGCATACCCCAACCCTTACAAGATCATCCCTACCCTAGTACATTGGTTCGGGATGATCTTTTCCCTACTTTTCAGCCCCATGAGAGCCAGTACCATCAAAAGAGCCCTTCTTGTCTTGAAGGACTCTTCGCTTTAGTACCACACCTGTTGTAGTGCCCGGAGGATATTCTGGCCTAAAACCTTTTGGATGTCTACAGTTGAATAGTTGTGTTTCACCAACCAACGCAAAATATTGTGCATCGCTTCTGTGGGATTCTCCAAACCCTCCACATAGTCCACTTCAGGAAATTCTCTAGCTGCTTGGGTTCCCTTCGTGGAGAGCTGCGAGGCAAAGTGCCTGTGCAGTCCCACATGATCGCCATAGAGTGTATCGGGACCAAAGGCTACATGATCGATCCCAACCAGATCCTTAATATACTCAAAATGCTCCATGTACGAATCTAGATTGTGAACTGGATGCCTGTGAGTAATGGTGGTGTGGGGGGCTGCTTCAATCCCGATCACACCGCCCTTAGCTGCGCAGGCCTTCAGAACATCATCTGGTGTCAGACGCTTGCTATCCCACAGCGCCTGGGCTCCCACATGGGATAAAAAGATCGGCTTGCTGCTGTGTTCGATCACATCCAACGTAGTCAGGCTACCCGTGTGCGAACAATCAATCGCCATACCAAGCTTATTCATGCGCTCCACAGCTTGTCTACCAAAGGAAGTCAATCCCCCATCACGTTTTTCCTTCAAACCCGAACCAAGTGCATTGGACTCACTATAGGTGATCCCTAAGAGCCTTACACCAAGCCCATAGAGAATATCAATACGGTCCAACTCGTTCTCAATAGGCGCTGCACCCTCAATGGAAGGAACCCAGGCCAACTTACCTTCCTTATCTCACATTTCGCACCCTTGACTAAAAAATCATGATAGTTTTTTGTATGGATTCTCTGTGTAGATCCGGCGATCATAACCGGCCAGTTCAAGCACGCGTAGGACCTCTGGGTCAATATCATGGGGAAAATGACGTTCCATGCGGCCATCGTAGTCTAAGTAAACGACTAAAATACTGTTTAGCATGTTCAGGAGCAGCCGAGCTGTTGGCCGTTTGACCTTCTTGCGACTGCCCGAAGAAATCGTGGCTTTCTCCTTCTCTAAGGCATTTCGGATCCGCAGCTCCAATAAAGAAGCGATCATCACCGCAAGCAGGATAACGTAACCCAAAGCCTCAACCCGTCTTGGTGTCTTAAGATAGATGGCATTTACAAACATCGGATCCTTTAGGAAACGAAAACGAACCTCTACATTGATTTGCTTCTTATACTCCTTGAGCACATCATAGTCGTCATAAAGAGCTTCTGAGACAGAGGTGATTAAGACGAAGGCAGTCTTACGTTGACGCCAATCCTCTAGTTCTTGTTCCGTTGGAGGATGGATGGTCCATTCGATGCCATAGGTCATCGTCTCTAGGGGTGGTTCAGGTTGATTCTTTGGCGGTCTGCCGGGTTTTCGCTTGACCGAAACGTTCTCTACGATGGTTCCGGTAAGGTTATGTAGCATGTCATGTTCCTTTAGCACAGCCTTAAGCCTGGCCTCGGCATCCGGTTTGCACTGGAACTCTTCTTTAGACAGGGCCTTGATTTGCTTTTCAAGCACCTCTTTCTCTTTGCTCAACAGGCGCTGTAGAGTCCTTTCTTTCGTCTTGTCTAGACTGGAGGAACGTACCACAATGAAACGGTAGGTCTTGTCGACAAACTCAACCTGAAACGGCTGTGTCCAATAGGTGGCTGCGTTTTTCCCTTCAGCCATCGGACCACAGAAACGCCATTTCCCTTCCTTCCAGGCTCGGTCGATCAGCTCTTGTTCTAGATTGAATCGACCAGGAAGGCGTGAGATGAACCGGACTTTCTTATCGGCCATCAGCCGAACATTCTCTTCGGTGATCAAGGCTGAGTCAGCAACGTAGGCAACATCCCATGTTTCAAGAAAGCTCATTTGAAACTCATCGAGGATCTTTTGATTCCAAACATTGTCGCTTTGATTGCCGCTGGTTACATCCCCTACGATGGGGAATCCCTCATTAGTAACCATCAGCCCGAACTTTAACTGCTTTAGATGCGGCTGATGATCTTTGCTAAACCCACGGACGATCTCAATGTGTTCGTTCTTATCCGCTTCTGCTATGGCCTTAGTATCATAGTCACCATAGACCGAGAAGGAAGTGGTATCCGCATGTACACTGCTGATATCCATGTCTTCTATTCTTGCAGCTTGGCATGCTACAGTACCTAATAACTGGCGACAGTCAATCTCAGCTAAGCGATCGAGAGCTCGACCTAGCGCGTCATCATTGAGATCCTTTGCCTGAATGTCTTCTTCAAAGAGGAGGGGCATATCCATACCCTCATAGAAATGCCTAACGTTGTAGAGTGGTTGGCGCTCCACAAGCGTGTTAATGACAAGGGCAGTAATTAGAGTTCCTGGTGATACATTCCATTGCTTTGCGTCCCAGGTAACCATGCTATTGATTGTACGCGTTATTCTGAGCTCACTGCATAGATGAGCCATTAAGTTCGCTGCTCCAGGATTCTTGGCGGATACTTGCATATTCCAGCCACCTTCCATAATGTGGATGGAGCAAAATTCGCGATTTGCTGACTAAGTCCTGCGAGGACAAAACTATTTATTTCTACGCATCAAGGGTGCGGAAAGTGAGCTAAACGCTTAGCCCACCGCGCTTGTTTGTAGACCAAAAAACGCCCCTGGAGAAGTCTCCAGCAGCGCTCTTGGCAAACCTTATGTGTTTATAAACCTACCTATTCAACAGCAGCAGCAACCCGACTTGCTTCGACTCCCACATTAAAGCAGGCAACGAAGTGACCTGGCCTAACTTCCTTCAGCTCAGGAACACCATGTCGGCAATGGGGTTCAGCTTCAAAGCAACGATTGGCAAAACGGCACTCTTCAGGCAAGTTAATGGGGCTGGTGATCTCCCCTTTGAGTGAGATCTTCTCCCGCCGATGATTGAGATCCGGAACCGGTATCGCAGACAAAAGCGCCTTGGTATAGGGATGGAGAGGATTGTCAAATAACTCGTCCGTAGGAGCCATCTCCACAATTTGACCTAGATACATCACAGCAATCGTATCGGAAAAATGATTCACCACAGACAAATCATGGGTGATAAAGATATACGATAGGTTCATGCGATCCTGCAGTTCCTTCAAGAGATTTAGAATCTGGGCTTGAATCGACACGTCAAGGGCAGAAACTGGCTCATCACAAATGATCAGTTGGGGCTCCATCGATAGTGCCCGGGCAATTCCGATCCTCTGTCGCCTGCCGCCATCTAGTTCATGGGGATAGCTGTTGATCAGTCGTTCCGCCAAGCCAACTGTTTCCATAAGCTCCAAGACTCGTTCTTCGATCTCATGCTTATTCTTCAAGATCTTGTTCACCCTCAGGGGTTCTGCAATGATCTGGCTGACCGTGTTCTTCGGATCAAGGGACGAAAATGGATCCTGGAAAATGATCTGGATATCCTTTCTCATTTTCCGCATCTCCCTCAGACTCAGCTTCGCTAGGTCAACTCCATTGAAAAGTACCTCTCCAGAAGTAGGCTCAAGCAGCCTGAGAATGGATCTTCCCGTAGTGGACTTTCCGCAGCCTGATTCGCCAACGAGTCCCAGGGTCTTCCCTCGTTCCAGAGTAAAACTAATACCATCCACCGCTTGCAGAGGACCTCGGGATGTCGGAAAGTACTTCTTCAGGTTACGTACTTCCAAGATGGTATCGGCCATCAGGATCTCCCCCTTTCAATCTGAAATCCCGGCCTATCATACGCCACGCATCGAACCTTGTGCGTATCGCTGACCGTCCTGAGTTCGGGTACCGCCTTCAGACAGTCTTCACCGGCATAATTGCACCTCGACGCGAAAGAACAACCGGGGGGTAAATCCATCGGATCAGGCATTAAACCCTGAATCGGTTTAAGCATACGTTGACGGTTTCTGATGTTGGGCAGCGAATTGAACAACCCCTCCGTATAGGGATGCATCGTACGGTTAAAGACATCTTCTAGGGTTCCTTGTTCCACAATACGCCCAGCGTACATCACCATCACATCATCACATACCTCGGCCACGATGCCCAGGTCATGCGTAATCATAATAATAGAGGTATCGTACTTCATCTTCAGATCATTCATCAGCTCTAGTACCTGAGCCTGGATGGTCACGTCAAGAGCTGTGGTGGGTTCATCTGCAATCAGCAACCTAGGATTGCAGGCCAAAGCAACCGCGATAACAACCCGCTGCTTCATACCCCCAGAGAACTGATGGGGATACTCGTTGTACCGTTCCTTCGGTATACCTACGAGCTCCAGCATTTCTTTGGCCTGCTCCATGGCCTCTTTCTGCGAAAGACCTTCATGGATTTCCAAGCTTTCAGCAATCTGTTCACCAACGGTAAATACCGGATTGAGAGATGTCATGGGATCTTGAAAGATCATGGACATGTCTTTACCCCGCACCTCATCCATCTTGAGGTTAGGGAGTCCGAGAATATCACGTCCATCTAGCATCAGCTTACTACACTCCACAACTCCAGGCGGGTCCGGAATCAAACGTAAGATCGCCAAGGCAGCTGTAGTCTTTCCTGCTCCGGTTTCACCCACAAGACCGATCGTCTGTTTCGACTTTAGTTTCAAGTCAAAGCCGTTCAGGGCATTTACTACACCATCTTCCGTTTCATAGCGTACTACAAGATTCTCCACATCCAGGATATATTCATTCGTCTTGTCTTTCACCTTACTACTCACTCCCTGTGGGATTATCATCGTTTCAATTTGGGATCCATGGCGTCACGCAGTCCATCGCCAATCAGGTTCAGGGAAAGAACCGTCAGCATGATGGCTAATCCCGGGAACAGGGTCATATAGCTATAACCGCGTATATAGGATCGACCTGCCGCAAGCATACTCCCCCACTCTGGCGCAGGGGCTGGAACCCCCAAGTTCAAGAAACTCAGCTGGGCTGAGGAAATAATTGCAGAACCAACACGAAGTGTCGCTTGAACAATAATTTGGGAGACACAGTTTGGCAACACGTGAAGGACAACAATCTGCCACTCAGGCATCCCGATGGCTCTGGCTGATTCGATGTATTCTTCACCTCGAACGGTCAAGACCGCTGCTCGAGCTACGCGAACAAAGGGGGCTGTACTTGCAATACCCACGGCGATCATAAGATTCGCCGTACTCTTGCCCAAGGCAGAAACCACCGCAATAGCCATCAAAACACTCGGTATAGAAGAGAAAATATCAGTAAGGCGCATAATCAGGTTCTCGAAGGCACCGCCTACATAGCCAGCGGCTGCTCCAAGGGTAACCCCAACGACTAGGGCGATTAGGACAGCTATAACGCCAACTGCTACAGAATAACGCGCCCCCCAAATGACGCGAGCGAAGATATTCCTCCCCATCTCATCGGTTCCAAACCAATGCTTGGACGAAGGAGACTGCAATCGCTCCCTCAAGTTCATCCCGATCACGTCTTTCTCGTAATCGAAAATGACCGGGGCCAAGACCGCCAAAGCCACGATAATGATCATCATGACCAGTCCAATAATTGCTCCCTTGTTTTTTCTTAGCTGCCGAAAGATCGAAGCAAACGTGCTCCGCTTCTTGTACTTCTGGGACGCTCGTAAATTAGTACTCATGTGCTCATCCTCATTTAGTATATTGTGCCTTGATCCGTGGATCGACGTAGGCATAGACAATGTCGATGATCAGATTAGCTACACTCACTAGCAAAGTAGTCATCACCAAAGCCCCGGTTACCATCGGAATATCACGTTGCTCAATGGCGTCAACCACAAGCCGTCCTACACCAGGCCAGGCAAAGACAGTCTCGGCTAAGACAGACCCACCCAAAACATTGCTGAACTGCACACCAAATACTGTAATGATCGGAATCAGTGCGTTCTTTAGGGCATGTTTACGGATGACCCTACGCTCAGATACACCTTTAGAGCGTGCCATTCTCAAGTAGTCCTGACGAATAACATCGAGCATAGAAGAGCGCGTCGTGCGAGTCATAAAAGCCGCCAGGCCTGCTCCAATACAAAAGGCAGGCATAAGGATACTAGAAAAACTCCCATATCCCCCCGATGGCAGCCACCCGAGTTTTAGAGAAAACAAGATGATTAGCAGAAGCCCTAGCCAGAAATTGGGCATGGAAAGTCCCAAAAGGGCTAGAACCATGGATATAGTGTCCCTCCATGAGTTTTGGTGTACGGCGGCAATAATACCTAGTGGAACGGAGATTCCCACCGCGATAATCATGGTAAAGAACGCCAGTTTCAGAGTGTTAGGGAGACGTTCCAAATATATCTTCATGACATCTTGCTTTGATACATACGATGTTCCCAGATCTCCCCGCACTAGCCCCCAGATATACCGGAGGTAACGTTCTATGAGGCTACCCTTTAGTCCCATTTGTTCTCGGAGAGCGTCGAGCTCTTCTTCTGTTGCATCAGGGCCAGCAACCGAATAGACGGGATCCCCCGCCGCAACATCCATAATAGCAAAGATCAAAAAGGCCACCGCAAGTAAAACAGGAATAAGCAGCAGAAATCGTTTGATAACATATCTGTGCATTTCATTCTCCTCGAATTTCTTAGTCGAAGGGGGGCACGATCAAGCTGATCATGCCCCCCTTTTGTGCATACAAAGAACTCAAATTTTTACTTCTGCCCGATTAGTTGAGCGGAAGAGCAATGTGACGATAGTCGTGCTTGGCGGTGCCAATCCACTTCACGCCTGTTAGACCCTTCTTTACACCTACGTTGATCATAGAGGTGGCAATAGGCACGATTGGAGATAGTTCATAGAGATACTCTTCAATTTCGTGATACATCTTCTCACGCACCTGAGGATCCAACTCAACGAGATGCGTATTCTGCCAGTAAAATAACTTTACCAAACATATAGTTTACTAGTCCTTATGATTCTGAGTATCATGCTGAAAAGTGGCTGTTCCAAGCGTATTCCGCTCCGAACAGCCACTTTATACCATATTTCTACTCGGTTCATGCTTTGTTACACCATGCCTTCTAAGGAGTAATCGAGTGGACTACATTGTGCCGCCATTCGCTCATGGTAACCCGCTGTATGTCAATCATGTCATTCCACCCACGTTTTGCTCGATCAGGCATCTGAGCCGCTCCCTTCTTCAGTGTTCCTAATGCTATCATATTTGTATCATTTCTCAATTCCTCCTAGGGACTTGCCCCGCGCCATGCGCGCAATTCCAGGACTAACGCAGTTTACCGGATCCTTTTCCGTGAGGTATACTGATATCGAAAAAGATCTAGAAGTGCGAGGTGGTATCTTCTTGACAGGGATTTCGCGAGAAAAACTCATCCAAATCTTCGTTCGACACAATGTTGTAGCCGTTTACTTGTTTGGCTCACAGCTGAAAGGTACGGCAGATCCAATGAGTGACGTGGATATTGGGGTTGTTTTTGGAGGTAAGGGTATTGCTACCAATGACTTGCTCATCCTGCAAGATGATCTGCAACGCCTCGTCGGCTCGACTCGCGTTGACTTAGTTCTCTTGGAAAAAGCCTGTGTGACAGTGGCTTTTAACGCCATCTCCCAAGGTGAAGTCATATATTCGTCTAACGATGAGCTACGGACCGATTTTGAGGAAAGAGTGTTACGAGACTATCACGATTTTACTCCGTTTCTCAAGGAATTCTATTTAGATGTGCAAGAAGCGATTATGGAGGGCGATACAAGGCTCGATAGAGAACGGATCATGGATTGGATGGCTGACGTCCGCAGGAACCTTAGAAGATTGCACTCGCCATCGGAGATGAGCCTAGAGGATTTTCCGGTCAATACTGACAACTTCGCCATTGCTGAACACCACTTACGAAGAAGTCTGGAGATAGTATTGGATATAGGAAGGCACATCATTGCCAAACAAGCACTGGGTCGACCAAATGATTATACAGAGATATTTGACATCCTCGGTCGAGAAGGCATTCTACCGCAGACGTATCTTGATAAGAATCGCGGACTACCCGGGTATCGCAACCGCCTTGTCCATCTCTATCATGACGTGACGACGAAGGAGCTTCATGAAATTGTTTCGACTCGACTACCTGACATAGAGGAGTTCTGCCAGCATATTCTGCGATATATGAACGAGAATTCATAAGGTCTGGCCCCCTGGAGGTAGCGCGAGGCAATGAAAATCGAGCTTCTTCAGACTCGCACATTCGGAGTTCGTTGTTCTAGGAACATAATGGGCGTAACGACCTTTACCGAAGAGTTCGAGTTTATTGTTATCAGCCAGCCTCTATCGGGTACACCCTTAGAAATAAAGAGCCGTACCGACCTGTCATTTGAGGCACTATAATCGGGAAGCGCGCGACCGTAGAGCAGAGAACCTTCAAAGATTCGATCAATTCCTCGTCCCGTTCGCTCCGCGAGCCCGATTCTCTTCAGCACATCTGCCAAGGCTGGATTTTTCCCGTGCGGTTCTGCATCCAATAGATTACTAAGCGAAATCCCCTCAACAAAGCCCCCAGGGTTGCTGATAGTCAACCCTTCATCATCAAGCCTGATGATCATTCGACCTAGGAGAGAATAGTTTCTGTGGCAAAACGCAGAGCTCTATCGAGCTCCTCATCTGTTAGGCTTAAAAGATTCTGCTCCCCCCGACTATTTCGGATTACGTTTCGCAATCGTTCTCTCTCCACCGGGTCGAAATCGCTAACAGTGGCTCCCCGCACAGGCTGAGCAGAAAAGTCTAATAAGCGTAAATCTGATAATCGAGAAGTTATTTCGTAGGGATAGAGTGGACTGCTTTCAGGTGTACCGTCAGCTTTAATTCTTCGACGCAACATTTTTCCTCCAGAAGTAGCCACCGTGGCTATGCTCCTAGGTACCGAGATGCGCAAGACCGGCTTTGAGTATTCAAGCACTTCGGTGCGTACAGGAATAGAAGGTACAGTTTTATTAGCAACAAAAGCGGCCAAACGTGTGGGATCCAAGTGGTCTTTGTGTAACCCCGTAATCTGGCCATCATCTTCGACCCCTAAATAGATGTCTCCACCATCGGTGTTAGCCATGGCTACCACAGCTT
>Ga0265293_10003274_pt1 | contig 30402 bp, 26 predicted proteins | sample Munlanlewell138R_FD_192505 | JGI IMG/M metagenome (GOLD analysis project Ga0265293, IMG submission 192505) | Leachate microbial communities from a municipal landfill in Southern Ontario, Canada - Leachate well 138R | ecosystem: Engineered > Solid waste > Landfill > Unclassified | place: Canada... | reverse complement strand
AGCAGGGCATCAGACAGTCGCTCCTTGTTCGACCACTGGGCATCACCGAACACGCCGTACAGGGTGTCGGGGTTGGCCTTCTCGATTTCGCGCATCGCTCGCTGAAGGGCCGTACCAACATTGCTTGCTTTGGTGCGAACGTCGTTCCAGTGGCAGTCTTCCGGGATCTGGAAGCGGTGCGACTCCGGAAACCAGGCCAGTTGTTCATCGCCGGTCTCGTCGACGATGTCCTGGTACTCCTCGTCCCAGACATCGCAGATGCGCTTGAAGAACAGCAGCGGGAAGATGTAGGTCTTAAAGTCAGCCGCATCCACGGGGCCGCGCAGGATGTTTGCGGATTCCCAGAGGTGACCTTCGAGCTGGCTGAGGGTGATTTGTTGGTCGCTCAAACGCATGGCCCTTCTATATCGATGCCGTCGCACTGCGGCTTGTGTTCTTGTTTGTTCTTCATCGGTTACTCGAACAACCGTTTTTGCTTGACGACGTAGCCCGCAGGCTTCTTCTGTTTTTCCAATACGCCTTCGTCGACCAGACGCTGCAACCATGCCTTGGCCTGCGCGTTGGAAACGTCCAGCGCGGCCGCTACTTCGGCGTCCTTCATCGGCGTACTCAAGAGTTGCTGAATCGCTGCGCGTACGGCAGCGAAGAGCACTTCGGCAGGGGTCGATTCCGGCTGCGGAGATTCCTTGGCCTCATCTATCGGCGCCACAGCCTCTGGTGTGACTGGCGGCGGTTCTTCCAATGCCCTAGCTGGTGGCTGCGCATCGGAAACAACATCGACAGGCGGCGATGGCTCGCTCGCGGTCTGGGGCACTGGCGCGGCGTCGGGTGGCACGGGCGCCGTTGGCTTGGCGTCAGCCGACGTTGGCTCTTCGTTCGAAAACAGCGCAAAACCAACCTGCGGGGATGCCGTCGGCGTTGGCATCGCCACGTTGAACACGTCCTTGAAGGAATCCACGTCTTGCGGGTTCGGCCAGAGAAGTGCGCCCTTCTTTCGCAAACCATCCAATCCGGCTGAAGACTCGCCTGTCGATCGAATAAAGACCGGGACGAACTTGAGTTTGTCGAGCTGCTCGACAGCGCCCGCCCAAGTGCCGCCCTTGTTGAGATCGGAGCTGACCACCAATGAGGTGTCTGCCAATGCATAAATCAACTTGTTACGCTGCATGGCGTTGCCCACATTGAACCCGGCACTCGGGTCGTAGGGCGAAATCAGCACCAGTTGCCCATCGAGCAGCAGGTTGCGGTGCTCGCGGTTCATGGTGGTCTTTTCCAGACTGTCCGCGAGCACGCCACAAACTTTTCCACCCCCCTCAAGCGCACCACGCATGGCGGCCTGATCGATACCCTTGGCTCCGCCTGACACGAGCGTCTTGCCGGCGCGGGCAGCCAGTCGCCCGATGGACATGGTGTAGTCAATCAAGGCGTCATCCACATGGCGCGATCCAACAACGGCAAGCCCGCCGGTTTCGAGCAAAGCCATATCGCCACAGCCGTAGAGCACTGCCGGGGCGTCTTCGCGCAGGCGGGCCTTCAGACGGCGGGGATACTCTGCATCGGCGCGGCTGACCACCCAGATGGCGCGTGCTTGCCAGCGCTCGATCACTTGACTCAGCAGGAATCCGCGCCCCAGCAATTTCTGCAGGCGGCTCTCGTCAATCACCGGTTGGCACGCACGCAGAATCTCAGCTGCGTCCGGCGAGAGGAGATCCGCAGGCTGACGCTGGATCTCGCGCAAATGACGCGCGAGACGTTTGTATTCACCAGGCGAGAGCAGATCCGATGACGCAGTGCCTCGTCCGGCAATGAGCGGCGCAGTCAGCAGCAGGATCGCCTGGGCGTTGGGTGAGAGGACTGGCGTCATTCGTCGTGCCCCGTCTGTGAAAGGGCCATAGGCCAAACCGCGCCACTACCGCTTTTGCGCAGTAGCCATGCAGACACCGTCAGCGTCCAGCGCGAGTCGACCATGTCATCCACCAGGAGGACTGGTCCGGGAGGAATGGGCTGCCCATTGAGTGCGAGCGAACCATCAATGTTGCGCGCCTGTTGTGTACTGTTTGCCATCGTTTTCTGTTCGGGCCTTGCGTCTGTTTTTGCGATGACCATATGAAACGGCAGACCCAGCGCAGCAGCCAAGCGTTGCGCAAAATTCGGCACCAATTCGGGATGCCGAAGCGAAGGAACGCAGGTCACCCAGGTCGGGCTCGGCTGCGGACTCCACTCTTGAATCATCTTCACGCACGCAGCAACGAGGTCATCGGAAAAGTGGCCGTCGTGGTATTTGCCCTGTCGAACCAAGCCACCCCAACCGGCATCGCCCCAGACGCATAGCGCCTTGCCGGATTCGGCCTGGTGGGCGGGGGCGATGAATCCCTTGACGCCGTACTGGGGCATTCCACCATCGGGCCATTTTTTCCGGGGCTCGATGGGCAAGCTGGTTCGACGAAGAAATTCGACGGCGGCTTTGACCAGCTCGGTATCCACGGTTGCAGGCAATGGTGGTAAGGCAGGTTCTGTGACAACACTTGGATCGCCGTCGAGCGCGCCAATCAAAAAGCCCATGTGCTCACCAAACGGCAGGCTAACGTAGTCCTGCATCTGCTGATGCTCGTCTCGCCGTAGCGCGGTAAGGCGTTCCGCTCGATCCCAGAACGCTTCACTCAGCGTTGCCGCCGTGAGCTGCCATTTGCTGCCTTGCTTAGCGATGGGCGCCGGCGCTTCTAGGGAAAGCAGTGCAATCGTCTTGTCGACACGTCCTTTGCTCAGATTGACTCGGCTCAGCAGCTCGGGGACAGACAGCCCGTTGGGCTCGTCTTCAAGTGCTCCCAGGACGTCGGCAACTTCTTGTCGGGTCGGGAAGGCGCTCCGGATAAACCAGTCAGTGATGTCAGACTCTTCCTGACCGCTGAGGAGCACTCCATAGGCGGAGTCCAGTGCGCGTCCTGCGCGACCAACCTGCTGGTAGTAGGCGACGACCGATCCCGGCATTTGGTAGTGGATGACAAACGCCAGATCCGGCTTGTCGTAACCCATGCCAAGTGCCGTTGTGGCAACCAGCGCTTTGACTTGGTTGTTGAGCAGCGCCTGTTCAAGCTGTTCTCGGCGATCGCCGGTTTCACCGGTGTAGGCTTCCACGTTGAAGCCTTGGGTCTTCAGCCATTGCGCCACTTGATTGGCATCACGAACCGTCAGCGTGTAGATGATGCCGTGGCCCTGCAGCGTGGCCAGTTGCTCTGCCAGCCAGGCAAGGCGCTCGGCCTGGCTGGGTAAGCGGATGGTTTGCAGGGAAAGCGAAGTCCGATTCAAGTCGCCACGCGAGACGTCCAGTTTCGGACCCAGCACGGCAGCGAGGTCCTCCATCACGCGGTTGTTCGCCGTTGCCGTGGTGGCGAGCAATCGCAGGTTGGGCGGCAGCGTCTTGACGATCCGCTCCAGCAGGCGGTAGTGAGGGCGGAAGTCGTGGCCCCAGTCGGAAATGCAGTGCGCTTCGTCGATGACCAGCATCGAGATCTGTGCGGCGATGCCGGCCAGAACCTGCGTGCGGAAGCGCTCGTTCGCCAGGCGCTCCGGCGAGATCAAGAGAATGTCGATCTCCCCCTTGGCCAGTTTGCCCTCGACTGCCGTCCAGTCGTCCATGTTGTCGGAGTTGATGGTGGCGGCGCGAACCCCCATCCGCTCTGCCGCTGCGATCTGGTTTCGCATCAGCGCAAGCAGCGGCGAGATCAATAACGCCGGGCCGGCTCCAGCTTCCCGCAGCAACTTGGTCGCGATGAAGTAGACAAAGCTCTTACCCCACCCGGTCTTCTGCACGACCAGCAAGCGGCCTTTGCCTTCGACGATGTGACGAATGGCATCTTCTTGGCCGTCGCGAAAAGTGGCATCGGCGCGTCCGGAGCCAATCCGGAGCAGTTCCAGCGCGCGTTTTGGGTCGTAGGCCACGTTATTGCTCTCCCTTGTTTTGGTCGGGCGAGCGGTAGCCCGGCGCCAACACAGCGTTCTTGACGCCGTACAGCGCCAGGTGATCTTTCAGCCAGAGCCTGAATTCATAACCGCGCAGACTGTGGTCCGGAGAGCAATCCACACTCCACTGCCGCAAGATGTATCCAGCCGTGGCGGCACGCAGCTTCATCCGCAGTGACCCACGAACCATGCCGTAGTCCATCTCCGTAATTTCAGGACGGGGCTGGTCCGGGTGCGGCACCATCTCCAGCTCCACGATTCGGGTCCATTGGATATCCTGATCACTGCGCTCATGGGGCTGCACATCTGCATCCCTCATAAGGACCGGGCGCTTGATCCGGGTGATGACGAAATCTCGGAACTCCTGGGACTTCCGGTCGAAGGCGCGGACGTGCCAACGGAGGCCGTTGTCGATCAGCGCGAACGGGACGATCTCCCGCTCGGTGCGACCACTGGAGATGGAGTGGTACTCGATGCCGAGCGGACACTCCTGATGGATCGCCCGGGTCACGCTCGCCAGCACATCCAGATCCGGATGCGTGAGCCGTGACGGGCTCTCGCTGGCCACCCACGCCTTGAGCCGCATCGGCTCACCATCGCCAAAGCCTTGGGTCAGCCACGACAGCACCCGCTCCGGTGGGAAGTCGAAGACGGGCCGGAAGTCCGGCCCCAGGACGTAGGACTTACCCTTGGGGTCGTAGTCGATGTTGCCCGGGGCCAACTCCTTGTACAGCGCTAGATCCCTGGATGCGGCGGCGGACTGGATGCCAAACCGCGTGACCAAGTCCTGGCGGCGTATCTCCCCGATGAAGCGCACGCGCAACTCCACGAACGCGAGCCGGTCGCGTTGTGGCTGGGTTAGATCTGCAAGCTGTTCGTTCGACATCCTGGCTGGCTCGTTCGGGTTAGCGAATGCTTGTACGGGTTATTGCGGAAAGTATATGGTCTGCACTAGAATCTGTCCATGACTCTATTTTGATTTGTTTATGCGTCGCATTGTGATAACCACAAGCGGGGCAACGATAAAAGGATCGGTACGGGCGCCATGCAAGATTTCGCGGAGCTTCACCTAAAGCCAGAGACGCTGGCCAAGTACGGGTTGCCGGACATCCCGTACCCCGTCCCCGCGACCGATCTGAAGTCGGCATTGCGCGAGAACGGGGACCTGCCGCTGGCCGTGATGCTGCACGGTCTGCAGCAGCGTAGCCGGGATGGGGAGGCCGAATGGCAGCAGGTCGAACCCGCAATGGATCGGCTTGCCGAGCTATTGGCTCCCGACGATGCCCACGGTGTCGTTTCAGCCGCAGGTGACCACTGGTGGCTCGAGGTCGGGCCCGTGGACCTCGGCGGCAAACTGGTCACCATCCAACGTGGCGATGTTCTGATCGCTGCCATCACCGCCCGGGACGACGGACGCTTGCGGGTGGCCGTGTTTCGCCCGTTGGACGCCAAGAGCGCGGAATACCTGATCGGGCTTGGGCAAGTGCCTCACCCTGAACACGGTGTCTGCATGCGCGAGAACAACTGGGAGTACGCGCTCGACTGCTCAGCCGGCAACGGCAACTACTACGCTGCCGACCGGGGCGAAGCCTACCTGTCCTATTGGGAGAAAGGCCTGGGCATCAGTTGGGACGGTTCCGATGTGCCCGAGTGGCGCAAGCAGCTGGACCTCGTTGCCCGGCCCGCCGCCCGCGTAGTCGCAGAGCTGGGCACCTACTACACCTTGTCCAGCAATGAGGACGAGGAACCCGTTGCCGATGCGGGCGCGGCGGAAGAATTCGAGACACCGGCACCACCGGCCTGGAGCAGCAAGCGCCAGCAAAAACGCACGGTCCAGGGGCGGTTTCTGGGCTGCCTGCTAGGTGGTGCAGTCGGAGATGCGCTGGGCGCACCGGTCGAGTTCATGAAGCGGGCCGAGATTCTGCGTCGCTTCGGCCCCAAGGGCATCACCCAGTACGCACCGGCTTATGGCGGAATGGGGACGATCACCGACGATACGCAGATGACCTTGTTCACCGCTGAGGGGTTGATCCGAGGCTGGGTGCGCGGCTGCTTCAAAGGCATCACGACCTATTCCGGTGTTACGGCCCACGCCTACTTGCGCTGGCTGCAAACCCAAGGCGAACGTCCGACCTGCGACATCGACTTCGGCACCGATGAGCCTGGCTGGCTGTTTCAGCAGCGCAAGCTGCACAGCCGTCGCGCACCGGGCAACACCTGCCTGGCGGCCCTGCGGGCGATGAATTCCCTCGGGGAGCCGGCCCGTAACGACAGCAAAGGCTGCGGCGGCGTCATGCGGGTTGCGCCGGTCGGTCTTTTCGCCTGGCGCCTGCGTCAGCACGAATCTCCCCAAGACGCCTTCCGGCTGGGTACCGAGTTGGCTGCGCTGACCCATGGCCATCCGACCGGAGCTCTGACCGGTGGTGTGCTGGCAGTGCTAATCCTGGCGCTGACCGATGGCGCTTCGCTGCCCGATGCACTGGCCGCCGCCAAAAGCCTCCTGCGAGCCGAGCCCGGCCACGATGAGACGCTGCGGGCAATAGAGATGGCCGAGGAGTTGGCCGATTCCGGTCTGCCCCATGAAGAAGCCATTGCCCGGCTGGGCCAGGGCTGGATCGCCGAGGAGGCCCTGGCGATCTCCATCTATTGCGCGCTGGTCGCCCGCAATTTCAAGGATGGCGTGATTCTGGCGGTGAACCACGATGGCGACTCCGACTCGACCGGCGCGATCGTTGGCAACCTGCTGGGCGCAATGCACGGCGTGAAGGCGATCCCTGCCGAGTGGCTGGGGCCCCTGGAGCTGCGCGACGTCATCACCGAATTGGCGGAAGACCTCTACGCGTTCAAGGATTGGGCGATAGGCGAGTACAGCGACAACGAAGAGCTGAACCAGCGGATCTGGCGGAAGTACCCGGGGTTCTGAGGGGGTAGTTGCCCAAATTGCCGAATCCACGCCCTCAAGGCCAAGGCGTTACCATGTGGCTCGGATTGCGGACGCGGGTTCGGTTCCGTGTTCCGCCACCAATACCGAAGGGCCTGGATAGTCTCCAGGCCCTTCGGTATTGGTGGAGCCGGCGTCAACCACACAAAGACCTGAGAGCGTCATCACTACGTGCGATCAGAAAGTTCATGCTTCGTAGTTGCCCCTATAGTTGCCCCCTCTCGGATGCTGCTGCTTTCATTTTCACGATGATTCGTCGACGCCCATGGGCAGGTGGGCTTTACATACCGACTCGTACGGCACGGATCCGACACTTTCCCGCGAGAATCCGTGTCTTCTGGGCAGGGCCAATGCATGCCGCAGGTGTGCAGTTTGTCCGACGATCGTCTGCCGATATTGAGGAGATGACGAAGATGCACCAGAAGATCCAGCATGAACTCGCGATCCTGAGGTGCCCGCAGGTCCAGAAGCGCACCGGCCTGTCGCGTAGCACGCTCTATCAGTACATCAAGGTCGGTGGTTTCCCGAAGCCTGTGCAGCTCGGCCTGCGTGCGGTGGGCTGGCTCGAATCCGATATCAGTGATTGGATCGCGACCCGGGTGAAGGATTACCGGGCGGGCGATGCGTCGGCTGCACGGCGACTACGCGAAGAGACGGACCGCGGCGACATGTAGGGCGACGTGCAATGCCTCAATGCGACTTCGAGAACTTGCCCCCCTTCAACTGCCAAGGCTGCATGGAAGTTGCGCTTAAGCCAGGGCTAGCCCGGACATTTCACCAGTAGGTCCGCAGCGCCGCTTTCCAGGCCGCTGATCGGGTGCGAGGCGCGAGGAGGTCTGATGATCGCCGCGCCCAGAGCGATTTTGCTGTTCGCAGGGACACCACCCCCTACCCCCGTTGTTTTTCGGCGTGCCGGGGACAGCACTCGTTGTTCTCTACGGACTCGAGCCAGCCAGGCGACGGGCAGCCAACGCGAACACCTCGCGCATCGGATGGTGCGAGGCGAGCATCAGCCGGATGCGGCGCGTGTTGCGCAGGATCGCCGCACCGATCTTCAGCAGTCGCACGCGGATGGTACTGGCCGCAGCGCGCTCGAGTTCGGTGCCGACGAGTGCAATCGCGCGCAGCCGGTGCATCAGCGTGTAGGCGAGCGCGGCCAGCAACAGCCGGAACTGGTTGGCTTCGAATCGATGGCAGCTCGCGCGCGTGCCGAACAGATCGAGCTGCGCCTCCTTGATGCGGTTCTCGGCCTCGCCGCGCGCGCAGTACAGCTGGTCGTACAGCACAGCGGGCTCGGCTTCGAGGTTGGTCACGACGAAGCGCGGATTCACGCCCTGCGCGCCGTACTCCAGGCGCGTGACGACGCGTCGCTCGCGATCCCAGCTCGCGGCTGCGTATTGGAACTCGCCGATCTCGTGCTGCTTGGTGCCGGTGCGCTAGTACGCCTCGCGCATCGCCAACTCCACCATGGAGACGGTGGCTTCCAGTCGGCTGTTGCGTGCCAGCCCGATCAGGTACCCGACGCCTGCGCGCTCGCACCAGCGGATGAGATTCTGGCGGCAGAACCCCGAGTCGGCGCGCACGATGATGCGCGTCTCGGGCCAGCTGCGGCGCAGCCGCTCGATGAGCAGCTTCACGATCGCCGCCGCGTGCTTCGCTCCATCGATCTGGCTCGGTCGCAGATAGCACGCGAGCATCGCCTGGCCGCAGAACACGTACAGCGGCAGGTAGCAGTGATGATCGTAGTAGGCGTGGAACTGGCGCTGCTCCTGAGCGCCGTGCAGTGGCACGTCCGAGGCGTCTACATCGAGCACGATCTCCTCGGGCGGCGTCTCGTGCGCGGCGATGAACTGCGCAACGAGCACTTCGTGCAGCGCCCAGGTCTGAGCACGCGTGGCGCGGTTCTCCAGGCGGCTGAAGGTCGGGGACGAGGCCAGCGGCGCGACGCGACCGACGGCGGTTTGCATCAGCGAATCGCCGCGCAGCACGTCGTGATCGTTCAGGTCCTCGTAGCCGCAGCACATCGCGTACAGGCGCTGCGCAAGCAGATCGTGCAGGCGATGCTCGATGCGAGTCGGATCGCGTGCATCGCCGATGGCTGCGGCCGCCGCACGGCTCAGGCCGATACGTTGATCGACTTGGCGCAGCAGCATCAGCCCGCCGTCGGAACTCAGCTCGCCGCCGTCGAAACCGGCTTCGATCACGCGCCGTCCCAACCGCCCAAACTGCATCCGGCTCTCGGTACAATCTGGCATCGGCGCATCTCCTCTGCAGGCGTTTGTCGAATCGGCCTAAGACACTGATTCAACGCACGAATGCATGAATGCGCCGACCTACTTCTGCGTCGGCTCGTGAAATATCCGGGCTAGCCGCGCTGAGCGCGGTCCTTCGCGTTCTGCGATTCGATGCGCGCACGCGCCTCGCGCCACTGCTCGTCGCTCCAGTCGCGCAGGCCGTAGAAGTTCCCGCCGGTGGCGAGCGAGTGCCCGCCGTCCATGAACAGCGTCTGGCCGCTCAGCCAGTCGCATCCCTCGGCCATCAGGAACGTGGCGAGGTTCTGCAGCTCGCTCATCTCGCCCACCCGATGCTGCGGGTTCGTTGCGGCCGATCGTGCGCCCGGCTGCTCGCCCGGGTTCAATCGCCTGCTCATGCCTTCGGTGGGGATCTCGCCCGGCCCGATCGCATTGAGCCGGATGCCGTACTTCGCCCATTCCACCGCGAGCGACTTCGTCATCACCGCGACGCCCGCCTTGCTCACCGCCGACGGCACGGTGAACGGACCGCCGTTCTCGACCCGGGTGACGATGATCGAGATCACCGACTCCATCGGCTGCGGACTCGTCCAGCCGCCGGCGGCGCGCGCCTGCTCGATCCAGCGCCGGCCGACCGCGTTCGTTACGTAGAAGGTTCCTTGAAAGCGATGTTCGCGATCGCATCGAAGGCGCGCGGCGACAGCGTCTCGGTCGGACTGATGAAGTTTCCCGCGGCATTGTTGACGAGCCCGGTGAGCGGCCCGTCGGCGAAGATCGACTCGACCATCGCGTCGACCGCCTGCGCGTCGCGAATGTCGACGCCGAAGGTTTCGACGCGTCCGCCGAGCGCTTTCGTCATCTCGTCGGCCGCCGCATCGAGCACGGCGTTGCGCCGCCCGCAGATCACGAGGCCGGCGCCGAGCGACAGGTAGCGTTCGCCCATCGCACGCCCGAGACCCGTGCCGATAACGGTGACGAGAATTCGCTTTCCGCGGAGCAGATCCGGCCCGAACATGCCGCTCTTCTCTTCGAGCTTCCGGGCCACGGCGATCAGTTCGCGGGAGTCAGTGCCTCCAATCGCCGGCCGTGCCCCGATATTCGCACGAAGTCGTCGACCTGATCGATCAATGCATCGACGCCTTCACCGGTCGTGGCCACCGTGCGCAGCACCGGCACCTTCCAGTCGCTGCGTGCGCGCAGGCGCGAGGCAAGCTGCAGGTCGCGCACGGTCTGCGCACTCTCGAGCCGGTCGGCCTTGTTCACCACCAGGATGTCAGCGATCTCGACGATGCCCGCCTTGATCGCCTGGATCTCATCGCCGAGCCCGGGCGGCAGAACGACGACGCTCGCATCGGCGAGCCGATGGATCGAGACTTCCGATTGTCCGGCGCCAACCGTTTCCACGATGACCGTGTGAAAGCCCGCGGCATCCATCGCATCGACGATCCGGTCTGCGGCGCGCGACAGGCCGCCGAGGTTTCCGCGTGACGATGCCGAGCGGATGAACACCTCTTCGGCCTGCGCATGCTCGCCCATGCGGATGCGGTCTCCGAGCAACGCGCCGCCGGAGGTCGGGCTCGAAGGATCGACGGCCAGCACGGCCACGCTGCGTCCGCGCACGAGCAGGCGGCCCGTCAACGCACCGACCAGCGACGACTTGCCGGCCCCGAGCGGACCGGTGATCCCGATCACGCAGGCCCGTCCGCGATGCGGAGCGATCGCCTCGCAAAGCGCGGATGCGTCCGGACCGCCGTTCTCGAGAAGCGTGATGCAGCGAGCCAGCTCGCTGCGTGAGCCCCGAAGAAGCGCTTCCAGGTCGAACGCTGCGGTCACTGCGGACATCGACTGCCTTTTTCTGATTGAGTTACCCGGAGATCGAGGAAGGAGGAGCGCATCAACGACGCTCTTCAACGGGTGCCGACCAATTCCTCGGCGCTGAGCGTGTCGAGCGCGGACGCTCCGAGCAGCGCACGCCGCTCGAGAGCCGCGATCTCGGGCATCAGCCAGGCCGCGTGGAATCCTGCGAGCGCGCGCTTCGTGCGCTCGTGCGGCGACCCTTCGGCGGCGGCCGCCATGCGCAGCCACATCCACCCGGCACCCACGAGCCCGACCATCTTCAGGTAGGCGCTCGCGCCCGCTTCCGCATCGCGCTTCGCGGTCGCGATCGACGCCAGTAATAACTCGGTGCATGCATCGAGCCGGCCGAGCCCTTCTTCGAGCGTAGCGGCGATGGTCTCGGTGCCGGGCCGCCCGGACAGCCGGCGAAGATCGGCGCGGATGCGCTCGGTGAACAGCCGATAGCTGCGGCCGTCGGGCGCGAGCCTGCGCATCACCAGATCGAGCGCCTGGATGCCGTTCGCGCCTTCGTAGATCGACATGATCCGGCTGTCGCGAACGTACTGCTCGACGCCGGTGTCGGAGATATAGCCGTGGCCGCCGAAGACCTGCACCGCGAGACTCGCGACCTCGAAGCCGGCTTCCGAGCAGCAGGCCTTGCAGACCGGCAACAGCCATTCGGCGAGCGCCAGCGCATCGGCGCGTTCGGCGGCTGCGCCGCAGCGGGCGAGGTCTAGCTGGAACGCTGCCTCCAGCACCAGCGCCCGCAGCCCCTCGGTGCGGGCGCGCATCTCGTGGAGCATCCGGCGCACGTCGGCATGCGCGATGATCGCCGGCGGCGGCGCATCGGGCGCTCCCCCCTGCGTGCGCTCGGTCGCGTACTGCAGGGCTCTCGCGGTCGCCGCACCGGCAATCGCCACGCCCTGCACCGCAACCTCGAGACGCATCGCGTTCACCATCGTGAACATCGCCTTCAGCCCCGCGTGCTCCTCGCCGACCAGATACCCTTCGGCGTCGGCGAACTCGACGACGCAGGTAGGCGACGCCTTCAGGCCCATCTTGCGTTCGACGTGGACGACCTGTACGCCGTTGTCGGGCGCCGCTCCATCACTGTCGAGCCGGCGGCTCGGCACGGCGAACAGGCTCAGCCCGCGCGTTCCGGGCGCCGCACCCGGCAGCCGCGCCAGCACCATGTGGACGATCTGTCCGGTCAGGTCGTGGTCGCCGTAGGTGATGAAGATCTTCGTTCCGCTCACGCGGTAGACGCCGTCCGTCACGGGCCGCGCACGGGTCGTGATGCGCCCGACGTCCGAACCCGCCTGCGGCTCGGAGATGCAGATCGTCGCGCCGCAGCTTCCCGCCGCCATCGAAGGCGCAAGGCGCTGCACGAGCTGGGCCCGCCCGTGCGCGATGAGCAGCCGCGTGGCCGCACGTTCCATCAGCGGCAGCATGCCGAAGGCGACGCACGCGCCGTTGACGAGCTCGGCGAAGGCCGCCTGCAGCACCAGCGGAAGATCCTGGCCGCCGAAATCGCGCGGCATGTCCAGGCCGGGCCATCCGCCCTCGACGTACTGTGCGTAGGCTTCGCGAAATCCGGGCGGCATCGTCACGCGGCCGTGCTCGAAGCGCGTGCCGTGTGCGTCGCCGCTCGGCCCGAGCGGTGCAAGCACTTCGGCGGCGAAGCGGCCCGCCTCCGACAGCACCGCGTCGGCGACGTCGACGTCGGCGTGTTGATACGCCGGCAGCGAGAACAACCGCTCGTATCCGAGCACCTCGTTCAGCACGAAGCGCAGGTCGACGAGCGGGGGCAGGTAGGGGCTGTTCATGACAATCGGAACCGGGGAAGGGTCAGGATGAAGCACCGGGCGCCGAGCGCTTGGCCGGCTGCTCGGCGAGGCGCAGCCGCAGCTCGCGCTTGAGGATCTTCCCGCTCGGGTTGCGCGGCAGATCGTCGAGGAAACGGACCACGCGCGGCTTCTTGAATCCGGCGAGCGCGTTACGGCAATGCTCGATCAGCGCGTCGGCTGCGACGGCATGCCCCGCACGAAGCACGACGGCTGCGGCGACGACCTCGCCCCATTCTTCATCGGGCAAGCCGATGACCGCCGCTTCCAGCACCGCCGGATGCTCGAACAGCACCGCCTCGACTTCCTTCGTGTAGACGTTGACGCCGCCGGTGACGACCATGTCCTTGATCCGGTCGACGACGAACAGGTAGCGCCCGTCGTCGAGATAGCCGAGGTCACCGGTGTGGAACCAGCCGTCACGGATGGTCTTCTCCGTTTCCTCGGGCATCCGCCAGTAGCCGGAGATGACCGACTCGCTGCGCACCAGCACCTCGCCGACCTCGAACGGTGCCGCATCGCGACCGTCGGACGTGAGGATGCGCACCTCGGCGCCGACCGCTTCACGGCCCGCGGAAGTCAGGCGCCGCCGTTCATGCTCGTCGCCGTCGAGCACGTGATCGGAAGCGACCAGGAAAGTGGCTTCGAGCGTTTCGGTCAGGCCGTAGCCCTGCGTGAAGCCGCAGGGCAGCGACTGCATTGCGCGCCGCAACACCTTCGGCGGCATCGGACCACCGCCGTAGAACAGGCAGCGCAGGCTCCCGAGATCGGTCTGCCCGATCGCCGGGTGATTCACCACCGCGTTGATCATCGTGGGAACGAGCAGCGAAACGCTCGCCCTGTGCCGTGCCACCGCTTCCAGCCACGCTGCCGGATCGAATTTCCCGAGCAGCACCTGCGTGCAGCCGAGCATCATGTAGGTGACCGACATGAACACCGCGCCCATGTGGTAGAGCGGCGTGGCGACCAGATTCACGTCGTCCGGCCGGCTGCCGTCCGCGACGAACTGGTTGAAGGCGTTCGCCACCAGGTTGCGGTGCGAGACCATCGCCCCCTTGGGCAGGCCGGTGGTGCCGCTGGTGAAGAAGATCGCGAACGGCTCGTCGTCTTTCGCCGGCGATTCCATCGACGCGTCGTCGGCCTCTCCCACGACCCGCTCGTAGCGCTCGGCACCGGGCAGTTCGGCCCCGACGATCCATCGGCGTTCGGGGCACGCGACGCCGGCGAGCGTCTCTGCGAACGGCTCGGCGAAGGCCGCACCGACGACCAGCAATGCCGGTTCGGCCCGTTCGAGAAGCTGCAACATCTCGGCGTTCGTGAGCCGCCAGTTCAGCGGCACCGCGATCAGACCGGCGCGCGCGATTCCGAAGTACAGCTCGACGATCTCCGTGCAGTTGCCGAGCAGCACGGCAATGCGGTCGGCAGCGACGAGGCCGCGCGCGCGCAGCGCATTGGCGATGCGGTCGACGCGGCGATCGAACTCCTGCCAGCTGATGCTGCCGGTGTCGGTGCGCAACGCCGCCTTGGCAGGAAAGCGCAGCGCGTTGCGGCGTACGATCCGGTCGAGCGTCATCGAGCCTTGCGCCTGTGCGATCTGTGCTTCACGCGGCCATGCGGTTGATGGTTCCATCCACCAGGCGCACCACCTCGGGCGACAGCGTACCCGGCAGCACGACTTCCGCCGCACCCATCAGCTTGAGCGCCTGCGCGTCGTCGTCGGGGATCACGCCGCCGCAGAACACCGGGATCGACAGGCCGCGCTCGCGGATCCGTTCCAGCAGCCTGCGCATCTGCGTCATGTGCTGTCCGGACAGGAAGCTGATCCCGATGGCATCGACGTCTTCCTCGATCGCCACCTTGACCACCTGATCGGCCTGGTTGTGCAGTCCGATATAGATCACTTCATAGCCCGCATCGCGCAGTGCGCTGGCCACCGTGATGATCCCGGTGTCGTGGCAGTCGAGCCCCATCTTGGCGAGCAGGATGCGTTTGTGCGCAGTCACGATCGAGCCTCCTCAGCGAAAAGACCAGTTCTGGGCGTTGCGCATTGCCTCATGGCATTCCCCCATCGTTACCTTGTTCTGCACCGCGTCCATCAGCAGCGGAACCATGTTCTCGCCGTTCTTCCAACCTGCTTCGAGCCTCGCCATCGCGTCCGCCCATTTGCCCGGATCGCGCGACGCCCGGTATTCGCGCAGGTATTCGGCACGGCGCGCGCCCCACTGCTCGGCCTGGATCCGGTGGATCTTCAGCGGGGTCTCCTGTTCCGGCGGGATCTGGAAGCGATTGACGCCGGTCAGCGTACGACGCTGCGTATCGAGATCGTTCTGGTTGCGGATGCGCTCGTCGTTGATCTGGCTCTCCAGCCAGCCCGCGCGGATGCATTCGATCATGCCGCCGCGCTCGTCGATCTCCCGGAGCTTGTCGCGGATCGCCTGCTCCATCTGGTTGGTCAGCGTCTCGACGTAATACGAGCCACCGAGCGGGTCGATCGTCTTCGTGATGCCGCTCTCGTAGGCGATGACCTGCTGCGTGCGCAGCGCGATGCGCGACGATTCCTCGGTCGGCAGGCCATGCGCCTCGTCGTACGAGCACAGGTGGATCGACTGCGCGCCTCCGAAGACCGCCGCCATCGCTTCCACGCTGGCCCGGATGATGTTCACTTCCGGCTGCTGGCGCGTCAATGTGTTGCCCGCCGACTGCACCGAGAATCGCAGCCGCCAGCACTCCGGGTTGCCCGCGCCGAATTCCTCGCGCATCGTCTTCGCGTAGAGCCGCCGCATCGCGCGGAACTTCGCGATCTCCTCGAAGAAGTCGATCGAGCACGACAGGAAGAACGAAGCGCGCCGCGGGAACAGGTCGATGTCGAGCCCGCGCTCGCGCGCACGCCGGAAGATGTCGAATGCGTGCCCCAGCGTGAAGGCACCGTCCTGGATCGCGTTGACGCCGGTCTCGCGCAGGTTGTAGCCGTTGGTGACCATCCAGTTCAGGCGCGGCATGTTCTTCGAGATGAACTCGATGTTGTCGATGCACAGGCGCAGCGTTCCCTCGAGCGGGAAGAACTGGGTGATCGTCTGCAGCGGCCCGCCGCTCATCTGGTAGAACGGATCGTTCTGCTGCGTGCCGATCACTTTCTCGAAGGGCACGTCGCGGCGCTGCGCGACCGATGCGAGCATCGCCAGCGTGACCGACGAAACGGGCGGGCGGATCGACAGTGCGTAGGACACCGAGTCGGGGCCGAACCCGTCGTACAGCGTCTCCATGTCCTCGAGGGTGCTGATCGGCACGCCGGTGACGCCGACTTCGCCCTCGCTCACCGGATCGTCCGAATCGAAGCCGTACGAGGTCGGCAGGTCGATCGTGATCACGAAGCCGTTCGCTCCGTGTGCGTGCAGGTACTTGATCCGTTCGTTCGTTTCGCGCGGCGACCCGAAGCCGACCTGGAAGCGGCGCGTCCAGATCCGCTCGCGATACATCCCGGGATAGGGCCCACGCGTGAACGGGTAGGCGCCGGGCTCGCCGAGGTCGCGGGCGGCATCGAATCCCGGGATGTCGTCCGGCCGGTAAAGGTCGCGGATCTCCAATCCGGCGCCGGTCTCGAAAATCTGCTCTTCGTGGTCGCGCGCGGATTCCGCCCGCGATGACGTCGGCTGGCCGCTCATCCCTTCTCCTCCTGGTCTGAATGCCCGTCCGCATGTCGGGGCGCGGAAGGCCCCAGTGCGGATCCGTCGCTCGGGGAAGCGACGAGCGCCATCTTCATCGCTGGTCGATGATATGTCAATCGATTTTCAATCGAAAATATGTTGACGATGCTTGACCGCGGATCCTACACTCCCCCTGGCCCGCAGGAACGGGGACGACGACCCGCCGCGAACGACGGGCGAACAGGAATCACGCCGGCCGCCGTGCCGGACCGAAGAGGAGACCTCCGATGAAAGCCACAGGAAGCACGCTACGAAGCTTGCGCTTCGCCGCCGCGTTGACCGCGCTGTGCCTGGCCGCGCCCGTAGTGGCGCAGACCACGGTGCTGCGCGTCTCGAACTGGCTGCCGCCGAGCCACCCGATCGTCAAGGAGATGATTGCCCCGTGGGCGAAGCAGGTCGATGCCGCCACCGAAGGACGCGTGAAGATTCAGGTGCTCACCACCGCACTCGGCAGCCCGCAGGCCCACTTCGACCTCGCCAAGGACGGAATCTCCGACATCACCTACGGCGTGCACGGATACAGCCCGGGACGCTTCGCGCTCGCCGAGATCGTCGAGCTGCCGTTCCTCAGCGAGAAGGCCGAGCCGCTGTCGGTCGCCTACTGGCGCGTCTTCGAGAAGCATCTCGCCCAGGCGAACGAACACGCCGGAACGAAGGTGCTCAGCGTGTTCACGCAGGGTCCTGGCCAGATCTTCAACAGCCGGCGGTCGATCCGCACGATCGGCGACTTCGAGGGACTGAAGGTCCGGATCCCCAACGTCTCGACGAACGAACTGGCCAAGGCGCTGAAGATGGTGCCGCTGCAGGCGCCGTCGTCGAAGTCGTACGAACTGCTTTCGAGCGGCGTCGCCGACGGGATCATGTTCAGCAAGGACTCGGTGCCGTTCTTCAAGCTGGAGAAGGTGCTGAAGTACGCGACGCTGGCCCCCACTGGCTTCTACAACGCGAGCTTCTTCCTGGTGATGAACGAAGCAGCGTGGAACCGGCTGTCCGCGCGTGACCAGCAGGCGATCATGAGCGTTTCGGGCGAGGCATTCGCCCGTCTCGCGGGCCGGGCCTGGGACGCTGCCGACTCGGGCGCGCTCGAACAGATGCGCGCCGCGGGAATGAACATCGACCCGATCGAGCCCGCACTGTTCGAGTCGATCAAGCAGCGCCTCGCTCCGCTCGAAACCGCCTGGATCGACAAGGTTCGCGGCGGCAGCGTCGACGGCAAGGCGGCGCTTGATGCGCTGCGCGCCGAGATCGACGCACTCGCAAAGTAGGCCGGACGCCGCGCGCATGTCGTTTCAACGGCCTCCCGGCGCCGGCAGGCTGTTGCGCCTGCTGGGCGTGATCATGGCGACGATCCTGTTCGTGCTGATGCTCGTGACCTTCGTCGACGTGATAGGCCGGTATCTGTTCAGCCTGCCGCTGCCCGGCGCCTTCGAGCTCACGCAGATCCTGATGGCGGTCCTGATCTTCTCGGGGCTGCCGCTGGTCTGCGCCGAAGACGCGAACATCCGGGTCGACATCGTGCACGGCAGCCTGTCGCCGCGGTCGCGGCGGATGCTCGACGTCTTCAACCATCTGGTCAGCACCGTCGCGCTGACGGTGCTGGCGTGGCAGCTGTTGGTGAAGGCCAATGCGACGCTCGCCGCCGGCGACCTGAGCATGTATCTGGGGCTGCCGATGTATCCGGTTGTCTACCTGATGTTCGTGCTGACCGTGCTGGCTGCGCTCTTCACCGCAATGCACCTCGTCGCATCGATGCGTCGCGTTCGCGACGCAGCCCCCGAGAGCCTGGGAGCGTAGGCGGATGGATACCTGGCACATCGGCTTCGCGCTGCTGCTCGTCCTGATCATGACCGGCATGCCGATCGCGTTCGCGATGGGCATCGTCGGCCTTTTCGGCTCGGCGCTGTACCTGGGGCTTCCGGCGGCGCTGCGCATGGTCGGGCAGATCACCTACGAGACCGGGCTGAGTTACGAGCTGTCGGTGATTCCGCTGTTCATCCTGATGGGCAGCTTCGTGACACGCTCGGGCATGTCCGACGAGCTCTATGCAGCGGCCAATGCCTGGCTCGGGCACCGGCGCGGCGGGCTCGCGCAGGCGACCGTCGTCGCCTGCGCCGGCTTCAGTTCGGTCTGCGGGTCGTCGGTCGCCACCGCTGCGACGATGACCAAGGTCGCGATGAAGCCGATGCTGAGCCGCGGCTACGCGCCGTCGCTGGCCGCCGGATCGATCGCGGCGGGCGGAACGCTCGGCATCCTGATCCCGCCGAGCGTCGTGCTGGTCATCTACGGACTGATGACGCAGACCGACATCGGCAAGCTGTTCATGGCAGGCGTGCTGCCGGGACTGCTCGGCGCGCTCGGGTACATCTTCGCCGTCTGGCTGGTGTGCACGATCGACCCCAGGCTCGGCCCGCGCGGCGAACGGCTGTCGTACGCACAGCGCTTTCGCGCGCTGCGCGGCGTCCTGCCGATTCTCGGCCTGTTCACCGTGGTGATCGGCGGCCTGTACGTCGGTGTCTTCACCGCCACCGAGGCCGCCGGGATCGGCGCCTTCGGCGCATTCGTCTTCGCGCTGTGGCGGCGCGCGCTCAGTGCACGCGTCCTGCTCGAGATCCTGATCGACTCGGGAACGACGACGTCGATGATCTTCATCGTCGTCATCGGGGCGCTGATCTTCGGAAACTTCATCAACCTGTCGGGCCTGCCGGAAACGCTTACCGCGTGGGTGATGAGCCTGGACGTATCGCCGCTAACGGTAATCTGCGTGATCGCACTGGTGTACCTGGTGCTCGGCGCTGCGCTCGAGAGCTTCTCGATGATCCTGCTGACCGTGCCGATCTTCTATCCGCTGGTCTCGGCGCTCGGCATGGACCTGATCTGGTTCGGGATCATCGTCGTCGTAGTGACCGAGCTCAGCCTGATCTCGCCCCCGGTGGGCATGAACGTGTTCGTGATGCGCAGCCTGCTGCCCGAGGTACCCACCGGCGTGATCTTCCGCGGCGTGATGCCGTTCCTGGCGATCGATGTCGTGCGGCTGGCGGTGCTGATCCTGGTGCCGTCGATCTCGCTGCTGCTGCCTTCGATGATGCGCTGAATGGGCCCGCCTTTCCCGAAGCGGCGATCGACCCGCCTTCCCCGAGGCGGGGTCGGCCCGCCTTTCCGATTCCCGGAGGTTGCAACTTGCTCACGTTCGGCCACCTCGCGCGGCACAACGCGCGCAACTATCCCTCGAAGACCGCCTACCTCGACGGCGACCGGCGCATCGACTGGGCGCAGCTGAACGGCCGCGCCTGCCGCCTCGCGCAGTTCCTGCGGGCCGCCGGCGTGCAGCGCGGCGACCGCGTCGCCTCGATCAGCTGCGACTGCATCGAGCTGGTCGAGGTGGTCGTTGCCTGCGCGAAGATCGGCGCGGTGCGCGTCGGCATCAACCATCGCTACGCGCCGCCCGAGATCGAGCACATCCTCGACGACTGCGGCGCGCGCGTCGTCTTCGTCCAGGCTGCGCTCGCCGAATCGGTCGGCGCGATTGCGCCGCGCCTCGCGGCCCCGCCGGTGCTGGTCGGATTCGACGGCGCGCATCCGTTCGCCGCCGACTACGAAACGGTGCTCGCCGGGCAGCCGGCCGTCGAGCCGGAGGTCGCGATCGCCGACGACGACCTCGGCTACATCTTCTATTCGTCGGGCTCGACCGGCCGGCCGAAGGGCGTGATGACGACTTTCCGCCAGTGTATGGACTCGCTGTGCCACATCGCGCTGAACGAAGGCAGCAGTCGCGACGACATCTGGCTGCACACGATGCCCGCGGGCGGCATTCCGCTGCTGATCATCATGCGGGCCAGCTACCACGGAGCGAGCTGCGTGATCATGCGCCGATGGGATCCGGAAGAGGCGTGCGCGCTGATCGAGCGCGAACGCGTCACGCGGACGCTCGTCGTGCCGACGATGCTGGTGTCGTTGATCCACCACCCCGACGCGCGACGCCGCAACCTGCGTTCGCTGCGGCAGATCGCCTACGGTGCGGCGCCGTGCACGCCGGCGAACATCCGCCGGACGATGGAGGTCTTCCCCGGCGTCGAGATGCTGCAGATGTACGGCGCCACCGAGGCCACCGGAATGGCGACGATGCTGTTCCCCGAGGACCACCGCGAAGCGCTGCGCAGCGGCGAGCACGAGATCCTCGCGTCGGCCGGCAAGCCGCTTCCGTACATGCAGTGCATCGTCGCCGACGAGCACGGCGAGCCGGTCGCGCCCGGCGAGGTCGGCGAGGTGCTGATCCGCGGAGCGCTCGTCAGCTCCGGCTACTGGAACGCGCCGGAACTGACCGCGCAGGCGATCCGCGACGGCTGGCTGCACACCGGCGACATGGGCCGCTTCGACGAGCGTGGCTACCTGCATCTCGTCGATCGAAAGAAGTTCATGATCGTCTCGGGCGGATACAACATCTATCCGATCGAGGTCGAGAACGCGCTGGCGCAGCACCCCGCGGTGAAGGAGGTCGCCGTCGTCGGTGTGCCGGATGCGCGCTGGGGCGAAGCCGTGAAGGCGGTCGTCACGCTGCGACCCGGACAGGGCGCCAGCGAATTCGAGCTGCTCGGCTTCTGCCAGGGCCGCATCGCAGGCTACAAGGCGCCCAAGTCGATCGAGTTCGTCGACGACTTTCCGCGCAACGCCGTGGGCAAGCTCGACAAGCGCACGCTGCGGGAACGCTACTGGGCGACGGCCGAGCGCCGGATCGGCGCCTGAGCATGGGTGCGCTCGACGGACTGAAGGTCATCGATCTCACGCAGCGGCTGCCCGGGCCGTACTGCACGATGCTGCTGGCCGACCTCGGCGCCGACGTGATCCAGGTCGAGAGCCCTGCCGGCGACGCGACGCGCACGCTCGCGGTCGGCGAGGCGGCGAAGGGCGCAGCGCATGCACTGCTCGGCCGCAACAAGCGCAGCGTCGTCCTGAACCTGAAGAGCGACGACGGTCGCGAGGCCTGCCTGCGGCTGATCGACTCCGCCGACGTCGTCGTCGAAGGCTTCCGGCCTGGCGTCGCGGCGCGGCTCGGCATCGACTACGAGACGGTGCGTGCCCGCAATCCTCAACTCGTCTACTGCTCGATCTCCGGCTACGGCCAAGACGGACCGTATCGCGACCGCGCCGGGCACGACCTGAACTACCTCGGCATTGCCGGCGTGCTCGACATGACGCGCGGCAGCGACGGGCAGCCGGCGATCCCGGGAATCCAGGTCGCCGACATCGGAGCCGGCGCGCTGTCGGCCGCGGTGGCGGTGCTGGCCGCGACGCTGCACAAGCACCGCACGGGGCAGGGACAGTACATCGACGTGGCGATGCTCGACGGTCTCGTCTCGATGCTTTCGATCCACGCGATGACGGTGCTCGCCGGCGGTCCGTCGCCCACGGGCGGACAGGCGCTGCTGAGCGGAGGACATCCCTGCTACGCCGTGTACCCGACCCGCGACGGTCACATTACGGTCGGCTGCACCGAGTCGCACTTCTGGAAGAACTTCCTCGTCTTCCTCGGCAGGGAGGATCTCGTCGCCGAGATGTGGGCCGAGGGCGAGCGCAACCGTGCAGCGCAGGCGCAGGTCGCCGCGATCCTGCGCACCCGCTCGAGCGCGCAATGGCTGGCGGATTTCTCGTCGATCGACACCTGCGTCGGCCCGGTGAACAGCGTCGAGCAGGCGCTGATCGACGAGCAGGTGACGCATCGCGGATTGGTCCGCTGTACGGGCGCCGACGGCGAGGCAGGCCCGGCGCAGCTCGGGCATGCGTTCCGGATGTCGGCCACGCCGCCCGCGATCCGCCGGCGTGCAGCGCGCCTGGGCGAGCACACGCGGGAGGTGCTCGCGTCGATCGGCTATCCGGACGAACGGATCGAGTGCATGCGCGAGGGCGGCGCGATCGGCACCGGCTGATACCGCGGCCGCCAGCGCGCCGCGCGTTCTTGACGAATATCAAATATCGCCCCGGATTATTCTTGCTCGGAAAGTGGAACTTCAATAGACTTTCAATCAACAATTAGAACAACTTCGATGCCCATCGGGCGGGAAAAACCCGCCCCAACGCGAGGTCTGAAAGGAGACTGCCGTGGGAATACGAATCGGCGTGGACGTCGGCGGAACGTTCACGGACTTCCTCGTCCGCGACGATGACGGGGGCTCGCGGGTCTACAAGACCTCCACTACCCCCGGTGATCCGACGATCGGGTTCTTCAACGGCCTCGAGAAGGCGGCCGTTGCGGACGGACAGACGCTGAAAGAGTGGCTGCGGCGCGTCGACACGATCGTACACGGCACGACGATCACGACCAACGCAGTGCTGACCGGCGAGGGGGCCGTCACCGGTTTCGTCACGACCGACGGATTCCGCGACGTGCTGAACATGCGGCGCGGGATCAAGGAACTGCAGCTCGACGACCATGCACCACCCCCGCAGTTGGTGCCCCGGCGCAGGATCGCGGTGGCACGCGAGCGGGTGTCCTCCGAAGGCGAGATCATCACGCCGCTCGAGGAGAGGGACATCCGCAGTGCGGCCGCTCTCTTTCGCGGACAGGGCGTCGAAGCCGTCGCGGTCTCGTATCTCTGGTCGTTCCGCAACGACCATCACGAGCGGCGCACGAAGGAGATCCTCGAGGAGGAGCTTCCCGACGTCTACGTCTCGTTGTCCACCGAAGTGCTGCCGCCGAAGTGCTGCCGCAGATCCGCGTCTACGAGCGGCACAGCACGACGGTGCTGAACTCGTACGTCGGTCCGGTGCTCAACCGCTACCTGTCGCGGCTGCAGCAGCGGCTCGCCGATCTCGGCTTCGGCGGCACGTTGCTGATCATGCAGTCGAACGGCGGCGTGATGTCGCCGGAGGTGGCGCAGCGCTTCGCGTCGAACACGTTGCTGTCGGGCCCTGCCGGCGCGCCGCAGGCAGGCATCCACTACGGCTCGGTGCACGGATTCCGCAACCTGATCACCGTCGACATGGGCGGCACGTCCTTCGATGTCGCGCTGATCCGCGACGGGCTGCCGAGCGTCACGACCGAAGGCAGCATCGGCGGCCATCGCGTCGCCTCGCCGATCCTCGACATCCACACGGTCGGCTCCGGCGGCGGATCGGTCGCCTGGATCGACGCCGGCGGCCTGCTGAACGTCGGGCCGAAAAGCGCCGGCGCGGTTCCCGGCCCCGCCTGCTACGGTCGCGGAGGCGTCCTGCCGACCGTGACCGATGCCAACTACGTGCTCGGCTACCTCGACAGCGCCGGCGACGAGCTCACGCTCGACGGCGAGGCCGCGCAGGAGGCGATCGTACAGCACGTCGGCCAGCCGCTCGGGCTGGCTACCGTCGAAGCCGCCTACGGCGTCTACCAGGTCGTCAACGCGAACATGGCCGCGGCGATTTCAGTGGCTTCGGTACAGCGCGGCTACGACCCGCGCGAGTTCGTGCTGGTGGTCGCCGGCGGCGTCGGCCCACTGCACGCCGGTGCGATCGCGCGCGATCTCGAGATCCCGCTGATCCTGATCCCGCGCGAGTCGTCGGTGTTCTGCGCGGCAGGAATGCTGCTGTCGGATCTGAAGCACGACTACGTGCACACTTACGCGCGCGAGTTCGCTGCGGTCGATCTCGAAGCGGTCGCGCAGATCTACGGCCAGATCGCCGAGCGGGCTGTGCAGACGCTTGAGACGGAGAACGTTCCATCGCGGCAGGTGGTGCTCGAATACTCGGCCGACCTGCGCTACGTCGGTCAGTTCAACGAAGTCGAGGTGCCGGCATGTGCCGACGGCGAGTTCACGCCGGCGGCGCTCGAGGCGCTCGAGGCCGCGTTCCACCGCCGCCACGACGACCTGTACGGCTACTCGACGCCCGGGTCGCCGATCGAGATCATCAATCTGCGCGTCAGCGCACGCGGCCTAACAAGGAAACCGGAAGTCGAGCGAGTCGAGCCGCACGGCGCCGACCCGTCGAGCGCGCACATCGGCTCGCGAAAGGCGTGGTTCAACGGAGCGTTCAGCGAAGCGCCGGTCTACGACGGACTGCGGCTCGCGCATGGCCACGAAATCCCGGGCCCGGCATTCGTCGTCCTGCCGACGACCACCATCCTGGTGCCGTCCGACTTCGAGCTGATCTGCGACGCGGCCAACAACTACCTGATGCATCGCAAGGGCACCGATCTGAGGGCCCTCGTCGAACGCCTGACCGAAGAGGAGGTGACGGCATGAACGCGACAACCGGAATCGCGGACGTCGATCCGATCAAGGTCTCGGTGATCGGAAGTCGACTCGACGCGATCAGCAAGGAGATCGGCCAGACGATGCTGCGAACCTCGCGCTCGCCGATCTTCTCGGAGGCACGCGACTTCGTCACCGGGATCTTCGACCATCGGCTGCGGCTGCTCGCGCAAACCGCGTACATCCCGGTGCTGATGGGGGCACTGCCCTTCGCGCTCGAGAGCATCGCGAAGGAATACGCCGGCGACATCCACGAGGGGGATGTCTTCATCCTCAATGACCCCTACCGCGGCAACAATCATCCGCCCGACATCACGATCGCCAAGCCGGTCTTCGCCGACGGCGCGATCCAGTTCTGGTCGGTGTCGAAGGGTCATCACGCCGACGTCGGCGGCGGCGGCGTGGTTGGCTACAACCCTGCGGCGCGCACCGTTTGGGAGGAGTGCATACGGATTCCGCCGGCGAAGCTGATCGACCGGGGCAAGCGCAACAAGTCGCTGTGGGACTTCATCCTGCTCAACGTGCGGATGCCGTGGCTGGTCGAGGCCGACCTCGAATGCCAGATCGGCGCCTGCACGATCGGCGAGCGCAGCCTGCGTGCGCTGATCCGCAAGTACGGACTGCCGGTGCTGCGCGGCGCGGCCGATCAGATCCTCGATGCGTCGGAGCGCCAGGCGCGCGCCGCGCTGCGCGACCTGCCCAACGGCGTGTATCGCGCCGAGAGCTTCATCGACCACGACGGCATCGACAAGGCGAAGCGCATCGGCGTACGGCTCGCACTGACGGTCTCCGACGAGTCGATCCATTTCGACTGGTCCGATAGCGACCCGCAGGCGAGCGGCTACGTCAACAGCACGCTTGCCAATACCGTGTCGGCTTCGTTCCAGGCGCTCTTCCTGACGATCTGCGCCGACGTCAAGTACAACGAAGGGGCGCTGCGCGCGCTAAGCGTCACGGCGCGCGAGGGCACGGTGCTGAATGCATCCGAGCCGGCCCCGGTGAGCTGCTGCACGGTCTCGGCGTCGCAGGCGATCGTCGAAGCGATCTGGCTCGCGCTCGCGCAGGCCGCGCCCGAGCGCGTCTACGCCGGATGGGGGCGCTGGCTAGCACCGGCAACAATGGGGCTGAACCCGCACACCGGAAGGCTGTTCGGCGACATCCACTTCATGGGCAAGTCGGGCGCCGGCGCCACGCACGGGCTCGACGGCTGGGATCACGTCGGCCCGTCGTTCTGCGGCGGCAGCCTGCGCGCGCCCGATCCGGAGCTGCACGAACTGATCGATCCCTACACGGTGCTCCAGTACGAGTACTGGCAGGACAGCGCGGGCCCCGGGCGCTGGCGCGGCGGGCTTGGAACGGTCTACCGCTGGCGCGTCGATGCCGACGGCATCATGGCGGTCAACTTCGGCGGCGGCGTCAATGACGAGACGCGCCCGTACGGATTGGCCGGCGGACAGCGCTCGCCGGTCTCGGAGCTGCTCGTGCGCCGCCGCGGCGGCGGCGAAGCCGAACGCATCGACACCGAGACCTTCTTCACGCTGAACCAGGGAGACGAGGTCGAGCTGCGCGTGACGGGTGGCGGCGGATTCGGCGACCCGCTCGCCCGCGACCGCTCGAGCGTCGCCGACGACCTCGCCGACGGCGTCGTTTCACCCGCGCAGGCGCGCAGCGCCTACGGCTGGGAATCGTCCGGAGACAGGCCGTGAGCAAGAAGATCCTCAACATCGTGCCGGTGCCCGTCCCGGCGCCGGCGCTGGAGGCCTTTCGCGCGCAGCTGCCGGCGCAGGCTGTGCATCCCGATTTCGACAACGTGTTCGTCGCGGCCGCAGGAGGCGCGCGGCTCATCGACAGCTCCTACGAGCAGCTTCTCGCCGAAGCCTTCGTGCTCGAGGCAGGCTGCCGTGCGCAGGAAGACGGCTTCGCGGCGGTATGCGTCAACTCGATGAGCGACTCTGCGCTGGCGGCGCTGCGATCGCGACTCGACATCCCGGTCGTCGGCCCGGCGAGCAGCTCGATGCTGCTCGCCTGCATGCTGGGCAGGACGTTCTCGGTGATCACGATGTGGCCTGCCTGGCACTCGTTGTACGAGAAAGTGATCACCGAGCACGGCATCGCGCACCGCGTCGCATCGATCCGCGACATCGGCGTGCGTCCGGACACCGCGGAACTGCTCGCCGGCAAGGAGGAGACGGTATTCGCGCAGCTGCACGAGGCTGCGCGCGCGGCGATCGACGAGGACGGCGCCGACGTCATCATCCTCGGCTCGACCACGATGCACCAGAGCGTCGACTATCTGAAACGGATGCTCGAGGTACCCGTCCTGAGCCCGGGGCTGGTGGCCGAGAAGATCGCCGAGCTGCTGGTGCTGACCGGCACCAGCCACAGCAGGAAGGCATATCCGGCTCCCGAATCGACGCAGGACGGGATCTTCGCCCGTCGCTGAGCGAAACGGGAACGCTGGCTTCAGCGACCGGCCGCCGGCGGGCGACACGTTCTACAGCCCTCTGCCGGTGGCGCGTCTTGCGGTGCGCCGATGCGCTACGCGTCGGTCACCTCGATGACGACCGCCATCGCGGTGTCGCCGGCGGCGCACCCGGTGAACAGTCCCCAGCCACCGCCACGGATCACGAGTTCCTCGATCAGCTCGATGACACCGCGCGTTCCCATCGGCGACTGCGGATGACCCCACACCAGCGAGCAGCCGTAGTTGTTCATCGCATTCAAGGCGACGCCGGTCTGCTGTGCGAAGTAAAGGTCGTTGAGGGCGAACGGGTTGTGCGTCTTGATCGCTGTCATCTGCTCGACCGTACGCCCCGCCTGTTGGAGCGCCCGTAGTGCGGCTGGTACCGTGGCCTCGGGCATGTACGCGAGCGCAGTGCGCGCCAGGCCGAAGCCGCGCAGCCGGACGGCGATCTTCGGATCGCGCGATAGCTCGCGCGCGCGCTCGGGAGTGGCGACGATGATCGCCGCGTTTCCGTCGGCCGGGTGCGTCTGGCCGCCGTAGGTGACGGTGCCGCCCTGCACGACGGGCTGCAGCTGCGCCAGCCGCTCGGACGTGGAGTGACTGATCCCCTCGTCGCCATCGAGCACGCCTGCGCTCTTTCGATAGTTGGGCGCCGGAACGTCGAAGGGCAGCGTCATGAAGCGCTTGAGGAACGCCGCTTCGTCGGCCAGCGCATCTCGATACTGCGCCTCGCGCATCAGGACGACTTCGTGCTGCTGCGAGGTGGTGAAGCCGTGCTTCTTCGCGACGTTCTCGGCGGTGCTCAACATCGAGTGACCGCCCAGCGGATCACACCCGAAGTTGTCCATCACCCAGTCTTCGGCGGCACCGGTGCCGCCCGGCCCTCGCGGATTCGGATAATAGAGGTGCGGACCGTTCGACGTGCGGTCGCAGTTGATCGCCAGCGCGGCCTCGGCCAGCCCGGCGCGAATCTCCTGCGATGCCGCAAGCAGCGTGCGAACGCCGGTGGCGCATGCCTGCATGAGCGTCGGGCCGCCGACATGGCTCGCCCCGATCAGCCCGGCCAGCCACGGCAGGCCGTAGAACGAGTGCTTCTGCGGCACCGAAATGCCGAGCACTCCGTAGTCGAGCACCTTCGGATCGATTTTTCGTCTGGCCAGTTCGGCGCTCGCAACGTGCGCGGCGAACTCGATGCTGTGCAGATGCGCGAAGCTTCCTTGCCAGCGCGCGAAGGGGGTGCTCCAGTAGGCACCGTAGGGAATCTCGGCTTCGGCGTGCATCGGCGGCTCCGGTCGATTGAACGCAGGTAGAATAACGGAAGATCAATTGAAGTTCAAACGGAAGTTTAGGAAAGAATAACCACCGTTATCTGTCTACTGCTGGCAGGCGGCACCGGGCTGAACGAAAATGAATACATACGCGGATGTTCCGACCGATCGAACGACAAACCGGAAAACCACAGTGGACCTGAACTACTACCATGGCTTTCGCGGCGGCACCCCGCACGAGGCCATGACTACCGAGTTCGAGTGGGCGGTGAAGCAGTTCCGCAACAGCTACGAGCGCTTCTCGCTGCATGTCGCCAGCCGCTGCGGCTTCGGGTATCTGAGCTTCGCCGAGATCGTGCTGGTGCACCTGATCCGTATGCAGGATCGCCCGCAGACCGCTGCACTGCTCGCCCGCCAGCTGAACGTCGACGGGATCTCGAACGTCCAGTACAGCCTGCGCAAGCTGATGAAGTACCGGCTGATCTCGAAGAAGAGCAGCGGAAGCAGCAAGCTGCAGACCTACGAGGCGACCGAGAAGGGCAATGCCTTCATGAACGAATACGGCCGCATCCGGCGCAGCCTGCTGACCGACCGCACCAAGAACATCGAAGGCATCGACGGCCAGCTCGCCGAGAGCACCGCGCTGCTCCGGATGCTGATAGGGATCTATGACGAGAGCGGCCGGGTGGCGGCGACGTTCCCGGCGTCGGATCAGGCCGGGACGGCGTCCATCAGGCCCTGATCCGCCGCCGCGCCGATGCGCCGGCTGCAGCGGCGCGGCGGCGGACGATCGTACCCGCTGTCGAGCGTGGCGAACAGCGGTACGATTCAACGTTGATTCCGCAGGTGCCCCGTTCCCATCGGAACAGCGTGAAACGGGAACAGGTTGCGCGTGCGCCGCACGGAATGGCCTGGCTGCCCCGCAACCGGGGGCAAGTACGGACTCACCAGCAACACGGGTCAGCGGCGCTCTAAGTCCAGGAACGAAAATGGCGACGCGGGCTCGTGCGCCGCTGCCGCATCGCCGGAGCGCGCCTCTCGCACACGCTTGGCGATCCAGTCACTGATGTCAGATTCGAGCCAACCCACCGCGCGCATGCCTAGCTGCACGGGCTTGGGAAAGTCGCCGTCCTTGATGTACTGATAGAGCGTGCTACGCGAGAGACCGGTGCGCTGTTGAACCTGTGGACGCCGCAGAATCGCGAACTCGTGGTGGGTCGTCTGGTACATCTTCTTTATCTCCCAAAAGAAAGCGGACGATCATCGGACCGCCGGGCCTGAAGCTGCACGCCATCGACATGCATCGGCCCTACCCGGAAGAAACGGATTCACTCGGGAAAGTGTCGGACCTCGCACGTTCAGGTTCGTGTTGATCCTCGCAGCGAAGCTCCGCAGGAGTTCGACGTCCAGTTCAAGGGGCAACAATGGGGGCAACTAAAGAACTAACAAACGACAGTAGGCAATAGTGATGCGTGTTGTCCGGAGTTTTGTGGTTGACGCCGGCTCCACCAGACTTCAAAACCAAGCCCGCCAAGGAAGACCACTTGGCGGGCTTTTTCATTGGAATATCAGGCGCTTACAAAACTAGAACGTGCAGGGAGAAACATTGACAGCCAAGCTATAACCGGGGAACATCCTAGGGAACACAATGCTGATCGATGCCCAGTGCCGAAATGCCACCTGCCCGCCAGACAAGAAAACGAGTCGCCTGACCGACGGCACAGGGCTGTACCTTGAAATCAGTCCAGCCGGGTCCAAGCGCTGGTTCCAGAAAATCTACCGCAATGGCAAAGAGTCCCGGTTGGCGCTAGGCAGTTACCCGGCGGAGAGTGACCTTGCCCCCGAAAACCGGATCCCTTGCTGAGTGGGTGAGAATGATCAGCAAGGAGATTGGAAATGACGGAAAGGGCAAGG
>Ga0265293_10003273_pt1 | contig 30403 bp, 23 predicted proteins | sample Munlanlewell138R_FD_192505 | JGI IMG/M metagenome (GOLD analysis project Ga0265293, IMG submission 192505) | Leachate microbial communities from a municipal landfill in Southern Ontario, Canada - Leachate well 138R | ecosystem: Engineered > Solid waste > Landfill > Unclassified | place: Canada... | reverse complement strand
TCCTTGCAACCCCGATCGCCTGGAAGGGGAGCATCACTCAGTATGTGGGGCGGGTGAGCCGCCAATACGAGGGAAAGAGCGAGATCCTGGTGCTCGACTATGTGGACTTCAGGGTCCCGGTGCTCACTCGGATGTTCGCCAAGCGTGTCAAGGCGTTCAAGAAAGAGGGGTTTGCCATTACGCAACATGGACAAAAACCTGAGGATGAACTGGTATACACCCGAGAGACCTACTGGCTGCTCCTCGAGCGTGACCTGAGGGAAGTAAGCGGTCCAATCCTCTTCTCAACCCCGTACCTGAGTCCACCGAGGGTGCAGCGGCTACTGCCGCTGCTCAAAGAACTATCAGAGTCGAAGCCAGTGGTGGTACGAGTTCCCATGGGTACATCATCAACGCTACTCGAATCCCATGGGATCACACTCCAACACACCGCAGAGGATTTGGTGAACTGCATCCTCATAGGGGAGCGGATCCTCTGGTATGGGTCAATCAACATCTTTGGGGCGGTAGAAGAGAGCGATTCACTTCTGAGAATCGAGGATCCTACCTATGCAGCGCAGGTGATGAGGTGGTTGGAGGGGTCAGAAGAGAAAGAAGTGAAGCTTCCGCTGATATGACAATCGCTTGTGCTGTGATATGCTGGACCTTTCAAAAGGAGTCAAAATGACAGAAAAGGGTCAAGAAGCGAAGGCAATGCAGCAGGAAGGGAGATGGGATATTCTCCTCATCCAGTGTGTACTCACGCTTTGTCTGTTGGCCTTGATCATGATCTCCTTTCCTTCCTTTCAACGGTATACCAACGTGTGGGTCGCCTTGGTCTTTGCTGCCACCATCGCCTCCGTGTTGATTATTCGTTCTGCGATCACCAAGAGTGAAGTGCTTGTCCTGGGTGTGATAGGAGCCTTTGCCCTCTACGCCTCCTTTGTGAGCCAACGAGGGGCGTTGGATCTTCCGCTGTCTCTGGCATTCGGGCTTCTGGGGTTCAGTATTGCCGTAGTGAGTCGCCATAGTCGATGGCCTCGCTGGCTCTTGATGGTGTTAGGCTATCTTGCATTGGTGCCATTTCTCTACGGCTTCTTTGTGAAGGGCATCAACCTGAGCCGAGGCGGGGATTTTTTTGGAATGAACCGCAATACGATTCCTCGGCTGCTCTTCATGACCACCTCGCTGGTGTTGGTGATCCAATACCAGAGTGCGTACCGCTTGGATCTCCTGTTACCGGCAGTGATGGTGGTGATCAGCTTCCTCTCTCGCAGTCGTGCAGGCTTGTTGGTCTCTTCAGGGCTTTTTGTGATGACCCTCATCCAGGAGTACCTGCGCTTCAAGATTGAGGCGTGGGTGAAGCAGCACCGTGTATTGGTGACCGTGATATTGGTCATCTCGGTCATCCTGTTGGTCTTGGTCGGCCTGTACTTGTTCGAACACTCCCGGCTGAAGACCGAAGGCCTTGATAGCAACGGGAGGGCTGAAATTCACCTGCGCTTTCTCAACGAGCTCACGGTGAGGCGAACGCTCTTCGGGTTTCGCCCGGAGATTCTCAACGGTATTGGATTACACTCTTCCTACTACACCTTCTTAGCAATGTTCGGATGCTTTTCTTTGATACTGTTCTTTGCACTCCTCAAGACGGGGTGGCGCTACTCACAACACGGCTTATTTCCGCTAGGGGTTTTAACGCTCTGGGCTGTGTACTCCGTAGTAGAGTCGCTCTCTCCGTTTGCTGAGGGAGATGTTCTGTTGGTGGTGTTGATCCTCGGAGCACTGGAGAGATCAAAGCCGAAAGACAAATCGAGCATTGATCAATAACGCCATCGAATTGTCGCTCATTGCATGGGTAATTTTCTGAATCTAGTTTACTTGCCCATCGAAGAATGGTACCCTTCAGTGAAACCGTGCTAGGGAGTGTATAGGAACACATCCAGTATGCATCCCGCGATTCTTTTTTTGTAGGTTCGCCTCGAAAAGAATGGTTGTATCGAGCCCATTTCCAGCCTTCGGCTGGGTTGGGGGAGGTGTGCTCTTGGGGTGCTGTTCTATGAAAGGATTTCTGACAGTACTCTGAGTCGCAAAGACTACTATGATTGTTCAGCAATGACCTGAATAGTTGATATCGTTCGAGTCTGGGAAAGGTTGTATGTATCAAAAGATAGTGCATCAAAAGCGTCTGTATATGGCATTCATTGTCCTGTGCCTTATGCTGTTTCAGTATGTCTATACGGGTAATTTCACCAACCTTCGGGTTATCCAGTTCCTGATCGTCGACATTGCGCTGGTCTCCTTTGTATTTGCCTTCCACGGCTTTGAGCTGAACACCCTCAAGAGCAAGAACGCAACGATTATATCAAGCGCCCTTGGCTCGTTCTTTGGAGTGCTCCTTGGCATGTTCCTCGTCATCTTGTTCTTTGGGGCCCAGCGGGATATCTATCGGCACGAATTCATTGCCACCACTACTGCAGCGATCATCGGTATCCCGGTTCTCTCGTACTTCTACTATCGTCTCATCTTCAAACATATCCCGATTACTGTGTGTATTGGTCTGGGGGACCCTGCTGTGTATGGACACCTGATGGATGAGGTAACAACGCTCTCACATCGAAAGGTTGTCGTCACTTCATGGGCATTGACGAGAGATGAAGCCATCGAGGCATTTAAAGCCATCGGTGCCCAGTCAATTCTGGTCGCTGACCTCTCCTTGTATCGACAGCTCTTTGATGAGATACGGGAGCTGGAGAAGCAAGAAGTGCAGAAGTTCTTCATCACCGATGCAGTTGAGTACTGGCTCAACCGCATCCCCCTCCAGTTGATGGAGGAGTACCGTGACCACTACGAGCTGCTGTTGAACCAGACCCCGATCTCCCAGGAGAAGCGCATCATGGACCTCGCCCTCGGCACCATCATGATGCTCCTCTCCCTGCCGTTCATCGTTCTCTTCGGCCTTTTGATCGTCCTGACTTCTGGCTTTCCCATCATCTTCAAACAGCCTCGTGTTGGCCTGTATGAACAGCCATTCATGTTCTATAAGCTGAGAAGCCTCAAGCCGGATAAGAGGGCTGAGGCTTCCAAAGATCCCAATGGAAGTATTGCGCTGCGAATCACCTGGGTTGGGAAGATTCTGAGAAAAACTCGAATCGATGAGTTTCCCCAGTTCTTCAATATCCTCAACGGAACGATGTCGGTGGTAGGTCCAAGGCCCGAGATGCAGGCCTACCACGATGCGTGGATAGGGGAGATTCCCTTCTACGGCTACCGGAACATGGTACGCCCCGGTCTCACCGGATGGGCTCAGATCAACTACGGCCACACCACCACCAAAGAGGAGTACATCCGCAAGACTGAGTACGACCTCTACTACGTGAAGCATAAATCCCTGCTCTTTGATATCCAAATCCTTATGCAGACCTTCGAGACCTTCTTGGGAATGAAGGGCGGGAAGTGACCATTCGATGCATATCCTGGTCGAGTCCCAATTCTTCTACCCCGAGCAGATGCGCATCAACGATATCTGTGCCGCCCTCGCAGAGCGAGGGCATACGGTAACGGTTGTGACGAGCATCCCCAACTATCCGCAAGGGAAGTTCTACCCAGGGTATGGGTTGTTCAAACGAAGAAAGGAGACGTATAGAGGGATCACCATCCATCATCTGCCGGTGATCCCTCGAGGCAAGGGCTTCATCGCCCTTACGCTGAATTACATCTCGTTTGTTATTTCAGGTTGGTTCTTTGCTCATTTCACCAAAATCAAACCCGACCTTGTGTTCATGAACATGAGTTCTCCGATGACTCAGAGCCTCGTGGGCACCTGGATCGCCAAACGAAGGCGAATACCGAGCATCATCTACATTCTCGACCTCTGGCCTGAAAGTTTCGCGGTAGTGACCGGTATCTCTTCTGCGATACTTCTCAAACCGCTAGGCAAGATGGTGGATCATATCTATAGCCGGGTCGATCGGGTGCTCACATCGTCGAAGAGCTTTATCGAAAGTATTCGCGCACGGGGTGTGCCAAAGAGCAAGCTGGAGTTTTGGCCTCAATATGCAGAAGCGTTCTATGAGCCGGTAAAAACAGCCAATAATCCAGATCCTCCTTTGCTTCCCTCAGACGAGCGGTTGAAGATCATCTTCACCGGTAATGTTGGTCTGGCCCAGGGTCTCGATCTGCTCGTCCCAACCGCTCAAGGCTTACAAAGCAGAGGAATCGGTGTGTGTTTTGTCATCGTCGGAGATGGAAGCTACAAGGCAGAGCTCATGCAACAAGTCGAAGAGAGCGCCTTACAATCCTACTTTCACTTCATCAGCCGACAACCGGCAACTGATATCCCACGTCTCCTTGCCCAAGTTGATGCTGGGTTGGTGATGCTCAAGAAGAGCGAAATCTTCTCAAAGACCATTCCGGCAAAGGTACAGTCCTATATGGCGTGCGCTCTTCCCATCATCGTCTCTGCTGATGGAGAAGTGCAGGAAGTAATTCTGGAGGCAGAAGCTGGTTTTGTTACACCTGCTGAGGATGCTGTAGCACTTATCAAGGCAATTGCAACGTATGCATCCCTCTCATCTGAAGAACGGGCGATGATGGGAGAGGCAGCACTCTCGTATTCACGTCGTATATTCAACAAGAAAACCCTTATTGATCGTCTAGAGCATATCATGCAAGAGCTATCCACGGAGTATACCCATGTTCACTGACAAAACCATCCTCATCACCGGTGGCACCGGCTCCTTCGGCAATGCAGTATTGGAGAGATTCCTAAAGACCAGCATTGCCGAGATTCGGATCTTCAGCCGCGACGAGAAGAAACAGGACGACATGCGTCATCACTACCATGATGACAAGATCAAGTACTACATCGGCGATGTACGCGACTACCGCAGCATCCGCGATGCCCTGGGTGGTGTCGACTACGTCTTCAGCGCAGCGGCGCTGAAGCAGGTCCCCTCCTGTGAGTTCTTCCCCATGGAGGCGGTGAAGACCAACGTCATCGGCACCGACAACGTGCTCACCGCCTGCATTAATGCAGGAGTCAAGAAAGTTATCTGCCTCTCCACCGATAAGGCCGCCTATCCCATCAACGCCATGGGGGTGAGCAAGGCGATGATGGAGAAGGTCTTTGTAGCCAAGTCGCGTACAGTCAGTGAGGTCAAGACCCTCATCTGTGGTACCAGATATGGTAACGTGCTCGCCTCAAGAGGTTCGGTCGTCCCGCTCTTCGTCGAGCAGATCAAGGCCGGTAAGCCGCTGACTGTCACCGACCCCACTATGACCCGTTTCATCATGACCCTCGACGAGGCGGTGGACCTGGTCCTCTACGCCTACGAGCATGCCCATACTGGAGACATCCTCGTACAGAAGGCTCCAGCCTCAACCATTGGAGACCTTGCCCAGGCGGTCAAGGAGCTCTTCGAGGTAAAGAATGAGATAAAAACCATCGGTATCCGTCATGGTGAAAAGATGTACGAGACGCTGCTCACCAACGAGGAGTGTGCCCATGCCATCGACCTTGGCAACTTCTACCGTGTCCCCGCCGACAATCGTGACCTCAACTACGACAAGTACTTCACCGATGGTAACGGTACACGCAAGACCCTCACAGAGTTCAACTCCTCCAACACAACTCTCCTGACGATGGAACAGATCAAGGAGAAGCTTCTCACTCTTCCCTACATCCAGGAAGAGCTCAAGATCTATAAGGAAGGAAAGAGCCGATGAAGATCCTTATCACCGGCTCGGGCGGCTTCATCGGCAAAAACCTCACAGCAGAGCTGAAGAGCAGAAACACACATGAGCTCTTTCTCTACGATGTGGACACACCAGAAGAGCTTCTCGACCACTATACAGAGGAGTGCGACTTCATCTTCCACCTGGCTGGCATCAACCGCCCCAAGGATGAGAAGGAGTTTCTGGAGGGTAACCGGGACTTCACTGCTCTTCTCCTACAGAAGCTTAAAGAACACAACAATCACTGTCCCATCCTCGTCTCCTCCTCCGTCCAGGCGGAGCTTGACAATCCTTATGGTCGGAGCAAGAAGGCGGGGGAGGAACTCCTCATCCAATACGCCAAAGACAACAATACAGAGCTCTATCTCTACCGCCTCCCCAACGTCTTCGGCAAGTGGTCCAAGCCCAACTACAACAGTGCGGTGGCGACCTTCTGTTACAACATAGCTCGGGACCTTCCCATCCAAGTCAATGACCCCAATACACTTTTGAGACTTGTCTACATCGACGATATGATGAAGGAGTTCATCAATGCCCTCGATGGGAAGGTCATTAGAGAGGATGGCTTCTGTATCATCCCCACCGTCCATACAGTGACGCTGCAGACGATTGTTGACCTCCTGCACTCCTTCAAGGAGAGCAGGGCAACCCTCACGGTACCGAACATGCAGAACGGCTTCGAGAAGGCGCTCTACTCGACTTACCTCTCCTTCCTCGATGAGGACGGCTTCAGCTATTTGCTGAAGTCGAACTGGGATGGACGGGGCTGCTTCACCGAGATCATCAGGACCCCTGAGAGGGGTCAGTTCTCGGTGAATATCTCATTCCCCAACGTCACCAAGGGCAACCATTGGCACCACACGAAGAACGAGAAGTTCGTCGTGGTGCAGGGGGAGGCCGTCATCAGGTTTAGGAAGATCGGGAGTGAAGAGGTCATCGAGTATGAGGTATCGGGTGATGTGATGGAGGTGGTGGACATCCCACCGGGCTACACCCACTCCATCACCAACATCGGGGAGGGGGAGCTGGTCACCTTCATGTGGGCCAATGAGCCGTTTGACCCGAATAACCCCGATACCATCTACGAGGAGGTGTGAACGATATGGGCAACAAAATGAAGGTCATGACCATCCTCGGCACGAGGCCCGAGATCATCCGCCTCAGCGCCACCATCAAGAAGTGTGACCAGTACTTTAACCACATCCTGGTCCACACTGGACAGAACTGGGACTATACCCTCAACCAAGTCTTCTTCGAGGACTTGGGACTCAAGGAGCCTGATTACTACCTGGACAGTGTGGGCAAGGACCTAGGTGAGACGATGGGCAACATCATAGCCAAGAGCTATGATGTCATCCAGAAAGAGAGACCCGATGCTGTCTTGATCCTGGGTGACACCAACAGCGCTTTGGCCGCCATCAGCGCGAAGCGGCTGAAGGTGCCCATCTTCCACATGGAGGCGGGCAACCGCTGTTGGGACTGGAACGTCAGCGAGATGATCAACCGCAAGATTGTCGACCACATCAGCGACATCAATCTTCCCTATACAGAGCATGCTCGAAGGTATCTTCTCTCCGAAGGATTGGATGGGAAGACCATCTTTGTTACTGGCTCTCCTATGAGAGAGGTCTTGGATGAGCATATGGAGATGATTATCAAGAGTGATATCCTCAACCAACTCAATCTTACAAAGAACAACTACATCCTCGTCTCCGCCCACAGGGAGGAAAACATAGACAACGAGGAGCACTTCCTCTCCCTGATGACCTCGCTCAACGACATAACAGAGCAATACAAGATGCCGGTCATCTACAGCACCCACCCCAGGAGCAGGAAGTTCATCGAGCAGAGGAACTTCACGTTCCATCCGAATGTACAAAGCCTTAAGCCTTTCGGCTTCCTTGACTACAACAAGCTGCAGATGGACTCATATTGTGTTCTCTCTGATAGTGGCACACTCAGTGAAGAGTCGGCGATGCTCAACTTCGCGGGAGTGCTTATCAGAACGAGTACGGAACGACCGGAGGTCCTGGACAAGGGGACCATCGTGGTGGGGGGCATCACGACGAAGGACATCACCCAAGCCCTCGACATGGCGGTCGCGATGAGGGACAACCAAGAGAGGACAGCGATGCCCACCGACTATCTGGACACCAACGTATCCACCAAGGTGGCGAGGATCATTCAGAGCTATGCGAAGATTGTGGATATGACGGTGTGGGGGAAGTGATGAATATTGCTTTGAGGCAATTATGAGAGTACTGGAAATTAACTCGGTATGTGGAACCGGAAGTACCGGTCGGATAGCGTGTCAGATTGCTGATATTGTTGTCCAGAATGGAGGTGAAGCTGCTGTTGCGTATGGACGAAATTATTATGAAAAAGGATGTACTGTTCCAACATATCGAATTGGTTCAAATTTTGGAGTCTATATTCATGTAGGTTTATCACGGATAACGGACAGGCAAGGGTTTTACTCGAAAAAAGCCACAAGAAAACTTGTAACATATATCGAGAAATATTGTCCTGATGTTATTCATTTGCATAACATCCATGGATACTATTTACATCTTCCAACACTTTTCAATTTCCTATCTGTTTTTGATAGACCTGTCGTGTGGACTTTTCATGACTGTTGGGCATTTACGGGACACTGTGCACATTTTGACTACATTGGATGTGATAAATGGAAGACTGGGTGTCATCATTGCCCACAGAAGAGAAGATATCCAGCTTCATATGTATTGGATCAATCAAAGCGGAACTGGATTGAAAAGAGGGATTTGTTTACATCAATACGTGATATGACTATTGTGACGCCATCACGATGGTTAGCTGGTTTGGTTAAAGAATCATTCCTTCAGAAATATCCGGTGAAGGTTATTCACAATGGAATAGATATGAGTGTGTTCAAGCCGACACAATCACCATGGAAGGAAGACCGCGGCATAGATAAGCCTGTTATATTGGCATGTGCTGCAGTATGGGATCAAAGAAAAGGCTACCAAGACATATTAAAACTTGCTGATTTGATGCCAGAGTACACAATTGTAATTGTTGGTGTTTCCAAAAAACAAATTTCAAAGCTCTCTGAGAATATTGTTGGAATCCAGAGAACAGAACACATTCAAGAATTGGTTGACATCTATAGTGCAGCAGATGTGTTTGTGAATACAACGTACGAAGATACGTTTCCAACTGTGAATCTTGAGGCTTTGGCGTGTGGTACTGGAGTAATTACTTACAACACAGGTGGGAGTATTGAATGTATTGATGATAAAAATGGTGTCATTGTGAAGCAAGGGGACATCAGTGCGATGAAGGAAAGTATTGAATCAACATCATTGTTCTGGAAGACTCGACTCCAAACGGATTTCTCGAAACTAATTTCAAGCTTCAATCATCAGGAAGGATATTACAATCTCTATTGTAGTTTGGGTGCAGGTAGCGCAAGCAATGAATAATGTAATTGTAATAGTAATTGATTCACTGTTTACTGAAGGTATAGGTGCAAACCGAACTGCAGAATCATTCACTCCATTTTACGATGAGATGATTCAAAAAAGTTTATATGCGCCCAATGTCTTCTCCTATGGTCCGTACACAGATGCTGCTACAAAAGGGTTATTTTCAGGAAACCCAACACTGAATAATTACGGGTATTATTTTGGGATTAATAATGAAGAATACAATCCGTACAGAGTATTTAAAGAGGCAGGCTACACAACATATTCGTTTTACTATCCGTACTATTTAATCTCATCAAAGGTAGAAGAGTATATAGACCATTCGATATATACGAGTGGTTTCGTTTTTTCGAGTTGTTGGCATGGGAAATTCAGTTATTACTCTGAAATATTAAAACACAGAGATCTCAATGAAAAAGAATTGACTGTTGTAACTCGTTGCTTGGAACTTGTTTTTGATTGTTGGATTAAATTCTATGAAAACATAATCAAGCATGAAGAATGTTCAATTATGTTGCAGGGAACGTATTCAGTTGATGATTTGCTACTAGCTTATGATAAGTTGTTGCATGAATATAATCTGTTTTTTAACAATGATAAAAACTATACGATTCAGTTTCTGAAAGAAGGCATGAACAGTAAGATAGCCCAACTGAATATTGTGGATCATGGTGCTTTTGTAGACCAGCAGATTGTGAAAGACTTTTTGGGAGCTAATAGGAAAGCTTTTCGTAAGCTGAGTCGAATCAGTTTAGTGCAAAACATTAAGAACAACCAATTAAGCTTAAAGATAATTATTACGGGGTTGATTGAGTTGTTGAAAGGTAAAAGACAAAAGAATCTACTCAACTATCTGTATAATTACCTCAGAAACCTCTTTCCGATAAAATTTTTTAAGTATCATGCTCTACGAGATAATTGGCAATATGAACCTTCTGCAAAGACCCAATTATCCGCTGGAGTTGAGATATTAAAAGAGCGTGATAGGAGCAAGCCATTTTACATGTTTTTCCATCTGGAGGAACCACACGAATATCTGTCTTTTTTTACATTTGATTCAAAGGATCGAAGGGTGTTGAATGCTGAAATGGCGTTGGTTGCTTCCAAAATCAAGGCTTATGGGGAGAACTTCAAGGGCAATGTTTTATATCCATTGTCACTGTTGTATGTTGATAATTGCTTAAGAGAATTCTATTCTTCGCTGGATTCGCTGAAATTGCTTGAAGATACCACAATATTGATTTGTGCTGATCATGGTTCTTCTTATACCTTTAACCCTCTTCGACAGAATCAAGTAAACAATTTTTATAGGGAGAATTACCATACTCCTCTGTTACTCCATAATAGAAAACATATCGTGCCTACAATTAATCATGATTATTGGTCTGCTGACTCAGTGTTTTCAACACTTTTTTGGTATTCGGGAATTGTATATCCTAGTCAATATTCAGGTCCAGTCATCACTAGAGATGTTAGCAAAGGTTATGTAATAACAGAATATATGGGGCCAGGTTGTCCTGATATGATTTCTAGGGATGTTTGGATATCGATACGTAATGAGAGGTTCTCGATAGCATATATTGTAAACATCAACGAAAGTGTGAAACAGGTACAGCCATATCAGATTTTTAACTTGTCTGAGGATCCATCAGAAACATGTAATAGAAATCAAGAGTTAGTAGATCATCAAGAAGTTGGATTATTGATTGATATTCTTTCAAGGCGATTTGAAGAAATTCAAATGAATTCAAAAAATTATCTGGCAAGTCTGATAATTGGTTTAGAATGAAATAATTAAGGAGAGCTCATTCCCATTGAAAAACATGCCTTTAGTATCAGTGGTTATTGTGACTTATAATCACGAGAAATTTATATTGGAATGCTTAGAAAGTGTATACATTCAAACTTACAATGAGATTGAGCTAGTTGTATCTGACGATTGTTCTTCTGATAAAACAATTAGTCTGGTATACGACTGGACTGCGAAGAATGCTCATAGGTTTAAGCGTATATCAGTGATAGAAAATACACAAAATTTGGGGATTTCTGGTAACTATACGAAAGCGTCTAGAGCTGCGACTGGTACATATGTTAAACATTTGGGAGGAGATGATATTCTTTCGTCTGAGGCAATAGCGACATTTGTTGATTTTTCACTAAAGAATAATGCGTTATGGTGTATGTCAGATATTATGCGTTTTTTCGATTCTCCGAGCGATTATGAAATAATTAAGCCTTCTGGGTTTAACACAAGGATTCTCCGAAACGCTACTGTAAAAAAGCAACTTGTTCATTTGTTAGCTAATAATTACATTCTGACCCCTGGTGTTTTTATGAGAAGAGAAATATTAGAAGAAGTAGGATACTTTGGAGGCAGCTATCGTACGAAAGAGGATTATCACACGTATATCAGGATAATGGTGCAAGGGTATCGATTGATGTACCTGCCAAAGCCGATGGTCTACTGGCGTAGACATGAAGATGCTGTTTCATATACAGCATCGCCTGAGATTATCAATAGATACTACTTGGAAGATTTGCGAATTGCACGAGAGTACCGCCTACCAAACATTTCATATTGGAACATCTTTATTAGAATTCAGGTGCTTGTATCGATGTTAGAAAAGAAAATATTAATTAAATGGCCAGGAATTAGCGAAAAGAAAGTTAAGTATCTTTATTTGCTAAGCCCATATAGGATAGCCGTTTTGTTATATAATCAAATATTTTCCCTGTTGCTATAGTGCTAACTTTGATTTGCTCACCAAAAAATTGTCACATATGTAGACTGAGACCTTCCTAGGGCAAGGGAATCATGGGTAATAAAAGGTACTCCCTTGAAGAGCAGATCAAGTCTTTGGTTGTATTCAGGAAGATCAGCTGAAGCTCACTCCGACTCACCACAGCGGTGAACCGGCATGTTGGACCGGCTCGTTGGCCTCCACCACGAGGTTTTTGGTCCGGTTGAGGTTGCGCAAGTGTATTTCTCTCAGGCAGGGGACGAGCGCCATTTGTCCGACCCAGCGTTTGATAAATGGACAACTTGGAACGGTGGCGGGCGATGTTGGAGGCAACCATGGAGAAGACCATCTTCTCCTTCAGTAGAAAGGGGGAATCAACCTGGTTACAGTATTGGGGTTATAACCCTGTCATTCATGGAGTGTCCTTACAATGAACATCAGTGGATTGTTTGATATCTCAAAAGACCTCAGTACGTCTGGGCTGCGTTCTGTTGTTCATAGGATGTGCTTGGTGGGTAATGAACATCTGGTCGATGTTACTAGAGTTCTGCTAAATGACAGGATTGGCTTCTGTTCTTCTGATAGGCCCTATAACAACAACTCATCCCTTGTTGAGGTTAACCACCTCTTAGTTGCATTTCAAGGGGTGCTCTATAATAAACGGTCGTTGAGGGAGAAGCTCTCTATTGGAGAACATCGCTTCGATGAGAGCAACACCGCAGAGGTTATTGCTTACGGCTTCCTTGAATATGGTGTGGAGTTGTTCAATCAACTGACCGGAAGATTTTCTATCGCTATCTTTGATTCAAGATCGAACACCCTTATAATAGCCCGTGACCGAGTAGGGGAAGAACCACTCTTCTCTACTCAAACACACGGGCTATTCTTGTTTTCTACGAGCTTGAAGTCTCTTCTCTCTTCTGGCTATGTGGAAAAGAAGATATCTACAAGTGCTCTCAACCAATACCTGCAGCTCACCTATATCCCAGCGCCCCTCTCAATCATTGAGAATGTCTACAAGCTCCTACCCGGTCATTACCTTACTATCGATAGAGAGGGCGCTGTCTCCATCACCCAATACTGGAATGTGAGCTATTCAAAAGATTCTCTTATTGCTGACTATGATGTCTGCAAGACGCAATTACGAGAGGCGGTCTTCCATTCCGTTGAAGAGATGATCGGAGAATCGCACTCATATGGAACCTTCCTCAGTGGCGGTATTGATTCTACCATCATCACGGGAATCACATCACAGCTCTCTCCATCTCCTATCGATACGTTTACTATCGGATATCGAGACAGGCAATATGATGAGAGCGATCATGCAAAGATTTCCTCTGCATTCCACAACACGAACAATCATCTCTTGATACTGGAGAGCGAAGAGGCCTTAGCTCCGCTTGACGACATCATTTCCTCCATGGAAGAGCCGCTTGCTGACGCTTCCATGATCCCGACCTACGCAGTCTTCAAGCTCGCCAAAGATCATATAAGCACAGCATGTACTGGAGATGGGGGTGACGAGCTCTTCGGTGGATACAGCCGATACCTCATTAGCTACTACGCCGATCGATTCAACAAGCTACCTGGATGGAGCAGACGTCTCATTCGTGGTGCGGTCTTTGGTCTGCCCGATACGAGCTTATTAACTCGTAAGCTGAGGAAAGTCATCACCAATGCCGAGAAAGATATCTTTGAGCAGCGTCTCTCTTTGATGTGCTTGGGATTCAGGGATGATGACTTTCATTCCTTGATGAATCATCAATACAGAAAAGACGATCATCTATCTCTGATACGGGAGTATTATGATGAGATGAGTGATGCAGGTTCAGAGCTCTCACAGACCCTCTACATGGAATTAAAGGTGTTTCTGGAAGGAGCAATGCTCCCGAAGATCCGCAATGCGAATGCTCTTGTTGGGTTACAGACACGCTCGCCGTTGCTGCACACGAATGTTGTGGAATTAGCCGCGCGAATTCCCAGCCAGTTCAAGATACAAGGAAGGGATACCAAGGTAATCCTGAAGGAGACGTTCGAAGACTTAATCCCCAAAGAGCTCAGAGGAGCGAGCAAGAAAGGATTTGAAGTTCCCCTCGGTAGTTGGCTCAGGCGAGAGCTGAAGAGCGAATTGGAGGCAGTTTTGAATTCAGAGAGAATTCTTTCACAAGGGATATTCAATCCAGAGTATATTCAAGAGATCATGAAGCAACACCAAGAAGAGGAAACTTCCAGAACAAATGAGCTCTGGTCGCTCTATGTATTGGAGAAGTGGTTAGCTTTCAATGAGATTGGGATAGAGTAATAACAAGAAAGGGCTACACGCTATCGAGCTGAAAGGATAATCTTGAGTATTGCAGGATTCACTGCTGACCACAATGCTACCTTCCAGTCCAAAGGGCTCTGGGTATTGAGCGAGAAACAAGCAGGCGGCACTTCGATTTATGATGAGGGTGATGGTGGGGCATTTGATATGATATTGTTTATGGGACACAAGAGATGATAGATTCACTTGATCAAAGAGAGGCGGGGGTGCTGTTTATATGCCGAATAAGCCAATAAGAATCCTTCAAGTACAATCAAGCATGGACAGGGGTGGTGCTGAGACCCTCGTGATGAGCTTGTACCGGAAGATCAATAGAGAACACGTCCAGTTTGATTTTGTTGTAAACTCAGAGAAGACAGGAGCGTATGAAGAAGAGATTCAACAACTAGGTGGAAGAGTAACTCGATGTCCTGCTTTCAAAGGATACAACCTTATTGGATACGTACGTTGGTGGAAGGAGTTCTTGGCTCATAGTGAGTACCGAGTGATCCATTCCCATATCTTTGGCACTGCAAGCATCTTTTTGAGTGTAGCAAGAGCACAGGGCTTGCATACGATCTGCCACAGCCATAGTACGTCCAACGGAACGGGGCTGTACAGCGCCATCAAATACCTCTTCCAATTGCCGGTGAGATACGTCTCCGACTCCATGATCGCCTGCTCCGATGACGCAGGCAAGTGGCTCTATGGAAAGAAGGTTGTTTATAACCCGAGATATGAGGTATGGAAGAATGGCATTGATGTCCAAGCTTTTCGATTCGATAAGGTGAGAAGAGACCGAGTACGGGCTCAACTGGGGGTGACGGACCAAGTGGTGCTTGGCCATGTGGGAAGGTTTATCCCAGTCAAGAACCACAAGTTTCTGATCAAGGTATTCAAAGCCTATTATGACATCCAGCCAAGATCGGTGTTGCTCCTCGTGGGTGAAGGCCCGTTGGTTGAGGAGGCTAAAGAGCTTGCCAACGAGTTGGGGATTGGTACGCATGTCCACTTCCTAGGAGTCCGGAAGGACATCCCTGACCTCCTCGATGCGATGGATTGCTTTCTTTTGCCATCCCTGTATGAAGGATTCCCCATCTCGGCTGTTGAAGCCCAAGCATCAGGACTACAATGCCTCATTTCCGAAAGAGTTCCCCATGACATACAAATTTCCGATGATCTAACATTCATTTCAATAGACAACGGTGTTAAACCATGGTGCGATGCTCTTCTCGCTTCTCAGAATTCCTCTGATCGGGAGCAAGCATACAAGAGAGTTGTTGATCGGGGGTATGACATCACAGAGATGGCAGCGTATGTAGAGCGATTCTATAAGGATCTACATACAGCACAAATAACATCAACCCAAACAGTCCATGCACATGATGAGAAATGAATCAGGGTCGTGGACGAAATGCGAAAAGTTCGTGAAAGTGACAAGCTTGTAACCGACGATTCATTTGTGAGTAATTGAGTTGGATTGATGGTTCATGTAATCAATGATACATTGCAGCAAGCGAGGTTGTAGGTGGTTAGTCTGTTTAGGATGCTTGGGTATATCGGAATCATTATTCTTTTTGCCTTGGTTGAGAGATATACCCTCTATAGAGACGGCAACCGAATAAAACTACAGAGCAGACAGCAATACAACGTCTCTATAGTGACAATAATCCTTCTCTCCTTGCTCTTTGGATTATACTCCATTGCCATCACGCGCATTCCATATGCACTAGATCGTGCATATTATGCCCTTACATTCTCTGAAAATTGGGTTAACCCGCATAGTGTTGGTTTGAATTTACTGTATGCGATACTGATTCGAATTTCGAGTGACCCCAAGATACTGTTCTTTACCGTGACATTCTTGTGTACTTTGCTTGTTTTGCTTGCCCATAAAGTGAATCATGAGGCAAAGCTAAACACCTTGGTATACTTGGTGTTGAGTGAATTTTTCATCTATAGCTTCTATTTCTTGAAGCAAGCTCCAGCAATGGCATTGGCAGCAATTGCTACCACATTGCTCTTGCAAGAGAAGAAACTGCTTGCTCTTCTTCTCTTAGTGTTAGCAATTCTGTTTCACGAATCAGCACTCATTATTATTCCTGTATATATACTGATTCTTTTTGCTGACATCCCGTGGGTCCGACGCAGTTCATATATTTTGATGGTTCTTGTGGTAATCTTTTTCATGCCATTCACCAAGGTGTTGGTTGGATTGTTAGAGAAGTTGGCTCTAGAGAGCCTATCAGATTTATCATTTTACTTCGGCAATGCTGGCCTTATTGGAGAACCAATAAATATACCGACCACTCTCAAGGGAGTTCCATTCTATCTCATCACTTTATACGGATTTAGAAGAAGAAAGGAGTATATCGACCGTATCCAGCATTATGATCAATACATGGTCATGAGCGTTTTTGTTTCAATCACCGTTCTTCTATCGGCCTATATGTATTGGATGTGGCGCTTTGGTACATTCTTCTTTTTTCCCATATTTGTGTTTGCCTCCCAGTTGGCATCTGTCAACAAAGATGATAAGCAGGATAGGCTCTTCTCTTTGCTCTTGATGGCATCACTCGGGTTCTGGACACTGCGCTATCTCTGGCGAATGTTTTATCTCAATGGTGGGTTTTAACAGTGTCAACCATTACAGTTTACACAGCCACATATAATCGTGCGCACCTGTTGCCACAGGTGTATGAGAGCCTCTGTCGACAGACCAACAAGGACTTTGAATGGCTCATCGTCGACGATGGCTCTACAGACTCCACCCATGAACTTGTACAATCATGGATTGAACAAGGAGTTATTCAAATCCAATACCTCCTCAAAGAGAATGGAGGGGTACATACCGCTCGTGATCTGGCATATGAGACGTGCAAAACAGAACTACTCGTCAGCTGTGATTCTGATGACTATCTGCTCGATGATGCAGTCGAGCAGATTTTGTCGTTCTGGGAGCAGCATGGAAGCGACCGGTATGCAGGGATTTTTCTTCCGTTTGTAGACACCGAAGGGCATCGAGTCAGTGGAACGTTTCCCCAAGGCATTACAGAAGCCACATACCAGGAGTTTTCGTATGTGCACAAGGTCTCAGGTGATAAGCAGACCGTATTACGAACCAGCGTCATCGTCCAGGTTCCTCCATCCCCGGTCTACCCGGGTGAGACCTTGGTCCCTGAAGCGCATAAATGGAACCAGCTTCCAACAGATATGCCGTTTCTGCTGTTGGATCGACCGATCTGCGTTATCGAGTACCAGCGGGATGGATATACCCAGAATGTGCTGCATGGTCGTGCGAAGAATCCAAATGGGTTCAGGGCGATGTATTGGAGCATGATGACGCATAGCCAATACTTCCTGCCAAGAGTGAAGGGGACCATCGGGTACATCACATTCAGCCTCATCGTGAAGGATCGCGCCTTTATGAAAGAGGCTGCGAACCCCTTTTTGCTTGTACTGCTCCTCGTCCCTGGCGTAGTATTGTACTGGTACCGCTTATTCCAGTTTCGAAGGCTGAAAAGGCAATAACACCGTGTGTTTGTCTTATTCTCTCTCGCCAGTGATCTCTCTATAGGCATTCATTTATATAAGATCAAGATGATAGGATTTGTAATTCTAAACTACTGTACTTTCCACGATACCGTGACCTGTATTGAAAGCATACGAGCCAATACAGCAGATCATCAAATTGTTGTGGTGGACAACCAATCTCCCGATGACTCATATGAATCCCTTAGGAAGACCTATCGTGATGATGAGCGGATTATTATCATCCAGGCTCCAAGCAACGGGGGCTTTGCGAGAGGGAACAACATTGGCATCAGGAAGTGCGTGGAGCTAGGAATTGAACATATCATTGTGACCAACAGCGATGTCGTGTTTCTTGATGATGCCGCACAGGTGTTGGTAAAGTGCTTGACCGAACACAACGCCGTAATGGCAGGACCACAAATCCTAGATGAAAATCGAGCCAAGGACTGGATGCCTATTATCAAGCGAAAGGGATACCTACAATACCTCGGATGGAGGAGATCACAGAGTGCGCTTCTCGACACTAACTACGATGGTGCAGACTGTGAGGTGCAACTTGTGTCGGGGTGTTGTTTTGCTATCAACGCATCTCGCTTCATAGAGATGGGAGCGTTTGATGAAAACACCTTCCTCTACCATGAAGAAGAGATCTTGAGTGTTCAAGCGGAGCGTTGCAACTATCCAATTCTTTTCTGCCCTTCAGCGGTGGTTCAACACTTTCATGGAAAATCAACCGGAAGGTATCACCTGCGTATCGATATTGAGGATTTGAAGAGCGCGCTCTACTACTGGATAGCGTATCAAGAAATTACTTGGTTTCAAGCAATATTGATTAAGTTGGTCAAACTCACAAAGATAAGCGCAAAGCTCTTGGCTGGAAGGATCCGTCATGATGGGTTTGGGAGCATAGGAAGGGCATACCGAGAAATTTGGTCGTACTCCTATAGGGCCATCAAGAACATGTATATTCACAGAAGCTAAGCAACATATGGTACAATGCGTTCAGCAAACTATGGAGGCTCTTGTATGAAAGGTATCATCCTTGCCGGCGGGGCCGGCACCCGTCTCTACCCCCTGACGATGGTCACGAGCAAACAGCTCCTGCCCATCTACGACAAGCCGATGATCTACTACCCCCTCTCCACCTTGATGCTCGCCGGCATCAAGGAGATCCTCATCATCTCCACCCCCGATGATACCCCGCGCTTTGAGCATCTTTTGGGTGACGGCAGCCAATTCGGGATCAACCTCTCCTACAAGGTCCAGCCTTCGCCCGATGGCCTTGCCCAGGCCTTCCTGCTCGGTGAGGAGTTCATCGCAGGCGATACCTGCGCCATGGTGCTCGGGGACAACATCTTCTACGGCAACGGCTTCTCCCCGCTGCTGAGGAGAGCCGTCAGTGACGCCTTAGCTGGCAAAGCCACCGTCTTCGGCTACTACGTCCCCGATCCCCAGCGGTTCGGGGTGGTGGAATTTGACTCAGAGGGCAATGTCGTCTCGGTGGAGGAGAAGCCGGCTGAGCCGAAGAGCAACTACGCCATCACCGGTCTCTACTTTTACGACAACCGGGTCGTTGAACTTGCCAAGCAAGTCAAACCATCGAAGCGAGGCGAGCTCGAGATCACCGATTTGAACCGGCTCTACCTGGAGGCCGGGGACCTGAAGGTCCAGCTCCTCGGTCGGGGTTTTGCTTGGCTTGACACCGGCACGATGGACAGCCTCGTCGATGCGGCCGACTTTGTACGCATGATCGAGAAGCGACAGTCCATCAAGATATCGGCACCCGAAGAGATTGCCTTCAAAAACGGCTGGATTCCAAAAGATACATTGCTCGCAAGTGCGGACCGATATGGCAAAAGCCCCTATGGCGAACACCTCAGGCGTGTTGCACAAGGACGCATCCACTATTAGGATGATGGCATGAGGATTTTGATAACCGGCTCTGAAGGACAGCTAGGAAGCGAATTGGGACGGGTCATCAGCAGAGGCGCCTCCGAGCTCGGGGTGCTTCCTGCGATCTACAACGATGTTGAGTTGTTGACGGTCGATGTTGATGAGCTTGATATCACCAATGAAGAAGCGGTCGATAGATATTTTGTAGAACACCGACCTTCCTTGGTCTTCAACTGCGCCGCCTACACGAACGTCGATGGCTGTGAGAGCGATGAGGAGGGGGCCTATCGGGTAAATGCACTCGGGGCAAAGCACCTCGCCCAAGCGTGTGCCCATCATGACTCGCGCCTCATCCACCTCTCCACAGACTACGTCTTCTCAGGAGATGCTACCGTCCCGTACGCCGAGAGTGACAAGCCCGATCCCAGGACCGCCTACGGGAGGACGAAGCTTGCCGGGGAGCAGTTCGTGTTGGAACACTGTCAGGACAGCATCGTCTGCCGCACCGCCTGGCTGTATGGCCATGAGGGGAACAATTTCGTCAAGACGATGCTTCGTTTGGCAGAGGAACATGGGAGATTGACGGTCGTCAGCGACCAGGTGGGTAACCCTACCAGCGCTGTCGACCTGGCCTGGCAACTGGTATTGCTCGCAGCCTCAACCGAGCGGGGAATCATCCACGCCACGGGCAACGGGGCGCCGGTGAGCTGGCACACCTTCGCCCAAAAGATTGTCAGCCAAGCGGGCCTCGATGTACCGGTGCATCCGTGCACCAGTGACGAGTATCCTCGGCCAGCTCGAAGGCCCGCCTTCTCGGCGTTGGACAACAAGCGGCTGCGAGACACAATCGGAGACAGCATGAGGGAGTGGACGATAGCCCTGGACAGCTTCCTTGAAGAGTATCTGAAGAAAAAGGAGACATGATGAACAAAAAGACCTATCTGGTGACCGGAGGGGCCGGCTTCATCGGATCGAACTTCATCCTGCATCTGTTGAAGAAGTATGAGGAGATAGAGATTGTCAATGTTGACAAGCTCACCTATGCAGGCAACCTGGAGAACCTCGCCTCGGTGATGGATGACAGCCGCCACCGCTTCATCCAAGCGGATATCTGTGATCGTGATGCGATGGAGAGAATCTTCGCTGATCATGAGATCGACTATGTGGTGAACTTCGCCGCCGAAAGCCACGTGGACCGCTCCATCACCGACCCGGATGTTTTTGTGCGCACCAATGTGATGGGCACGCTCAATCTGCTCAATGCAGCCAAGGATTCGTGGCAGACCGGCGATGATGAGTACCGACAGGGGGTGAAGTTCCAGCAGGTCTCCACCGACGAGGTCTACGGTTCGCTCGGTCCGGACGGCTTCTTCGTCGAGACGACCCCGCTTGACCCAAGGAGCCCGTACTCGGCCAGCAAGGCAGCGGCTGATCTCTTGGTGAAGGCGTACTATGATACGTATAGGTTCCCGATGAACCTCACCCGCTGCTCGAACAACTATGGGCCATACCAGTTTCCTGAGAAACTCATCCCGTTGATGATCAACAACTGCCTGAACAAGAAGGAGCTGCCGGTCTACGGCGATGGCCTACAGGTACGGGACTGGCTCTATGTGGACGATCACTGCAAGGCCATCGACCTGGTGTTGCGGGGTGGGCGAAGCGGAGAGGTATACAACGTCGGCGGTCACAACGAGAGGACCAACATCACCATAGTCAAGAACATCATCGCCTATGTGTCTGAGAAGGTTGACCCGACCATCGACGAGAGTCTCATCAAGCACGTCACCGACCGCAAGGGACATGACAGGCGGTACGGCATTGACCCCACCAAGATCCGTGACGAGCTGGGCTGGGAACCTGAGACAATGTTCGAGGATGGGATCGGGAAGACCATCGACTGGTACCTGGAGAACAAGGAGTGGATGGAGGGCGTGACCAGCGGCTCCTACCAGCACTACTACCAAGAGATGTACGGGAACCGGTAGGAGCATCATGGGACAGTTCACCTTCACCAAGACCAATATCGAGGGAGTCATCCTCATCGAGCCGCGGGTATTCGGCGATGAGCGAGGCTACTTCATGGAGACGTATAACAAGGCCGAATTCATCAAGGCGGGCATCACCTGTGAGTTCGTACAGGACAACCAGAGCAAGTCCACTAAGGGGGTGCTCAGAGGGCTGCATTACCAGAGGCAGTACCCCCAGGCCAAGTTGGTGCGGGTCACCAAGGGTGAGGTCTTTGATGTCGCGGTGGACCTCAGAGAAGGCAGCCCCACCTATGCTCAGTATGTGGGCATCATCCTTTCGGCTGAGAAGAAGAACATGCTCTACATCCCCAAAGGCTTCGCCCATGGCTTCCTCGTGCTCTCCGATGAGGCGGAATTCACCTACAAGTGTGATGAGTTCTATCATCCTGAGGACGAGGGGGGCATCAGATGGGATGATCCAGCGATAGGGATAGAGTGGCCGGAGGTGGGAGTGGAATATCTTGTCAAAAATAGAGATCATAGGTTTCCTCCATTCAGGCAAAAGGGAAATCAGGGGATATGAAATTATTGCAATTAGTCATTCGCGATGCGAGAATTCTGATTAGTCACTTAATTGGTAAATTTTATAGAAGAGACCCTAATCTTTGGGTCTTTGGGGAATGGTTTGGAAAGAGAAGCTGTGACAACTCATTGTATTTAGCGAATTATGTAAGCATGCATCATACTGATATAAAAGTAGCTTGGATTTATAAAAATGGAACAGATCTCTCATTGTTAGACCCTAAGATTGAACGTTTTGAGATGGATAGTCCAATTGCCATTTCGTGCCTGAAACGCGCAGGTGCAGTAATAATGAATCAAGGATTTAGCGATTTTTCAGAGAATCACAAATTTTATTTTGGATCTACTCTTACTTTGAACTTATGGCATGGTGTTCCTTGGAAAAAAATATTTAAGGCAGCACAAGGCTCGAAAAGTTCTTTATTAAGTCGCTTGCACGAAGCAATGCTAGGTTATGCAAGCAAGCCAAAGCTGTTCTTAGCCAACTCTACTGAATTTCAAAGAATTCTGATTGAATCCAATGACCTAACCTCTTTACAAATCATTTTAGCAGGATATCCGAGGAATTCATTGTTCTATAGCGAACAACAAATACATAGTGCTCGTCAGAAAATTATTGCCATGATACATAATCATGGCTTGTCCTTGTCTGCCCAAACAAAAATCGTTACATACATGCCTACATTTCGAGATAAGACCAGTGAGATTTTTTCATTTGATCAATTATCTACTAATAAAAAATTTATCGACATTTTAGAAAAGGAAAATGCCATCGTAGTACAGAAAGGGCATTTCATTACTAATGAAAGAGGAGGTATGGTAAGTCAGAACGATAATCTGCGAATAATTAAATTGAATGATGTTTCTGCTCAAGAATTACTAGCTGCTACTGATTTATTGGTCACAGATTATTCCAGTTGTTTTTTTGATTTCTTACTGCTAGACCGACCAATAATCCACTATCTGTACGATTATGATTATTATTTAAACAATGACAGAGGCTTATATTACCAAAAAGAAGATGTGGTATGTGGCGATTGTGCTATGGATATTAACGAACTAATTGACTCGATAGGCAATAACCTGAAAAACCCAAATAAAAACTCTGAGCTAAGACAACAACGGATTCAACAATACATGGATTGCGAAGCACCTGATAGTTGTAAAATGATTATTGATGCAATAAAAGAAAAGCTAAAAAGATGAAATCTTATAAATCTCCGATTAAGCACTATAGGCAACTTGGGAGGCCTGTGAAAGCAACTTTATGGTATGCAGTAAGCAATATTGCCCAAAAAGGAATCTCATTTTTAGCCATACCAATATATATCAGATTATTAACCACGACAGAGTATGGCATCTATTCGGTTTTCATGTCATGGAAAGAACTTTTATTGATTTTTGTAACATTAAACTTATATTGCGGGATTTTCACGAAAGCGATGGTTCAATATGACAAAGAGAAAGATGGTTTTGCTTCTTCGATGTTAGGTTTAAGTACAACGACAACAGTATTGTTCTTTCTTTTATTTCTAATTTCTCCAAATTATTGGGAGCAAATGCTTGAAATGGACCATTATACGATGATGGTTTTATTCCTCTATTTCATCACCTACCCTGCATACACATTCTGGGCGGTTCGCCAGAGGGTAGAATATAACTATGAAAAGATGGTCTTCGTAGCATTGTTTATCGCCATCCTTATACCGATAGTAAGTATATATCTGTTGTATGCAACAAATCTAAGAGAACTAGCAATTATTCAAGGATATTTAGGTATTTACATTGGATTTGGGGCGTATTTTTATCTACAGATAATTATTAAAGGAAAAAAGTTTTTTGATAAGAAATATTGGTCTTATGCCTTGCGTTTCAATCTTCCTTTGATACCGCATTATTTGTCATTGATTGTTCTTGGCTTGTCCGATCGCATTATGATACAAAAAATGTGCAGTAGCGCAGAAGCTGGAATCTATAGTCTGGCATATCAAGTCTCTATGTTGATGGGGATATTTACGGGAGCAGTAAACAACTCATTGGTTCCCTGGCTCTATCAAAAAATCAAAGTACAAGACTATCCATCAATATCGACAGTATCAAATCAACTGATTCTTGTCGTTGGAGTTATGACATTTGGCGTAATTCTCATATCTCCTGAGTTCATCAAAATTCTTGGAACGAATGAATATTATGGGGCAATCTGGATTGTCCCTGCCGTGGCTCTCGGGGTATATTTTTCATTCTGTTACAATCTATTCAGCTCGGTAACATTTTACCATAATGCAACCCATTTGATTATGTTGGCCTCTGTGTGCGGAGCTTTGCTGAACGTGGTTTTGAACTTTATTTTCATCCGATTGTTCGGATATATTGCAGCAGGATACACAACACTACTAAGTTACATAGCCTTGATGATCCTGCATTACTTGATTATGAAAAGAGTATGCAAAATCAATGAAATTTCTTCTCGGGTCTTCGATGTAGGTTTCATTGGACTCGTTTCTATTACCCTTCTGATTCTAATGTTTCTATGTCTGTACCTTTTCAAATTTACTATCCAGAGATATGTGTTTATTGTAATTCTGCTGCTTATTGGTTTGAAAAACCGTAAGTTTCTAGAACGAATTTTCACGGTACTCAAGTGAGGTTCCATGGGTAAGATAAAAAAGGAAATTATATTTATTTATTCAGACTCCGCAGAAAAATCGATGTATCTGCCTATCGGGGCAGAGGCGGAAACGAGAGGTTTCAAAGTTTCATATACCATGAATGTCTTTGAGAAGTGTGAGATTGGTTTCTATTGCCAACACCAGAATCATCCACAGTATAGTAAATTATCTGTGATAATGTTGCATGACATTATCCAACAGTATAGCAATTGGCCTGATATCTGGTTTAGGGAGCCTTGGAATAAATACGATATAGGAATTTTGCCCAGCTATCAATGGGAGCAGAATTGGAATCAATGCTCTCAGTGGTTTTATGCAAGGCCAAGAAAGGGTATGTACAAAGTGGGCTGGCCCAAAGCTGATGTCGTAGTAGGTTTTTCTGGCAGTCATATACGAGAAGAAATATTTAAGCAATATAAGCTGGATAAAAATAAAAAGACTGTTTTGTATGCTCCTGCGTGGGAAAATGACGGGAAACAAGATGATTTTGTGAAAGCAATGCTTAGGCTAAATGTAAATATCCTCATTAAACAGGCACCTTGGGATCAAGATCAGTACCCGCAGATTGCTGCTAATGTTGCTGAAATGTATGAGATTCATAAAGATATTTCAGGTGTTGTTATCCTTCCTCCAGAAACAAATATCTATAACGCAATAGCGGTATGTGATATTCTGGTTTCAGAGGAATCTTCAACCATGTGTGAGGCTGCAATGCTCGGAATCCCTGCCGTTTCAGTCTCTAATTGGTTAATCCCGGATGTGATTCCAAGCAGATATCCCAAGAATGATTATTCATTCGTCACACCCACAACTAAGGAGATGTTGTCCCGCACCGTCAACGAAATGTTGATGCATTATGAAAAGTATTCAAGCCAAGTCCAACAGTTTGCGGATCTGAATTTTCAAAATATCGGGACAAGTTCAAAAATTATTATGGATATCATTGAGGATTATTACAATGGGGATTTAATACGATGCGAAAACTTGGTTCCGAGAAAACAAGAGAGACTTCCACTATCCAGGCTTTTTAGATTTAATTACATGAAATTCAAAAGAGAATTACAGAGTAACTATTGTCAGAGAAATCCAGCATTACGATGGATATATGAAATAATGAAGAAATGCAAACACTTGTTCTTATGAGTTCATAAATGTGCAACAAGTATGTTATGCATATATGGAAAGTTACGTAGCAATGAGCAAGGGAATTGTAATAGTAGGATGAGAAAAATGAGTAAGGCTTTGGTAGTTGGGGGAAGCAGCGGTATAGGCTTAGCTGTAGTAATAGAATTGTTGAATAGACATACAGAGCACATCTATATTCTTGATAAGAGTGTGCCATGCCTTGAGGACATACCCGAAGAAATAAGGGATCAGTACCAATTAAATACCTCATTTACGAGAATTGATTTAAATGATGCGGACTTTTCTGTATTAGAAGAATTTGTTGATGTTGACACCCTCATTATAACCGCGGGCTTTGGTAGAATTGCTTTGTTCGAAGATTTGTCTGAGTGCGAAATCAAGAATCTAATCAATGTTAACGAATTGGCAACCATTCAGATAATTAGATTTTTCTATCCAATAATCAAATCTGAAAGAGAATTTTACTGCGCTACGCTTGTGAGTATATGCGGACATATTGTTTCCCCATTCTTTTCGGTATATGGAGCTGCAAAGGCTGGCTTGGCAATGTTCATAGAAAATGTGAATACCGAACTGGCGGCAAATGGCTTCTCGAATAGAATCTTGGACTGTTCTCCTGGGACGGTAAAAGGTACAGCGTTTCGTGGTGAAAGGAATCAAATTCCTATTATTACGGATCTAGCAAATGAAATTTTGGTACGGATGTATAAAAAGGAAACGCTGTTTATCCCTCAATATGATGAAATATTTAAGGATGTGATCGAGAGATATCGGGCTAACCCGATGGAGTATGGATTATATAGTTATGAGTACAAACAGAAATTTAGTCGTATTAGCAATAAACATCAAGTTGTTGTAGGGTATCTATCTGGAACATTTGATTTGTTCCACATCGGACATTTAAATCTCCTTCGTAGAGCAAAAGCAGAATGTGATTATCTTATTGTAGGAGTTCATGAGAGTGGCGCTTGGAAAGCTAAAGAGACATTCATCCCTTTTGAAGAACGGATGTCAATTGTTGGTAGTATTAAGTATGTTGACAGAGTAGTTAAATCATTTGTTGAAGATTCAGATGCATGGGAAGAGTTCCACTATGACAGGTTGTTTGTTGGTTCAGATTACAAAGGAACAGAACGATTTGAACGATACGAACGATATTTTGAAGACAAAGATGTCAGAATAATATATTTTCCATACACGCAGGGCACAAGCAGTACACAAATGAGGGAAGTCTTAGATAAATCCGTCAAAATGTAGATTTTTCCAGAGTAAGGCTAGGAATTGCCTAATTCATCATCAATAGAATACGCAGATTGAAAGATATTCTTCATTCTGAGATAAGGCTATATTTTTAACGCTGTCTGTGCCGCATTCATATACGCCTCGACAATGAGGCGACGGTCAAACTCTCTCTCCACCTTCTTCCTTCCCGCCAATCCCATTGCTTCTTTCTTATCATATGGTAGGGCGATGAATGCTTCGATGGCTTCGATGAGGGCGGACTCTGATCGTGGTTCAAACATAATCCCAGAGACGCCATCATCGAAGGTATCCCGGCAACCGGTGTGGTTTGTCGAGAGCACCGGTCGGCCGGTGGAGGCTCCTTCGAGCAGGACATTGGCAATCCCTTCCAGATGGAAAGAGGGGAGGACCACCGCATGACTTCTTGTGATGAGGGTATGAATATCCTTTTGGAAGCCGAGATATTTGCCCGCTCCACTTGCTTCATACTCTGTGAGTAATGGTTCGTACACCGGCTCTCCGATGGTGCCCACGATATCGCAGCTGAAGAACGGATGCTTCTTGTACACTTCTTTCGCCGCCCCCATCATCTCTTCGATGCCCTTATCCTTGATGATTCGGGCAATGTAGATGAGGCGTACCGTCCCATCATCTTCTGGGTATGGCTCGAGCGGATGACGGGAGAGATTGACACCGGAGCCTGGAATCAAGACTGACTGCTCGGCGGTGGTAATGCGTTTGTCGAGGAAATAGTCATAGTCCCGTTGGTTCTGCAAGAAGACGGTCTGTGCCCGTTTGAAGGCAGTGCCAAGAAGCTTGATGATGACTTTCTGCATGAGGTTGTCATCCATCAATGCCTTCCCTAATCCGGTCATATTGGCAATTTGAGGGATATGGAGCATCCTGCAGACGAGCCCTCCGTAGATGTTTGATTTGATGGTATAGGTAAGTACAAGATCGGGCTGTAGTGCTTTGACCAATGAGTAGTAGTTCAGAAGGACTTTGAGATTGGCAAACGGATTCTTCCCACGTGGGGTGAATTCGACTGGATGGAAGGTACACCCCAACTCCTCAAAGAACGCTGAGCGTGGATTTGAAGGTGTTGATAATGCTACCGAAAATCCTTGGTGAAGGAGCTCCTCAATCGTTTCGAGCCGTAGTGAGTAGAGATAGTCAACATCATTTGATAGAATCAAGATTAATTTACCAAGAGCGTGTTCACGAGGCATTCGGGAATCTCCTTCAGTGTATGTGGGCGAGTGATGAACCTCACATGGTGAGCACACTATAGCATATGTGAAGGAGTGTATGAGAAGGATGTTGTCAGGAATTGGAATGACCCTGAACGTGGAGTGAGAGGAAGAAGATGAACCCCTTGTATCGTGTGCTGATCTATCCAATCGAGCTTATCCTGGAGTTTTTCTTCTCCTTCTTTTTCAAGAGCTTTGAGAATTACGGTATTGCCATCGTCGGTGTGAGTTTTGTGGTGAGCATCCTCACCCTCCCGCTCTACCACGCCTCCGAGTCGCTGCAACGCAAGGAGCGGGCCCAACGCGATGCGTTGGCGCCCGGTATTGAACGAATTAAAACCACCTTCAAGGGTGATGAGCAGTACATGATGCTCACCACCTTCTATCGACAGAACCACTACCACCCACTCTATGCATTGCGCTCCTCCCTCTCTCTGATCATCCAGGTTCCATTCTTCATCGCAGCGTATCACTTCCTCTCCTCGATGGAGCAATTGCGATACGCCTCATTCTCCTTCATCCCCAACCTCGGTGCCCCCGATCAGATGCTGGTAGTCGGTGGTGTTTACCTCAACCTCCTACCCATCGCAATGACGCTCATCAACATCATTGCGGCGATAATCTATTCCAAAGGGTTTGCGCTGAGAGAGAAGATCCAACTCTATGGGATGGCAGGGATTTTTTTATTACTCCTATACAACTCCCCTTCCGCGTTAGTCCTCTATTGGACGCTGAACAACGTCTTCTCCTTGGTCAAGAACATCTTCTACAAGATGAAGAGACCGCTTCCGGTCCTGTATGTATTGTCTGTTGTGGGGGTAGTGGGCCTCTCTCTTGCTGTGTATATTTTCCATCCCCTGATCGCCATGGGTGATCGTCTCATCCTGGTGGCAGGCTGCGCTGCGGTAATCCTGGTTCCATTCTTCATCCGAGGGGTGGGGATTTTTGATAGGAAGATACTCTCTCGACTCACCGATGATCCCAATTCCCGCATCTTTGTTATCTTTCTATCACTTGTGCTGCTCTTCTTGGTCCATGGCTTGCTCATCCCAGCCAACCTCATCTCCTCCTCCACGATTGAGTTCTCCTATACCGGAATCGTAGCTAATCCACTTGCATATATAGGGAATAACCTGCTGTTCTTCTTCGGCCTGTGGATTCTTTGGCCACTCTTCATCTATGTGCTGGCAAAGGGAGTGGTGAAGAACCTCCTGGTGCTGGTCTTCCCAATCCTAGCCCTCACCGCAGTAATCAATCTCTTTGTGTTTACCGGTGACTACGGGGTGGTAAGCACGCTTCTGCAGCTGGATAACCCAGCACTCTTGGAAACGTCACGTCTTATGGCAGTCTTGCCATTGGTGGCAGCGTTGGTCACAGTCGCTCTTGTGTTACTGTTCATCTCCAAAGGGAAGGCGCGCCACCTCATCACGCTCTTGACTGTGCTGAGCCTTGGGACTGCAGTCAGTGGGGGGTATCAGGGGGTGAAGATTGCCAACGAGTTCAAGGAGTATGAACACAACCTTGCCCAAGCGGACAGTACCTTCATCCAAGGCAACACCATCACCCCAACGTTCCAGCTCTCAAAGACGGGAAACAACGTGCTGTTCATCTTCCTCGATCGGGCCATGAATTCATTCTTCCCCTACATCCTAGAAGAGATACCAGAGCTGCAAGAGCAGCTGGACGGGTTTGTTCATTATCCGAACACGGTGTCATTTGGACAAAGTACGCTCTTCGGGGCTCCTGCCATGGTGGGGGGGTATGAATATACCCCTGATGCAATGAACAGGAGGATCGACGAGCGGCTTGTCGACAAACACAATGAATCGCTGTTGGTCCTGCCCAAGCTCTTTTTAGATGCAGGGTACTCTGTAGCAGTGACCGACCCTCCCTAC
>Ga0265293_10003272_pt1 | contig 30408 bp, 13 predicted proteins | sample Munlanlewell138R_FD_192505 | JGI IMG/M metagenome (GOLD analysis project Ga0265293, IMG submission 192505) | Leachate microbial communities from a municipal landfill in Southern Ontario, Canada - Leachate well 138R | ecosystem: Engineered > Solid waste > Landfill > Unclassified | place: Canada... | reverse complement strand
CGGACAGCAAGCGAAACTCTACCCCTTCTTCTTCTGCGTGCAAGATTTCCTCTTGACGGGCTGGCATCTCCTCCCGCCCCCTGCGATAGAGCAGGGTAACCTTTTGCGCCCCCAACCTAAGAGCGGTTCTTGCAGCATCCATTGCAACATTGCCCGCCCCCACGACAACAACATTTTGCGCCCGTTTTATTGGCGTGTCGCTTGTGGGTTGGTAGCCCCGCATTAGTACAGTGCGGGTGAGAAATTCGTTTGCCGAATATACACCGGGGAGGATCTCCCCCTTGATGCCCAAAAATACGGGAAGTCCCGCCCCACTGCCCAAAACAACAAAATCATAATCGGCTAAAAGCGTGTCTAGAGAAAAAGTTTTGCCTATAACCGTGTTCAATCTAAACTCCACCCCTAACTCTTTAAGTGCGTCTACCTCTGCCCGAACTATGGTTTTTGGCAGCCTAAACTCGGGGATTCCATAAACAAGAACGCCGCCCTCACGGTGGAACGCCTCAAAGACAGTGACGGATGCGCCGGCGGAGGCAAGCTCTCCAGCGGCGGCAAGTCCCGTTGGCCCGCTGCCTACTACCGCTACTTTTAAGGGAAGTTTGCGGTTAACTTTAGCGGGCTTTTCTCCCGCCTCAATTGCAAAGTCGGCGGCATACCGCTCCAATGCGCCTATGGCAACAGCTCCTCCCGCACGGACACGCACACAGACTTTTTCGCATTGCAACTCTTGCGGGCAGACTCTGCCGCACACGGCAGGGAGGCTGTTGTTTTCTTTAATTATACGATTTGCGCCCGAAGGGTCGTTGTTTTTGAGTGCCATAATAAAGCGAGGGATATCCACTTCAACAGGGCAGCCCTTTACGCAAGGGGCGTGTTTGCAGTCTAAACATCTAGCAGCCTCTATTAGCATGGTGTCTTTGTCGTATCCGGAGGAAACTTCGCTAAAGTCTTTTGTTCTTTCCTTTGGCGGTGCGGTGCGCACGGGTTGTCTTAATTTTTTATTTATCTCTTTTTTCATCTTATTTTACACTTAGCCTCCTGCTCCTCTCCGCTATAAAAGCGGGAGCGTATTAGCGCCTCATTAAAATCCACTTTGTGAGCGTCAAACTCCGGTCCGTCCACGCAAGCGTATTTGGTTTGCCCGTCCACGGTAAGGCGGCAGCTGCCGCACATCCCCGTGCCGTCTACCATAATAGAGTTCATACTTATTATTGTGCGAATGCCTAGAGTTTTTGTTAAGTCGCTCACCGCTTTCATCATCATTAGCGGACCAACAGCAAAAACAGTATCATAATTTTTGCCGCCAGAGATAAGAGAGGCTAGCTTGTCGGTAACAAAGCCTTTGCCGCCCTTGCTGCCGTTATCCGTCATAACAAAGAAGTTGGTTGCAAGAGAGGCAAGCGCCTCCTCATATACCAAAAGGGACGCATCTCGTGCGCCAATTATCACATCAAAGGGGCGGTTTGCAAGAGCAAGTTCTTTGGCTTGTGCGTGTATGACGGCAATTCCTATCCCGCCGCCAACAAGCACAGGCTCTTTTGCAGCGCTAAGGTCGGTTGGCTTGCCAAGCGGTCCTACCAAAGCAAAAAGATAGTCACCTTCTTTGAGTTTAGCAAGTTTTGCCGTGGTTAGCCCAACGGTTTGCACCAAAAGCGCAACCGTACCTGCCGTGCGGTCGCAGTCGCATATGGTAAAGGGGACACGCTCGCCATTCTCATCTGTGATGAGGATAACAAACTGCCCTGCCCGTGCGGTGCGGGCAATGTCTGGGGCGGAGATTACATATTCAATTACATTTTCGGCAAGTTGCCGTTTTTTGATTATTTTATTCATTTATTTTTCCTTTTTGGAAGTGTACTTGCAATTTAGTTAATTATCGTTTACAAATTCGACTAAAAAGTTGATTATATAGATAAAATTGGCGGCTCATTACTTTTTTTATTATCTATTTTCCTTAATCTTTTTATTATATCATTAGCGCACTTGACATTATAAAAAATATATTATATTCTGCTTTTAGTAGTGACGGTTTACAAAAACCTGTGCTTATGCTCGAAAGAGATGTTTGGCAATGTCGCTACTTTTTTTTGTCATTTTTCTTTTTTTGCGGGATATTTCCCTTGTAAAAAGCACTTTTTACTTAGTTGCTTTGGCACATCCGAGCCTGTCTTTTTTCCTCACAAGCGGCAAAGTCCGCTTTTTCCTCGTCGGTTATCGGTTGCAGGCGTGGCACAGGTACGGGCTTGTCGTCGTCACCAAGGGCAACCAAGACAAAGGTTGCCGTGTTGATAAGCTTTCTTTTACCATTTAGTTTTTCCACATAAACCGTCACTTTGACGCTCATAGAAGTTTTGCCTGCGTGAATTATTTTTCCAATTAGTAGCACGGTGTCGTTAAGGAGGGCGGGGGCTTCAAAGTCCACCTTGTTTATTGAAACGGTGGTTACATTATGCTCGGAGTGCCGCTTGGCAACAACAGCGGCAAGGACATCCATCCATTCCAAGAGCTTGCCGCCAAACAGCCTGCCGCTGCCGTTTATGTGGGCAGAAAAAACAAGCTGTATTTGCTCGCTAATGGAGTCGGACGGTGTTTTTACTCTTTCGTGATTTTCTAACATTGTCTTTTGCATAGTAGCCCCCTTTTTTTGGTATCTCTATTTATTATACTCCCAAACAACTTTTTCTACAAACACTTTGACTACATCGGGGTCAAACTGCCCACCTGCATTATTTTGTATTTCCTGTACAGCCTCTTCCTTGGTCATCACTTTGCCGTAAGGTCGCTCGTTGGTTACCGCATCATAGACATCGGCAACCGCAATTATGCGGGCTTTTAGCGGTATGGCATTCCCTTTTAGCCCTCTGGGATACCCTTTCCCGTCCCAACGCTCGTGGTGAGAAAGCACAAAAGCGGCAATTTCGGAAAACTCGTTTACCGAACTTAATATACGATAGCCTATCTCGGAGTGGCGCTCAATCTCGGCACGCTCCTCGGGCTCTAGCGGGTCTTTCTTTTCTAAGATGCGCTCGGATATACCAATCTTGCCAATGTCGTGCATACTGCCGGCGATTTTTATTTGGCTCACTTCGTCATCATCCAGCCCCCACGCTCTTGCAATTTTCCCTGCCAAGTCGCCAACACGAAGTGAGTGGTACATTTCACGGCGGTTTTTTTCGTGGAGGGTGTTCATAATTAAATCTATGGTACGGCTGCGCATACTCGAACTTTCGGAAAGCTTGTTGCGATACATTTCGTCCTCTGCCTTCTTATAAATTTCGTTTATGTTTTCTTCCGTCAAAGTCTTAACCCCATAGCCTATGGAGACGGAAAGTATAATATTATTAAACTGACTTTCGTCCATTGCTTGCTTAATAGAGTGGATAATTGATTCGGTTTGTTTTGCGCTCTTATTGGGAAGTAGCAAGATAAATTCGTCGCCGCCTATCCGTGCGGCTATATCCTTAGCGCCGCAAGCCTTGCTGAGTATTTCGGCAACACGCTCTAAAAGCAGGTCGCCCAACTTGTGCCCAAAGGCGTCATTGGTGAGCTTTAGCCCGTTAACATCCACCATAATAAGGGATAGGGGGAGATTCTCGGCGGTATCTAGGGAGCGCAAGGCATCATTAAAAAACCGTCTGTTATATATGCCCGTGAGTTGGTCGTGGTAGCTTAGAAACTCTATCTCCCGCTGACGGTGGCGCTTGTCGCTAATGTCACGGAATATGAGAACCGCCCCCAGCACTTCGCCCGTGTCCCTTATAATTGGAGCGGCGGTTTCCTCAATGGGGCGCTCAATACCCTGTTTGGATAGGAGAACCAAGTTGCCGGCGGTTTCGATAATCTTTTTTTCTCGTATCGCACGATAAACAAGGTTGCGATTGGTTTCGCTAGAAAGCTCATCTGCGGGGCTGTACACTTCGGCGATATTTTTACCCACCGCCTCGGCTGCCAGCCAACCTGTAAGGGTTTCGGCAACACGGTTTAAGAAAACCACTTGCCCTTCCTCGTCGGTAGAGATTACTCCGTCGCCAACGGACTTGAGCGTGATTTCCCAAAGCCGTTTTTCTTTTTCTAGCGCAGTTTCCAATATCTTGCGGCTAGTGATATCCTTAGATATGCTGTAAAGAACGGGTCTGCCGTTCCATTCTCCCCGCCAAATACGGGTTTCGGACGGGATGAGCGCTCCCGACTTTGTTTTAAAGGGCAGCATACACAGCCCTTCCAAGCTTTCTTGACACTGCAAGAATATGCTCCTTACCTCTTTATGTTGAGATTTTTCATATATATCATAGAGGTTCATTTTGAGAAGGCTGTCCCCGGGGTAGCCAAACCGCTTTTTTACCGCATCATTTACAAATATAATTTTTGTATCATCGGAGACGATGATTACAAAGTCTTTTATTGAATTGAGGAAAGACCCTGCAATTATTGAGGCATTGCGGCTATCGGTAATATCAAAAAACACAAAGGTATACAGCTTGCGCCGTTGGTCGAATATGCTTTTTTTCACATCAAACCACTTGGTTTCCCCGCCTATGATGAAGTAGGAATAGTTGCCAAAATTATTCACATCAAACTTTCCTATAATCTCGTACAATTGTTTTTCGTTACCTCGCATTAGCTGGGTGGCTGCATCATTGTTGGCGACAATTTCGCCGGCGGTGCTCATAAGAAAAGCCGGTGCATCCAAGTTGAGAAAGGTGTTTTTCCAATTGTGAGTTTGAAACTCAAACATATCAAAGACAATATTATTAATAATAAAAAGAAAACCCATTATCATTAAAGTAAAGGGAGTGTAGTCAAAGTACTTATCAAGCCCCGCCAAAATTAGTGCCACATTTACCCAAGGAAGTTGAAAAGCAAATATTAAAAATAGTAGGCTTTGCTTTTTTTTCTTTTTTGTGCTGGCAAGCAAGGAGCGGATGAGCAAGAACAGCGCTACAATGAGTGAAATGCCAAAGTATGCAAGCAGAACAAAATAAAGAAAGTTTTTTTGCGTAACCGACATACTGTATCCCCACACAAAGACAAGCTCGACTTTGGTGTAGAACAGATTGTGCAGATTGTTGGTAATAAAGAGCGCCCAAAGCACAAGCGAAAAAACAAGCAGCGATGCCCCCAAGTTTTTTGGCAGGCGGGTATTGGTGAGGTCGGCAATAAAAAAGAGCAGGAAAGGAGGCACTAGAACAACGCCCAGATATTCAAAGTTTTTTGCCGCAATCATAGCCTCGTATGTTAGAGAGTTGAGTTCTAAAAAATATCCCAGCGTATAAAATGATGCCGCAAACAAAAGGGGAGCGGCACGGCTAACCTTATCCTCTGCTTGGTTTTTAAGCAAGCGGATGCCAAAAAAGCCAAAGACTGTTGCCGCCACGGGAAGAAAATATATTATAAAGTTTCTAAACAGTCCAATAAAATCCATAAGCTAAAAACCCTGTTTCATTAGTATATAGATTTATTATATATTATATTTTAATAAAATAAAAGCCCTACTGAGTTTTTTATAAAAAATCGCTAAAAAGACGGCGGTTTTTAGCTTTTTGTTGGGCTTAAAAGGAGCGTTTTTATGTTTTTTATAAAACGCAAAAAAACAGCGGCAATAAATTATAGCCGCTGTCGGTAGGTGTTGTCGATAAGGGATATAAAATTTTTGTCGCTCTAGCGGTAGTATTTTACTCCCGATGAAAATATGTTCATATCGTTGTTTGTGCCGCTTGCGCCAATGTTCTTGTATAGGTTTTCGGCAAAGCGCTCGCTATGCCCCATCTTGCCAAAAATTCTGCCGCAAGGCGAAATTATTCCCTCCACTGCGCACAAACTGCCGTTGGGGTTGTGGGGAGAGAGCATTGTTGCATTGCCTTCAAGGTCGGCATATTGGGTGGCGATTTGCCCGTTCTCGATTAGCCGTGCCAAGTGTTGGGGAGAGGCGTTAAACCTGCCTTCGCCGTGGGATACGGGAATATCAAAGACATCCCCCACCTTAAAGTCGGCAAGCCACGGGGATGCCGTTGAGGAAATGCGAGTTCTCACCATAGTTGAGATGTGTCGGTTGATAACATTAAAGGTTAGTGTGGGTGAATCGGCAGAGAGGGGGGCGATTTTGCCATAGGGCAGCAGTCCTAGCTTGATGAGTGCTTGAAAACCGTTGCAGATGCCAAGCACCAACCCGTCACGCTTGCCAAGCAGTTCTTCCACCTCCGCAGTGATGCGTGGTGAGCGGAATGCCGAGGCAATAAACTTGCCGCTGCCGTTAGGCTCATCTCCTCCCGAAAATCCACCGGGGAATACTATGATTTGAGAATTATTAATCGCTTTAGCCAATTTTTCCGTGCTTTCCGCTATGTCAGACGGGGTACGATTTTTGAAAATGAATAATTCTGTTTGCGCCCCTGACTCGTCAAACCGTTTTTTGGTGTCGTACTCGCAGTTAGTGCCGGGAAATACGGGAATAAGCACACGGGGACGGGCAAACAATGCCTTGTTTGCAGGATAAACAAAACTCTTATCCGAAAAGATGTTTTCCGCATCCCCCTCTGTTTGTTTTGTTACGGGATAAATGCTCTCATGAGCCGATAACACTTCTATAACCTTATCAATATGTATGGCTCTATCATTAATAACCACCTTTTCGCTGCTGTCCGTACTGCCAAGATAGCTGTAATTTAGCCCGCTCAACTCTCTCTCGTCCGACACGGCAACAATAAGGTCACCGGGGCGGCAAATAAAATGTTCCGCATTAATTGGGGCAAATTTAAGCCCCAACTTATTGCCGATAGCAGAGCGGACTGCCGCAACAAGAGCGCCGCCGCTTTCCGCAACGGTGGCGGCAGTTATTTTTTTATCCTTAATTAATGTGTGTATACGGGCAAATAATTTTTTAAGATAATCAAAATCGGGAATTAGCTCTTTAGCAATTGGTAAGAGGTACAATTTTTCCCCGCCCCTAAAGGTGTTAGATATGAAATTTTTTGCCTCATCTACCGCAACGGCAAAAGAGATTAGCGTATTTGGCACATCGATATTTTCAAATGAGCCGCTCATACTGTCCTTGCCGCCAATAGAGGGAGTGCCTAGTCCGATTTGCGCATATAGAGCACCCAAAAGTGCGGCAAACGGTTCACCAAACCGCTCTTTATTGTTGCCAAGCCGTTTGAAATATTCTTGAAAAGTAAGACGGACTTTACTAAAGTCTGCGCCGCCTGCGACAAGCTTAGCAACCGAGGCTACCACGGCATACAGTGCGCCCACATAGGGGTTACTGTCCGTAATGAAAGGGTTGAAAGCAAAGCTGCAAATGCTTGCCGTGTCGGTAGAGCCGTCTAAAACGGGAAGTTTTGCACACATATTTAATGCGGGGGTTAGCTGGTGTTTGCCGCCAAAGGGCATAAATACGGATGCCGCACCAATGGTGGAGTCAAACATTTCGCTTTGTCCTTTTTGGATAAGCGCATTTTTGTCCGACAAGACCTCTAAGAGGGCAGCTTTGTAGTCCTCTTTTTCTATATACCGCTTTGCCTTAGCGGAATATAGTTCAAACAGTCCTTCTTTGGGGAAGTCACGGCAGGAAACGGCGGCGGTTTGCTTTACTCCGTTGGTGTCAAGAAAACTTCTTTTTATGTCAACAACGATTTCACCCTTGTTGAACATACGCAACCTCGCCTCATCCGTCACTTCGGCAACAACGGTAGCGGCAAGGTTTTCCCTTGCGGCAAGGTTGATAAATGTATCTACATCATCTTCGGCAACAACTACTGCCATACGCTCTTGCGACTCGGATATAGCTGTTTCGGTAACAGTTAAGCCCTTGTACTTTTTGGGAACTTGGTCTAGGTAGATATCCAAGCCGTCGGCAAGTTCGCCAATCGCTACCGACACCCCGCCTGCGCCAAAGTCGTTACATTTCTTTATTAGCTGTGAGGCAGCGGGATTGCGGAAAAAGCGTTGGATATTCCTTTCGATAAGAGGGTTGCCCTTTTGCACTTCGGCACTGCATTCGGTAACACTGCTAGTGTCGTGCGCCTTGGATGAGCCGGTAGCGCCGCCACAGCCGTCACGCCCCGTTTCGCCTCCCAAAAGTATGATTTTGTCACCCCTAACGGGCTTTTTGCGTACTACATTAGCGGCGGGAGCAGCACCAATAACAAATCCCGCCTCCATACGCTTAGCCAAATAATTGTTGTGATAAATTTCGTTTACTATCCCAGCGGGCAAACCGATTTGGTTGCCGTAGGAGGAGAATCCTGCCGCTGCGGTTGTAGAGATAATCCGTTGGGGAAGCTTACCGTCCAAGGTATCCTTAATATCCTTATAAATATCGCCCGCTCCCGTTATCCGCATAGCATGGTAAACATATACCCGTCCAGATAGCGGGTCTCTTATAGCCCCGCCCAAGCAGGTTGCCGCTCCGCCGTAAGGCTCAATTTCGGTGGGGTGGTTGTGTGTTTCGTTTTTAAACATCACAAGCCAGTCCTCCTCTTTCCCGTCCACTTTGGCGGTGACTTTTATAGAGCAAGCGTTTATCTCATCACTTTCGTCAAGGTCGTCTAGCTTACCTTCTGCCTTTATCGCCTTTGCGCCTATCGTAGCGATATCCATAAGGCACACATATTTATCGGGCTTATCCTTATACAGCTCCTTAAAAAGCCGCCTATATAAAAGGTATCCCTCTTTTACTTCTCGGTTTGCGCCAAGGGCGATGTCGGTTAGTTGTGTTAAAAAAGTTGTGTGGCGGCAATGGTCGCTCCAATAGGTGTCTATCACCTTGAGTTCGGTAACGCTAGGATTGCGGTTTTCACTCTTGAAGTAATCCCGCACAAAAACCAAGTCGGCAATACTCATTGCAAAGCCGTGCTGTTCGTGATAAATTGCCATTTCCCTATCCGAAAGGGCGATAAAGTCAGCGGCATATTCAATGGTATCGTTATCTTTGGCGGTGTAGGCAAGGCTTGCGGGCTTTTCCAAGGCGGCAAGACGGGAGTCCGTGGGGTTGATTAGGTAATTTTGCACGGCAAGCGCTTCTTTTTCATCAATATTCGATATTGCGTAAAATACTGCGGTTGCAACTTTTGGGCGTGCCTTGTTGAGAAGTAACTCTACGCATTGCTCGGCAGAGTCCGCTCTTTGGTCGTATTGCCCCTCAAGAAACTCCACCCCAAAAACAATAAAATCATTTAGGGTTGGCAAGTTTTCATGGTAGACAATATCTGTGGGCGGCTCGGAGAAAACATTTGTAACTGCCTGCTCCAAGTCCTCCTCGCTAACGCCCTCGATGTCGTAGCGCAAGAACAGGCGCAAAGAGGATGCATTTATTTTTAGCACCTCTCTTATTTCCGATAGCATCCGCCTTGCGGGGATGTCGAAACCTTGCTTTTTTTCCACATAAATACGATTAACAGCCATTTTTTTAATTTCCTACACAATATTTTTTAAGAGTTTGTTTTTGCCATATTGGTTTGCTCTGTTGTTGATTTTGCGAGTTTTGTGATAAACTTTTGATTGCTCTTATATTTAATTTTCACTTTATTCCTATATCCTTGCGGAAAAACATACCTTCAAAGTGTATGTTTGCTATTGCGGCATAAACTTTTTCCCTCGCCTCTGCGATTGTATTGCCAAGCGCTGTTGCCGCAAGCACCCTGCCGCCGCTAGTGTACAGCTCCCCTTGGTTTTGGGTAACACCTGCAAAAAACAACTCAACTCCCTCCGTATTGCCAATGGTAATTTTTTTACCCTTTTCAAATGCGTTTGGATAGCCTTTGGAGGAGAAAACCACGGTCACGGCGCACTGCTCTTCCCACTCAATATTTAAGTCGGCAAGCCTCTCATCTACGATAGCCTCAAATATTTCAAGGAGGTCGGTTTTAAGAAGGGGGAGTACCGATTGCGTTTCCGGGTCGCCAAAGCGAGCGTTGTATTCCAGCAGATACGGCTCATCCTCAACAAGCATTAGTCCAAAGTAAATCACACCTTTAAAGGTGCGCCCCATAGCGTTCAAGCCGTTTATCGTGGGGGTGATAATTTGCTGGTTGGTCTTTTGCATAATATCAACCGTATAGTAAGGACTTGGAGAAAAGGCTCCCATACCGCCCGTATTAGCACCCCTATCTCCGTCAAATATTCTTTTGTGGTCTTGTGCGCTTAGCATAGGGACAATGGTTTTTCCGTCGGTAAAGGCAAGAACAGAAACCTCCCGTCCTGTTAAAAACTCCTCTACAATCACCGAAGTATTGTCCTTGCCAAAGGCGGCATCCAGCATAATGTTGCTTAGAGCGCCTTCCGCCTCGCTTGGGGTTTGGCAAATAATTACTCCCTTGCCATAGGCAAGCCCGTCCGCCTTGATTACAAGGGGGTAGGGGGCGGACTTTGTATAGTTGAGAGCGGCGGAAAAGTCGTCAAATTCCGCATATGCGGCGGTGGGAATGTGGTTGTCTACCATAAACTTTTTGGCAAACCGCTTACTTCCCTCTATTATTGCCGCCTCGGCGGTTGGTCCAAATGCACGGTGACCCCGCTGCTCCAAATAATTTACCAATCCGTCTACCAACGGATTGTCGGGGGCAACCACGGTGAGTTTAATACTGTTGTGGGAATCAAGAAAGGCAACAATTTTTTCTTTTTCGCTGGGTAGAATGGGAAGAATTTTAGCCTCTGCCATACCGCCGTTCCCCGGCAAACAATAGACTGTGCCGACTTTGGCGCTTTTTTTAAGGGATTTTATAATTGCGTGTTCTCTGCCGCCGCCGCCGATAACTAATATATCCATAATGCTTGTTTTATCCTATTTATATAAAGATTTACTTGTAACCCCCGAAAATTTGCAGTTGCATTTTTCGAGTTTATGCTGCCTTTAGTTTTGCTACCTTTTTTTATCAATGTTTGCTGTTTTTTTTATTCAATTAGTGTTTAAAGTGCCTTGTTTGGCAAAAGACCATTGCAATGCCTGCCTTGTTGCACGCATCTATGGACTTTTGGTCGTTTACCGAGCCGCCCGGCTGTATTATTGCCGTGATACCATATTTTTCGGCCGCCTCAACGCAGTCGGGGAATGGGAAAAAGGCATCAGATGCAAGCACAGCGCCCTTTGCACGGAAAGCGGCACGGGAAAGCGCCTCCTCTGCCGCCCAAATGCGGCTGGTTTGTCCCATACCAATCCCTAGGGTGCTTTCTCCGTTTGCCACGACGATTGCGTTGGACTTGGTATGCTTTACCACCTTAAAGGCAAACTCCAATGCGGCGCACTCCTCTTTTGTAGGTGCTTTTTGAGTGACTACCTTGAGTTCTGCTTTGTTGTAAAGCGTGCTGTTGGGCTCTTGAAGGAGCAGACCGCCCGCCACCTTTTTTATATCAAAATTTGTGGGGTTTTCACCCGCAAAGAGGTTATTTATTTTTAATAACCTAGTGTTTTTGCGCCTTTCTTTGAACAGGGCAACGGCATCTTTGGTAAAATCGGGGGCAAGAACAACTTCCAAAAAAGTTTCTGCCATAGTTGTGGAAAGCTCCAAGTCCACCGTGCGGTTTACCGCAACAATGCCGCCAAATATAGAAACGGGGTCAGATTGATATGCCTTGTTGTAAGCATCATAAATATCCTTCCCAACTCCTGCCCCACAAGGGTTTGCGTGTTTGACGGCGACAGCGGCAGGCTCGCTAAACTCCCGCAGCAAATCCAATGCACCGTTTGTATCATTAATATTATTAAAGGAAAGCTCTTTGCCCGCAAGCTGCTCCGCTCCCGCAAGCGATACCGCTTGGGGCAGGGATTCTCTATAAAAAGCGGCGGATTGGTGGGGGTTTTCGCCGTACCTTAAATCTTGTTGCTTTTCGTAGGCAAAGGTCAACTCGCTAGGAAACTTTATTTCTAGCTTTTCCCTTAAATATCCTGCAATCAATGTGTCGTATACGGCGGTGTGCTGATACGCTTTGTACATCAAATACAGCCGCTTGTCCTCGGAAGGGTTGCCGCTCTTTAATTCGTCTATTATAAGGGGGTAATCCGCCCAGTCGCAAGCGACATAGACAAAACGGTAGTTTTTTGCCGCCGCTCTAAGCATAGACGGCCCGCCGATATCTATATTTTCCACCGCATCGGCAAAAGTAGAATGCTTGTTCAATATGGTGTTTTTAAAAGGATAGAGATTTACCGCAACCACATCGATTGTACTAAGACCAAGCTCTGCCAAACAGCGCATATGCAGGGGGTTATCCCGAATGGCAAGCAGTCCTGCGTGTACCGCTGGGTGCAAGGTCTTTACCCGACCGTCCAAGCACTCGGGAAAGTTGGTAATCTCCGAGATGTTTTTTGCCTTTATGCCACCGCTAATGAGAGTGGAAAGCGTGCCGCCCGTAGATATTATTTCGTAGCCCAAAAGGGAAAGCTCTTTTGCAAACTCTACTATTCCCGTCTTGTCCGATACGCTAAGCAACGCTCTTTTCATAATGACTTCTCCTTGTTTGATATTGATAATTTTTGCTATGTTTTTTGGGGTATCCTTGCCCCTGTTATTTGTTTAATGCTTGTATGCCAAGCCCTGTTGTTGTTCTCTTTAAGCCACCCATTAGCTGCTTGTTTGGGTTTCTTTTATCGTTGTTTGGGTTGCCCTTATGTGTGTTTTTCGCACAACAAGGCTACCGCTTTGCATATTAGGATATGCTCTAGGCTAAGCACTCTTTGCTGCAAGTCTTTGGGGCTGTCGCTGGGGAGGACAGGCACTTCCTCTTGCAAGATAACCTCGCCCGTATCCACGCCTTCGTCCACAAAATGCACGGTTGCGCCCGACACCTTTTCGCCGCTGGCAATCACCGCCTCGTGCGGGCGAATACCATAATATCCCTTGCCCGAATGTTTGGGGAGAAGGGCGGGGTGAATGTTGATAATTTTACCCGCAAAAGCCCTAACAAATGCGGGGGGAAGTATCGTCATATATCCAACTAGAATTATTAGGTCTATTTCATTTTGTAAAAGTAAAATGCGAATTTTTGCAAACATTTCCTCTGCGCTGTTGTGGTCGGAAAGGGAAAAGATATGGGCGGGAATATTGTGCTTTGCCGCTCGCTTTAGTGCATAGGCATCTGGTTGAGAGGAGATGCAAAGAGTAATTTTACCGTTAATTTTGCCCTCGTCTATGCCGTCGATTAGCGCTTGAAAATTGCTGCCTCCACCCGACACAAAGACTGCTAACTTTTTCACAGCCGTACACCTTCTTTGGAGCTGACTTCGCCCAAGATACAAGCTTTTTCGCCAAGTGCGGCGGCTGCCTTTATTAATGTATCTGCATCCTCTGCGTTAACGGCAAGCGCCAAACCTATGCCCATATTAAAAGTGTTGTATGCCTCTTGTTGGGAAATGTTAGCTTTTTTTACCAACATTTGGAAAATAGGCGGGGTGTCGTAAGCTTTTGTGTTTACATCAACGCCCAAAGAGGGGAGCATACGGGGAAGGTTTTCGATAAATCCTCCGCCTGTGATATGGGCTATGCCCTTTATTTTGATTTTTTCCAATAAGGAAAGTACGGTTTTTACATATATTTTGGTGGGAGTGAGCAGTGTTTCGCCTATTGTAGCGCCAAGCTCGGGTGAGTAGGTGTGCATAAGCGCAAGGTCGTCAGGGTTAAAAATTTTGCGCACAAGCGAATAGCCGTTGCTATGCAGTCCTGATGACGGCAGCCCTACCAATACATCACCTGCTTTTATTCTTTTGCCGTCTATTAGGTTGTCACGCTCGGCAATGCCCACGGAAAACCCCGCTAAATCATACTCGCCAACGGGATAAAAGCCGGGCATCTCGGCGGTTTCGCCGCCGATTAGCGCAGAGGATGCTTGACGGCAACCCTCGGCTATACCGCCCACGATTTCGGCAACAGTTTCCGGCACAAGCTTGCCGCAGGCAATATAATCTAAAAAGAAAAGAGGCTTTGCCCCTTGACAAACTATATCGTTAACGCACATTGCAACACAGTCTATACCTATTGTATCAAACTTGTTGAGGGAAAAAGCATACTTTAGCTTAGTGCCTACACCGTCCGTTCCCGCTACAAGCACGGGCTTTTTGTAGTTAAAGCTTTCAAGGGAATAGCAGCCGCCAAAGCCGCCAACACCGCCCAAAACATTTGGATTTAAGGTGGATTTGATGTGCTTTTTCATAAGTTCTACCGCTCGGTATCCCTCGGTGACATCCACTCCCGAATCTTTATAGGATATGCCCATTTATTTTTCCTCCGTTGTAGTGGTGAGGTTTTGCGCCGATAAAAAGTCCAAGTCCTCTTGCGTAAGTTTTTGTGTTGTTTGGTTTCTGTACTCTACAAGGCGGGAATAAAGCAGAGGGTCGGACACGGCAAGAATTTGTACTGCAAGCAACCCCGCATTTATAGCGCCGTCTATCGCAACCGTGGCAACGGGTATCCCCGAGGGCATTTGCACTGTGGATAAAAGACTGTCCAACCCGTCCATTGTGGAGCTTTTAATTGGAATACCAATTACGGGCAGAGCCGTGTTAGCCGCAACCACTCCTGCAAGATGCGCCGCCTTGCCGGCGGCGGCAATAATCACTTTGTAGCCGTTTTTCTTGGCATTTTGCGCAAAGTCGGCAACAAGTGCCGGTGTGCGATGCGCCGACATTATCCGCATTTCCACCTCTATGCCAAAGCGCATAAGAATAGAGTTGCATTCTTTTACTATGGGCAGGTCACTTTTGCTACCCATCAAAATCGCTACCTTTGCCATTGAAGTTCTCCCTGCTTTTTGATGAATATATTATAGCGTGCGACCACCTCAAAGTCAAACATATCATACAGAACCAAAGGGCAAAATAGAGAAAATTTGTACCCTTAAAGATTTATTTTAGTAAAATCTGTTGTTAATTAATTGTTATATACTATTGACATTTATATTATTTCATTATATATTGTTAGTAGGTATATATTTAAATATATGTAGTAACAACCTTGTTCCTAAATCTGGAGGTACTTATATGAGACGCTCCGCCAATAAAAAGCTTTGGTCCAAAGTTATAATTGCGCTCATTGTTTCCATTGTAATATTATCTGTCGCCGCTGCAAACGGCGATACCATTCTTGGGTTTTTTGGGTTTGTAGGCTATGAGCCGCCGCCCTTGCTTTCAACGGAATTGCCCGAGGAAAACAAAAGCGTTGGCGAAGTAGAAAAAAACCCACCGTTATATCTTGCGTCTAGCTTGGACGATAACGCTGGTATTAGCCCCGGCAGCTCTGTTGGGGCAGGCTATCCCATTGACTATCGCAGTATAAGCGTGGGCAAGTTCCACACCCTCATAAGCGATGCCGACGGTTTTGTTTATGCCAAAGGTTCAAATGAGTTTTTTCAACTTGGGTTAGGGGCAGGCACTATATCACACAATGACAACGACATCAAACATTATTTTAATTATATGCAACCCGTGGTTGCACTCAATAACTTTACTATCACAAAAGTCGCCGCAGGCGGCTACCATAGCATAGCTGTGGGTTATGACCAAAAACTAGGCACTGCCGTATCCCCGTCCAACTACAAAGTATTCACTTGGGGCAGGCAGTCAAGCGGTAGGTTGGGCAACGGCGCAACATCTGGCAATACCGGTGTGCCACAAGATATAAGCGGGAACTTTGCCTTTGCAGGGGATGAATATCCCACCGAAATTTCTGCGGGCGAACATCACTCAATGCTACTTACTAATAAAGGGAACATCTACACTTGGGGCAGCAATTGGTACGGACAGTTGGGATTGGGCAGAACGATAGGCTCGGCTGCGGGCGACAGCGCCACACCCCTTAAAGTAACACAGGGCAGTTTCAAGGCGATAAGCGCCGGCTCGGTACACTCTTTGGCGCTGGCTAACAACGGTTATCTTTGGAGTTGGGGCGGTAATACCCGCTATCAGCTTGGCGCAGAGGGAGGTGCAGCGGCAACTCCGGTACAAAGGTTTGGCACTCAAGTTTTCACAAGTATTTCCGCAGGCGAACTACATAATATTGCAATGAATAACGCAACCGCTTACGCTTGGGGCGACCAGCGTGGCGGCAAGCTTGGCAACGGTGAGGGCGGCGGTATGCGAGAGGAGGATACATCAAATAGAGCTACTCTCCACACAATCACCGCCTCTGGCGTAACTTGGAAAGCAAACTCCGCATCGGCGGGCGGCGGCGGCAGTTTTATTATTAGGGACAATAACACGCTATATGCCTTTGGATACGGCGCAGACGAATATTATTCTACCACCACAATCACTGCTCCCCAAAGCACGGGGATAACCAATGTTGATTATGTTTATAAGGGATTGGTAATAAAAACAGATAAATCTATGCTTGCCTACGGCAATTTTTCCCACTACAGCGAAAATTGGTACGGGAAAGCCGATACCCCCGTGGCAGGGGAGGACTCTAATGGAACTCCTTTAATAGATACCCGAGCCGATGCCCAATTTGATATTAAAAAAGGCACAGCAACGGCAATACAAGAAAACTTTACTCCTTATAGGAATATCGTAGGTATACCCACAGATTATGATAGGCACGGACTATCAAATACGATAGCGGCAAAAAACGAGGTAATATTTGATGTAGACCGTGTGAAAATTACAAGTTTCCACGACGACAATCACGGCGGACTTACTATTGCGCAAGTAAGCGAAAAGGTTTATAGCGCTACAACAACAAGCGCTTCCTCGGCAACCTTTACTTTGCCTGCCGCAAAGAGCTATGTGGTAAGCCGTGAAGGCTATTATGTGGTAATGTACAAACAAGGTACAACACCAACCTATAAAAAATTCCAAATTTCCAACAAGGAAGGTCCACAAATTGTACTAAATACCGAGGCAAACCAAAACAATATTTTTGCCACCATAAGCTTGTATGACGGCTTTGGGCTAAACTCAATAACCGTGAACGGCGAGGCTTGGGAGCCGAACGGCACAAGCACATATAACGCATCCCATACATATGGGAGCGGAGATGATACCGTATATAACGCAACTTTCACAATTAAAAAGAATAGCACGGGGATGTTTAATATAACCGCCACCGACCGTGGCGGCACACAAAAAACAAGGGTAATTCAACTTGATATTGATTCGGTTGTATATCTTAATTCCGCCGCAATCACCAAGCCCTACGACGGACATAATGCCGAAGTTGAGCGGGTATTTTACTCCAAAAACAGAGGAAGTTTTAACTTAGCCACATTCAATACTGTATACGGAGCAAACGGATACAGCGTATCCGCAATGCAGTACAAGGCAGGCGGCACTACTATTCCAAGCGCACCCGTTAACGCAAGCGCAACACCCTACAAAGCAACCTATACAGTTGCCAAAGGCGGGGTGACAGAGCTGTCACGGGAAGTGGATATTGTTATAAATAAAGCAACCCCCAACATTACAGCTGCGGCAACACCCATTGTTTATGGGCAAAACCGTGACTTATCGGGCTTGCACGGTACGGCGGTCAACCCGCACAATACATCCCTCACCTTAGCAAACGGCAGTATAGCGGGCGGCTTTTCCTATCCCGGCACGCTTGCCGCATACCCAGAGGTAAGTGCAACGGGCACATATGTTGTTACCTTTACCCCCACGGGCGATTCGGCTGTCAACTACAATGCAACCACCGTGGCGGGCGTGCAGTTCACTGTGTTAAAGGCAACCCCGTCTGTCAGCGATATTTCATCATCACCAATCATATATGAGCAAGCTTTGCTTGATTCTGCGGTTTCCGGCACGGTGCAAAACCCCGAGAACCCCTCTTTTGTGGTTGAGGGCAGTTGGGTTTGGAGAACAGCGGATTTCCCGTTAGGATTTAATTTTATCCGCCCCGAGGTTTACGACAGCACAGTCCACAGCACAACATATTATCCCGTGTCTTTCTATCCCACCGATAGCGATAACTATCACCCGATAGAGTCGGAGATTGTTTCCCAATTAACGGTTAACCCCAAGGCGCAAACTATAACCTTGCGTGACCTCTCGGCAGATAACCTAACAGTAGTCAACCCCGAGTCACTAAGAACGGATATAGCCGATTATGAAGTTTCGCTCACGGCGGGTACTCTCACCTTTACTGCGTACACAACGGCAATCTATCCTAGCGCACGGCAAATAACATTGGCGTCAAACAATCCGGCACTTGCAACGGTTGCGCATATCTCTACAACCGAGGAGGATATTGACGGAATATTATATAGTAAGTCTGTGTTTACAATCACTTTGAACACGGCAGATAATTTTGGCATTGTCACCCTTACAGCAACCCAAACAGATAACGACCGTGACGCAAGCCCCGACAATCGTGGCAACTATCTTGCCGCCGAACCGATGGCACACCGCTTGTTTATCAAGAGGGAGCATACCGCCCAAACATTTACCAATATTGTAAAGACTTACGGCAACCCAATATTCGATATCGCCCCTGCGCTCAATTCTTTACAGGGCGACTTTACGCTTGTTTCTGCCAATACCGATATAATTACGATGTCGGGCAGCGGCTTGCAAAGACAGGCGACTATCGTAAATGCGGGTGAGGCGACCCTCAATCTTTCCCACCTCGGCTATGTTGACGAAACAGACTTTAGCCAAGCTTACCTTGCAATGTCGGCAAGTATTACGGTAACGGTTAACCCCGCCCCGCTCTCTATTAAGCTAAACGACCTGCAAGCTATCTATGGAAATGCGCCCGTATTCACCTATGAATACACGGGGCTTGTTTATGGCGAACAGGCGGCGGATGTTATAAAAAATCTCACCAACGATTACAACCTGACCGCAATGAAAAATGTAATCAATACCGAGGGCGGTTACGGCTATTATGTTGTCACCCCGTCGGGAGCGGAAAACACATCGGATATCTATCAAAACTATGATATCAATGTATATTTGAGCGGCAACCTCACGGTTGTCAAGAGGGAGCTTACCGCCACTTATATAGGCGACACCGTCATATACGGCACAGCACCCGATTTGGGTGTTAGCTATGCGGGCTTTGCCTACGGCGAGAATGAATCGGTAATAGATACTTATGCAACGGTTGCCAACTCCAATACCAATGTGGGAAGTTATACGCTTATCCCTGCGGGTGCGGAGGACAGCAATTACAGTTTTGCCTATGCAACAGGCACGCTAACTATAAATAAAAAACAACTTATCGCCACATACACGGGCGACACGGTAATATACGGCACAGCACCTGCTTTGGGTGTTAGCTATACAGGCTTTGCCTATGGCGAGGACGCATTGGTGATAGACACCCTTGCAACCGTGGCAAATTCCTATAAAAATGTTGGTGGTTATACTCTAGTTCCCGCCAATGCAGAGGACAACAATTACAGCTTTGCCTATGCAACAGGTGTTCTTACAATCACCCGCAAGGATATCACGGTTACTGCCGATGCAAAGGACAAGACTTTTGGTAACTTTGACCCCGCATTCACCTTGGCAGCGGAGGGCTTGGAGTATGGCGAAACCGAAGTTTATGGCATACTTACCCGTGATGAGGGCGAAAGTGCAGGGCAGTATGATATTTTGCAAGGCACAGTAAATGAGGACAGCAACCCCAACTACACAGTCATATATGTGAAAAATATCTTTACTATTAACCCACGGGAAATAGATATAAAAGTTAACCACGGGCAGGACAAAGAGTATCGTGACCCCGAGCCTCTGCCCTTTACTTACACGGCATATGACAGAGGGGCGGTCGAGCCGCTTGTATTGCCCAACGGTGTTGAAGTGGTATTTAACGGCGCTCTCATCCGTGAGGAAGGCGAGAATGTGCGTGACGATTACGCAATTTATCAGGGAACTTTGACTACGGAAAACAATCCCGACTACATCATTTTCTTTACGGGTGCGACCTTTGAAATCACCATACGCTACATCACAGTAAAGGGTGTAAATATAGAAAAATATTACGGCGACCTCACTCCCGACCTAGAATGGGAAGTCACCGTTAGCTCCATACTTGAGGGCGACGAAGATAATGTAACGGTATCGCTTGAGATAGCCAATTATAGTGAAGATGTGGGTGTATACAATATAATAAGTACAAGTTACGATGCCGAGGGCAATTACGAAATCACTTTTGATACCTCTGGCACACTGACCATACATCAAAGACCGATTACAATAAACGCAGATAGTGCATTCAAGATTTATGGCGACCAAGACATCACCCCATATACTTACACATATATTATTAAACTTTGGAACGGCTCTTATGTTGAACAGCTTGATGTGCTTCCCAACGGCATAGAGGTGGAGTTCTTTGGCACGCTCACCCGTGAGGCGGGCGAATTTACCGCAGTCTATCAAGTGTTGCAAGGCGAGCTAAGTCTTGGCGGCAACTATGCAATAACCTACAATGCGGCGGAGTTTACCATTAATCAAAGACCGATAACGCTAAGCGCAGATGCAAAGGAAAAAACTTACGGCGAGGACGACCCCGAGCTTACCTATCAAGTTACCGAGGGCAACATTGTTTTTGATGATACCTTTGTCGGCGCACTGTCCAGGGCTGAGGCGGATAACCAAAATGCGGGCAGCTATCAGATAAGCAGCACCCTAGATAATGTTAATTATTTAATCACCTATGTTCCTTCAAACCTTACAATAAAAAGCAAGCCAATCACGGTTACTGCCGAGTACAAGGAAAAGGAATACGGCTATGCCGACCCTGAACTAACCTATATAATTATCGGTGAGCTTGCCTATGGCGAAACCTCTATAAACGGCGGTTTGGTGCGTGCCGAGGGCGAGGGTGTAACTGAATATGATATATTGGAAGGCAGTCTTATAACAGAAAATCCCAATTATAATATAACTTATGAGGGAGCTACATTCCGTATTAAAGGCAGAGAGATAACCATTGCCGCCGATATCGGTTTGAGCAAGATTTACGGCACGGACGACCCCGTATTTACCTATCAAATTATTCACGGAGAGTTGCTAGACGGTGACGAGTTTAGCGGCGCTCTCACAAGGGAAATGAGCGAAAATGTGGGCGAATATGCTATTTTGATTGGCACACTATCACTTCCCGAATATTATGAGTTGACTTTTGTCGGTGCGGACTTTGAAATATTCCGCCGTGCCCTCACGGTGAGCGCCAATGCGATGTCAAAGACATACGGCAACAATGACCCCGTGCTTATATGGAGCATAACCCAAGGAACGCTTGCCTTCTCCGAAACAATTTTGCAAGGTATGCTTGTGCGGGAGAGCGGGCAGGATGTGGGCAGTTACGCTATCAACCAAGGCACGCTAAACAACGATACCAACCCCAACTACAATATCACATATATAGGTGAAATTTTAACTATAAATAAGCGGGCAATCAGCATTCGTGCGGAAGATACGCAAATAGCTTACGGCGACCCCGACCCCGCTATCGGATGGATAATTACTAATGGCGACCTTGCCTATAACGACACTCTGTTTGGCGCACAAGTTAGAACGGCAGGCAATAATGTTGGCGATTACGCAATCACCCGTGGCACTTTGGATAACTCCAACTATCAAATATCTTACGAGGGTGGCATATTCACAATAAATAAGCGAGTGGTTGTTGCGACTATTAATAATCTATCCAAATACTATGGCGACCCCAACCCCGAGTTTGTCATACATTACTCCAACTTTGCACAAGGCGAAAGCATAGCAACCGAGGGCATTACCGCACCCGTTGTTCTATATGGCAGTGTGGGGCAATTCTCCAATGTTGGAAGTTATGCGATTACCTTGAGCGGCGGTGCGGCGGGCAACTATACATTTGATGTGTCCGACACAGCAACCCTAACCATACTTAGAAAGCAGGTAAATATTTCTCTAGACTATCTAACAGCGGTTTATAACGGTATGAGATACTCCCGCTCCGCAGTTATCACGGGCGTAGAGGCGGCTCAAGCAGTTCCGCCGGCAAACGACCCTCACGGTGTAACTTACGAATACAGCAAAAAACCTGGGGTTTGGATTTCTCAAAGTCCCAATGACGCAGGTCTTTACACCGTTAAGGTAACCTACACCGCACACACAACAGATAACTATGCGACCACAGTTAAGGAATTCCCGGGCAACCTATATATCAGCCCAATTACCCCCACGCTGGGTATGGATACATTCGAGTTTGACTATACGGGCGATGAAATAGAGATTTCCTCTTACGCAACGGGCATCACCACGGGTACAGCACCCGCAGGTACAGCAAGGTATCTGTTCTCTACGGACGGCATCTCCTATTCCGACGATGTTCCCGTAAATGTGGGAGTCTATTCGGTCAGAGTGGTTTATCAACCCGCCGAGGACGATAACTACAAAGAGACAAGCGCCGACTTTGAAAACTATATCACCATAAACAAAATATATGCCACGATTAACCTGCAAACAAGAACAGAAGTATATAGTTCCGCCGACGGTATATCTGCCGACAGCGTAGCGGCCAATGCCGCCGTTGTAACGGGAGTTAAGGCATCCTTGTTGCCGTCCGAAAGCGGAAGATTAACTTACCTATACTTTATCGGCGGCGAATGGAGAGATTATGCCCCCATTGATGCAGGCAGCTATCCCGTGCGGATAGAATATACCGCCTATCCCGATGAAAACTACCTTAGCACCCAAAAAGAGTTTGATGGCGGGGTGGTAATTACCAAGGCAAGCATATTTGATTTAATCGAACTTTCTCACAAGATTGCGACCTATAACGGCAACCCCCAAGAGGCGGGCGCAATAGGCTACTCGGGCATAGCGGGCGGCAGTAATCCAAGGGGAACTTTCCACTATGAGTATCAAGCGGGCGGCGCAGGTATGTATACCTCACAACCCTTTATAAATGCGGGAGAATACAATGTTAGGGTGGTCTATACCACCAACGCAAGCGATAACTATGCCTCGGTTGCAAAAACCTTTGCAGGCGCATTGGTTATCACCAAGGCTGCTCCCATTATTACACCCATATACTTTACTCAAGACTTCAACGGCAGCGTGCATGCGCCCACTCTTGCATCTGTGTCTGGCATAGAGGGCGGCTCATCCCCAACGGGCAGACTGTCTTTCCGCTATTTTGTCGACGAGCAATGGACACAAGCGGGACTAAGGAATGCTGGTGCATACTCGGGCGAAGTTAGCTATCAGTCTGGCGGTATGGACAACTATGCGGATACGGTAGTCGTCTTTACAGAAATCGTACGCATAAGAAAAATTACTCCCGACCTGCTCTTCCCGCAAGAGAGATACGACTATACAGGCGAGCCTGTTGAGGCGCAGGGCGCAATCGCTGTACCTCGTGGTACGGATACCCAAACCCCCGAAGGTGTGATATCATATCTGTATCTTATTGACGACGAGTGGACAGAAGATGCCCCCTACAAGAGCGGCACTTACAGCGTAAAGGTGATATTCACAGCTGCGCTTACCGCCAACTATTCCGACCACGAAAATATTTACCACAATGTGCATACTATACGCAATGTGCGACCTATTATTGGCTTTATGCCGATTGTTAAAGAGTATGACGGGCAACCTGTAACAGCGGCGGGCAACGAATATATTGTAAATGACGAACACGGCGCACCAAGAGGACAATGGCTATACGAGTACGACGCAGGCGGCGGGTATTGGACAAACTCCACCCCCCATGCAGCGGGCGAATATTCGGTTAGAGTAAGGTACTACGAAGCGTTGTCGGACAACTATACAAGCGCAACGGCGGAGTTTGCGCAAGCGATAATTATTCAACCCAAATTAATAGTTGTCACCCCCGTCGCAAGGCAAGAAAAAGTTTATAACGGGCAGATGATAATCGGCAGTACCATACAGTTCAATAGGGAGCGCCTAATACAAGGCAACGAATGGACAGGTACTTTGGATGCTGGCATAGAGAGAAATGCGGGAACATACCTAATCACCCAAGGCACTCTTTCGGCAGGCAAGAACTACAATATCCAATTTACCGAGGGCATTGTGTACCGCACTCTTCCCAAAGAAATCACCCTAAATATCCCCAACGAAAACTATGTGTACGACGGCACGGAAAAGTGGCCCAAGATAACCGCTAACGCAGGCGATATTATTAGGGGAGATATTCTTGATGTTTACACCCTGTACACAGGTGACAACCTCAATGTGGGCAGTTTTGTTGCAACGGCAAGCATAAATGCTGTAAATTACTCCCTGCCCTCCGAAAAATCTGCAACCTACACGATAGCCAAGGCGGTTATGACGGACAATGTGTTTAACAGCTACGAAGTTCGCTACAACGGCAAACCGCACGAGCTAAAGGCATATGTATCCTCTGGCGCAATTGTGAATTACAACGCACCAATATCCTACATCGAGTGTGGCACTTATACCGTTACAGCCCAAATTACCAAGCCAAACTACGAAGATGTCACCTTGCAAGCAACGCTCAAAATAATCACGGGCAAATATAATGTTCAGGTAAGGCAACCAAGCGGAATTCTATATTACGGCGACCCAATGCCCGCCCTATACAGCAACCAAGACGAGTACGGCACGGTGAGCTTTTTAGGCAGCCAAAACTTGCAAGCGGGAGTGCACAACTATCATTGGGTGTTCACCCCCAACGACACTGTCAATTATGAAACCGAAACGGGTACAATCACCCTCAATGTGCAAAGGGCAAAGGCAACCATAGAGGTTAACGGCATTATGGTTCAGCGTGAAACAGATATCACTATTCCCGATATCAAGGTTTACGGCTTGAACGATACCGACCTAGGCACACCCCGCATTGTATATATCGACTCCAACGGTGTTGAGCATACCACCTTCCCCGTTGCGGCAGGACGCTATATCGTAATGGTAAGCTACGAGGGTAACGAGCATTATGCGCCAAACACCTACACAACGACTATCGAAATCAAAAAAGATAATTCCGATATGATGAAGTATCTATTATACGGCGGCGCAGGTCTGTTTGTTGTGGCAATAGGGGTAGCGTTAATAATAGCAAGGCTAAGAAGGGTAAAGGTATAGGCTTTTGCCAAACCAATTGCACAAAACACAAACAAATACCGTCCGCAGTAAAAGCGGGCGGTATTTTACTTGCGTTCTTTTGCCACTATAATATATAATAAACTAATAAAGGTAATAAACAATGAAATACATTGTCATTTTAGGCGACGGAATGGCAGACCGCCCAATAAAAGAACTGCACGGGAAAACACCTTTAATGGTAAGCAAAAAGCCCAACATAGACAAGCTTGCAAAGCTCGGGTCGGTGGGGCTTATATCCACCGTGCCTAAGACGCTGCCCCCCGGCAGTGATGTTGCCAACCTATCGGTAATAGGTTATCCGCCAGAAAAGTACTACACGGGCAGAAGTCCGTTAGAGGCGCTAAGTATGGGCATAGATATGTCGCCAAGTGATATAGCGGTGAGATGCAACCTTGTCACGCTGTCCGATGACGGAAAAATGCAAGATTACAGCGCAGGGGAAATCTCTAGCGGAGAGGCGGCAGAACTTATATCTGCTATTAACGCACGGCTTGGGAGTGAGAAGTATGTCTTTTATGCGGGGGTAAGCTATCGCCATTGCTTGATAATAAAAAACGGCGGCAACCTCCCCGCTCTAACCCCGCCACACGATATCACGGGCAAAGACGCTATCGGCTATTTGCCTGAGGGAGAGTTGTCCGAGTTAATTTTGCAGTCGGGCAAGATTTTAAAAAACCACCCGATAAACCTTGAGCGCATAGCAAGAGGGGAAAACCCCGCCACCCACATTTGGCTTTGGGGAGCGGGAAAAAAGCCCAATCTAGATGATTTCTTTAAGACCTACGGGCTAAACGGCTGTGTGATATCTGCCGTGGACTTGTTAAAGGGCATTGCCAAAGGCGCAGGAATGGACGCCCCCGACATAGAGGGCGCAACAGGTACGCTGCAAACTAATTACAAAGGCAAGGCAAGTGCGGTTATTGATGCGCTAAAGTCTGGCAAGAATTATGTGTATCTCCACATAGAAGCGCCCGACGAATGTTCACACCAAGGAGATTTAGAGGGGAAAATTAGGGCAATAGAACTTGTGGACAAAACATTGGGGCTAGTCTTAGACTATCTTGAGAAAGAGGACTGCCCGTTTGTCCTTAGCGTACTACCCGACCACAGCACCCCGCTCACAACACAGACGCACGGCAGAGAACCTGTGCCGTATTTAATTTACCGCAGCCAAGAACACCTTGATTTGGGCATCCAATATAACGAAATAGATGCCCAAAGGGGCAAGTTTTTGGATAGCGGCGAAAGCTTGATTAAAGAAATGCTACAAACAAACAACAGGAAAACAAATACTTAGAGGCAAAATATGAAATACACAGCAAACAATTTAAGAGAGGCGTACCTCAACTTTTTTAAAGAGAGGAAACACGCAATTATATCGTCGGCATCACTTATTCCCGACAATGACCCCACGGTGTTATTTACTACCGCAGGTATGCACCCGCTTGTGCCGTACTTAATGGGCGCTAAGCACCCCGCAGGCACTAGGCTTGCCAATGTGCAAAAGTGTGTACGCACAGGGGATATTGACGAAGTGGGAGATGCCACTCATTTAACTTTTTTTGAAATGCTGGGCAATTGGTCGCTGGGTGATTACTTTAAAAAAGAGAGTATATCGTGGAGCTACGAGTTTTTAACCGATATACTCAAAATAGATTCCAAAATAATAGCTATTTCGGTATTCGCAGGCGACGAGGACGCACCAAGAGATGAGTATTCTGCCAATGTGTGGCAGTCTTTGGGTATCCCGAGCGAGAGAATTTTTTACCTTCCCAAGGAAAACAATTGGTGGGGACCTGCGGGGCTAACCGGTCCTTGCGGTCCAGACACAGAAATTTTTATTGTGCGCAATGTGGATGATTGTTCGCCAAGCTGTTCCCCCGCTTGTTCGTGCGGCAAGTATGTGGAGATTTGGAACAATGTCTTTATGGAATATAACAAACAAGAGGACGGCAGTTTTGTGCCTCTCAAGCAAAAAAATGTGGATACGGGTATGGGGCTAGAGAGAACTGTTGCAATGCTAGGCGGGTATGATACCGTGTACCAAACGGACTCTTTCCGTCCTGTAATAGAGCTGTTAAATAGTGAAGTTAGCGGCGAGGCGGAGGAGCAGGAAAAGGGCATTCGCATTATTGCCGACCACATACGCACGGCAACCTTTATGATAGGCGACCCCAAGGGCATTACCCCGTCTAATGTAGACCAAGGCTATGTGCTTCGCCGTTTGATTCGCAGAGCGCTCCGCTATGCAAGAAAACTCAATCTTCCATCCGACATTCTCACCCGTGCGGCAGAGATTTACATTAATATATATAAGGATATATATAGAGAGCTTGAACAAAATGCGGATAAAGTGCTAGAAGAACTTTCACGGGAAGTGGAAAAGTTTGAAAAAACCTTGCAGCAAGGCTTGCGGGAATACGAAAAACTAAAAAAATACATTCAAAACAACCGCATAAGCGGCAAGGCGGCATTCAAGTTGTACGACACATACGGCTTTCCCATAGAAATCACGGTAGAGCTTGCCGCTGACGACGGCATAAGCGTAGATGCGGAAGGATACGAGGCTTGCTACAAAGAGCATCAACAAAAATCGCAAGCGGGAGCTGTGCAAAAATTTAAGGGCGGGCTTGCCGACACGGGCGAGGCTACGGCAAAACTGCATACGGCAACCCACCTATTGCTTGCAGCACTCAAAAAAGTGCTAGGGGACGACAGCATAGAGCAAAGGGGAAGTAATATTACTGCCGAGCGGCTAAGGTTTGACTTCAACTTTTCCCGTCCGCTTACAGAGGAGGAGAAAAAGGCGGTGGAGAGCGAGGTAAACGCTGCTATTAAAAGAGCAATACCCGTGGTTTGCGAGGAGATGAGCGCCGAGGAGGCAAAGAGGCAGGGCGCTGTTGGTGTCTTTGACGATAAATACCAAGAAATCGTAAAAGTATATACGGTTAATGGTGTTTCCAAGGAGATTTGCGGCGGACCGCATGCGGCAAACACTGCCGACCTAAAAGGGTTCAAGATAACCAAAGAGCAATCTAGCAGTAGTGGCGTGCGTAGAATAAGGGGTGTGTTAGAGGGCTAAAAAGACAAAAGCCTATCAAACAAACTTTTTATTGAAGTTTTTGGCAAATAATGATATACTAAATTAAAGATAAAAAAATATCGCCGGAGGGCAAAATGAAAAAAATCTTAGAAAAAATTGTTACAATAACCCTAGCTTTTATAGGTTTGTTGTTTGTTATTTTAATGCTGGTCTTGATGTTCAAGCCCGAGTATGCCGAGAATCTTAACAATCAATTGGTACATGTTCTCATCATCATTTTTTCCGGCATATTTGCAATTCTCACTGTGCTAAACATAGCGACCGCCTTTTCCGATGCGGATAAAATTAACAGCGTATTGCTGTTTAAGACACGCTCAAGCGCAACCAAGGCATCAATCGGTGTGGTAAAACGCACGGCAAAAAATGCTGTCCGCCAAGTAGAGGGCGCAAAAATGAAAAAAGTATCCCTCTTTATTGACGAAAACAACGATGTGCGCCTAAGGATAGACATCAAAGTGGTAAGCGAAGATGTGGAAAGCCTTGTGCTTAAACTTCGTGCTATTGTGATAAACACTTTTGAGGAAGTGTTGGGGCTTGTCTTTAGTTCTGTGGACTTCAAGTTGGTAAAGGTCAAGAACAACTTCCAACCCGACTCCGACAAGATAGACCAAGCTGTCGCCGAGTTTAAGGCAGAGCAGGAGCAAGAAAAGGCAGAAAAAGCAAGGCGGCTTGCCGAGGAGTCAAAGGCGGCCGAGGATGCAAAAAGCGAGGCTGACCAAACCAGCGATGACGAAACCGAAGTGGAAATAAAGCTTGTGATAGAAAAAGCCGACGACGAAATGTCGGACGAGGTTGTTGCAGATGACGACGAAATTGACGACGAGATGCTGGATGAGGTTGTTGCAGACGACGACGACATCGATGACGACATCGATGACGACACCGATGACGATACTGAATATGATGTGGAGATAGAGGTTAAAGTAGAAACCGAGGGCGAGGAATTTGACAAAGCCGAGGGCGAATCTGACGAGAAAAAGCCCTTTGCCGAGGAGAATATTGAGGAAATCGTGTCGGAAATTCCAAGCGAGGTAGTAGATAATATCATCGACCCGCTAAAGGACGAATAAAAATAATATCCTAAGGGAGTAACCCTTTCGTTTTTACCATAAGGAGCTGTTATGTATAATGATGCGCTAAAAATTGCGGAGAGAATTAAATATCTCCGTGAGGTGTTTTCCTTGTCGCAAGAGGCGCTTGCCGAGACGGTAAATATTCCGCTTGAACAGTACAAGGATGCCGAGGATGGCAAGTTTGACTTCACATTTAGCTTTTTGCAAAAGCTTAGCAAGTACTATTCGGTAGATATAGTAGAGTTGATTTCGGGCGGCACACCCAAGCTGTCCGAATTTCAAATTGTGCGCTCTGGCGAAGGTATGCCGCTAGAGAGGAGAAAGGGATTTAAATACTTGCACCTTGCCTCTTTGTTCAAGGAAAAGGCAGCCGAGCCGTTCATTGTCACCGCACGCTATGATGAAAACGAGCATAAACAACCAATAGCACTCTCCACCCACAACGACCAAGAATTTAATATTGTAATAGAGGGCAGTTTAAAATTTCGCATTCAAGACCACATCACCGTGCTTAATGCAGGCGACTCTGTTTACTACAATGCGGCAATCCCCCACGGTATGATTGCCGAGGGCGGCGACTGCAAGTTTTTGTCACTTGTTATCAAGAGCGGCAAAGAGGCTGCCCCCGTCACCGTGACAAGCGGCATACATACCTATAAGGAACAAAACGCTCTTTACCGCAACTTTGTAACGCCAAAATTAGACGAGGACGGGCGACTGCTCTCCCTTGACTTTCACCCCGAGGACAACTTTAACTTTGCCTATGATGTTGTTGATGCGATTGCAAAAAAATCTCCCAATAAAACGGCTATGCTATGGGTTTCGGCGGAAAAAGAGGAGAAATTATTCACCTTTAGCGATATCAAGGAGCAGAGCGACAAGTGCGCCAACTTCTTTACCTCTTTGGGCATTAAGAAGGGCGACAGGGTAATGCTTGTTTTAAAGCGGTATCACCAATTTTGGACGGCAGTGCTTGCGCTGCATAAAATTGGTGCGGTTGCTGTGCCTGCCACCCACCTTCTGGCAAAAAATGACTTTGAATACCGATTTAATGCGGCGGGAATATCCGCTGTTGTAATCACTTCGGACGGCAATGCGACAAGCGAATGTGAGTTGGCAATCGCAAGTTCTGCCACAGTTAAGACAAAGATTATTTGCGGCGCTCCCCGTAAGGGTTGGTTGGACTTCGACAGCGGAGTTGCCGCCGCTAGCCCTTGCTTTGCACG
>Ga0265293_10003271_pt1 | contig 30412 bp, 31 predicted proteins | sample Munlanlewell138R_FD_192505 | JGI IMG/M metagenome (GOLD analysis project Ga0265293, IMG submission 192505) | Leachate microbial communities from a municipal landfill in Southern Ontario, Canada - Leachate well 138R | ecosystem: Engineered > Solid waste > Landfill > Unclassified | place: Canada... | reverse complement strand
ATACATTGAGCTGTGCCATCACGCTCTCCTTTTGCTCTAAAAAATTTGAGCGATTATAACCAAATCTTACTTTAATTTTTCATATTTCTAAGACAATACTATCTCAGGACCGTATTGATTATCCCCCGCTTGCGGCTTTTGGACAAAGAATATAATTAATATAATTGCCCCCACAATAGGAATTAAACCAAGCAATTGCCACCAGCCACTTTTACCTATATCGTGCAAGCGGCGAGCTCCCACGGCTAGAGACGGCAGCAATATCGCTAGACTAAATATCATGTAAAATATGCCGCTATCATCTATTATAGAAGATATGGTACCGCCTAATACCATAAAAAGCGCGAACCACCAATATTCAGAACGAGATGCTCTTCCATCAAAATTGCTGTAATTATTAAAACATGTAGAAATCGATTCAGAAAAAGTCATTGTAAATCCTTTGAATTGTATTACTCTACAATTATACATTTAATTTTTTGATTTGTATGCAATAAAAGTGATAATTCACGATTTCTACTCCATTTTAGCTATAATTACAGTTACAAATATTTATAACACCTTTAATCTTTATAGGAATAAACAATGGAAAAATTAAAAACATACATATTAATGATAGGACTAACTCTAATATTTATTTGGTTTGGCAGCATGATCGGCGGCAAAAACGGGATGCTGATAGCTTTTGTGATAGCTGTGGGAATGAATTTTTATGCATATTACTACAGCGATAAGCAAGTACTCAAACATTATCATGCAATTCCGGTTGATAAAGGAAGTGCTAGCGGACTATACGAAATAGTAGAAAAGCTAACCAGGAGAGCGAACTTGCCTATGCCGGCACTCTATGTCATTCCAGATCAGGTGCCAAATGCTTTTGCAACAGGGAGAAATTATGAACATGCTGCCGTGGCAGTTACAGAGGGATTGTTGGAACTTCTGACACCAAATGAGGTTGAAGCGGTTATAGCGCATGAACTCAGTCACGTAAAACATTATGATATGCTAATAGGTACCGTAGCTGCTACAATATCAGGCGCGATTGCAATGCTTAGTAATTTCGGGATGCTTTTTGGCGGGAACAATCAAGAAGATAGACCTAATCCGATCGTTATGATAGCTCTAATGATCATTATGCCTCTTGCTGCTAGTTTAATACAAATGACTATTAGCAGAAATCGTGAATTTATGGCTGATGAAGGAGCTGCTCGCATGAGTGGGCATCCAGAATGGCTTCAAAGTGCTTTAAGAAAATTGGATAATTACGCTCAAAGAGCTGTTTTACATGATGCCCAACCTCAAAATGCCCATATGTTTATCATAAATCCATTTTTGGGTCTTGGCGGGTCAGTAAGACAACTCTTTAGCACTCATCCGACTACCGAACAAAGAATCGCAAAACTAGAAGCGCTCAAATAAAGTGTGATATAATCCATTTTATGAAGTATCAAGCAACCAAACCGTCTAAAAAAACTGCTATTTCCAATCAAGTCGTCCATGCGAGTAAGGTAGCAGTAAATACCAAGATAATGGATTGTCATGCTTCGTTCGCGATAGCCAATAAATACCATTGCTCTTCTATTATAAAATATCTTAACTTTGAGGACATATAATGTCTCCTTTTGCACTTCAAATTACACTTGGCTGTTTGATCTCCGACATAGAGCCTGAAAATCTAAACGCTTTTGAAACACTTCAACGCATGGATGCTTTATCGCAAGATGCATCCGGATTATTCAAACTTTCCAGTCTTTATCGTATAGGAACACTCTATATGGGCAAAGACGGAAGAGGATATGTCGAGGCTATGCAAAAATCAGAAGCTGACTTGCTAATAGAACCTGAACATTTGGACAATGCAAAACATGGCGATGTAGTAGTAGCCAAACGGATCATTGCCAGACGAGGTAGATCTAGCGGCAAGATAGTACTTATAGCACAAAATGCACATCTTTATACACTTGCTTATACGCACAAAGATGAAGCCGGTAATTTTCTTATCTTGGATATTCGTACCAATGAACCCACAGCTGCGTGGATGGAAGGGCTGGATCTAAAGATCCTAGAGCTTGGCGCTGTTCTTAAAATAGATGTCGATTCAAACAAAGCAATAGAGATACTAGGCAATCTAAAAGACCCAAAAGTAGATGAGAAAATATCGCTGGCTCTTTTTGAGAGAGAAGATGAATTTCCACAAACCTGCTTGGATCAAGCAAAAAATACACCCTTAGAGGTTCATAAAGAAGAGCACCCAGATCGCGTAGATTTGACACATTTAGATTTTTGCACTATAGATCCAGTAACAGCAAAAGATTTTGACGATGCTATCTATTTTGATACGGATGAATATATTTTATATGTTGCAATAGCCGATGTAAGCCATTATGTAGAATACTTCTCTCCGATAGATCAAGAAGCCAAAAAAAGAGGGTTTACTACATATCTGCCACACAAAGCTTTTCCGATGCTACCAAGAGAACTAAGCGAAAATCTTTGTTCGCTCAAGCCTCGTGTTGACAGGCTGGCTTTCGTATCAAAGATCACACTTGATAAAAAAACTCTGCAGCCTACACATGAGGAGTTTTTTGAAGCAGTCATTCATTCCAAACATAGATTTAATTACGATGAAGTAGATAAATTAATTGCGACGGATGGAGCACAAGCCGAGGGAACAGTATCCCGCTTATGGCAAAATTTGTCCAAATTGTATAAAATCACTATTCAACTAAGAGAAAGAAGGCTTAAAAAAGGTTTTGATTTTCGCACAGAAGAAATGAAGCTGACAATAGACAACGATCATTTGCTTGTCAAAACCCAAGTCGAAACAGGTACACCATCTCACTCCCTCATTGAAGAGTGCATGTTGCTAGCCAACCAAGCAGCTGCAAAAAGATTTACAGGAGAAAACGACGGAATATTTCGTGTACATCAGCCTCCACAACTCTCTAAATTAGAAGAATTGCTTGGGGAATTGGCCACTATAGGCCTTTATGCCGATCAATACGATGATGCCCCTTCTTGTATACGAGCTATTCAAAAAGAAGCACTTGCCATGGGGCTTGCAAGCGAAGTGGATGATATGATCATTAAATCCCTAAAACAGGCAAGCTATAGCCCTGAGAATATCGGCCACTTTGGGCTTGGTTTTAGCCATTATAGCCACTTCACATCTCCTATCAGACGATATAGTGATCTCATTCTTCATAGGCTTATCAAAACTCAACTTGATAATGATGAGCAAGAAAGAGAGTATCTATTACGCAACATTATTCAATTGTGTGCCAGAGTAAGTGAGCTGGAGAGAAAAACGACCAAAACAGAATGGGATTTTAGAGACCGCAAATTTGCCAGATGGGTGCTTGAACACAAAGATGAGATATTTGAAGCCCATGTTATAAAAGCCGGAGAGAGTGCAAAAGCTCTCTTGGATACCACCATAAACGGTGTTGTGGTAAATATCAAAGGTGACGGCTTATTGCTTTTTGATAAAGTAAAAGTAGCAATTACCGAGGTTAGCCTAGCACAAGCCATCATAATGGCTAGAGTAGTAGAAAAAACATCCAAAGAAATAACGGAGCTTTAGTGTATCAAAAAGAGTTTGAGCAAATTTTACAAAAAAGATTACCAAAGGCCCTCTTGGCTTATGGGGAAAATCAATATGCCATTGAAGAGTATATCTCAAAATATATTGCCGAGCTTGGTGCCAAAGAAGATCTGCTTAAATTATATTTTGATGAATATAATTTCGAACAAGCAAAAACATATTTATCACAAAACTCGCTCTTTGGCGGTACAAATCTGCTCATAATCAAACACGACAAAGCGATACCAAAAAAAGAACTCGAAACATTGCTGGAATTGGTCAAAAAAAATAGTGACAACTACTTGCTGTATTTGTTTTATGGAATACAAAAAGATATCAGATCAAATGCTGCCTTATTTCGCAGCGATGATGCTATAGAAGTAAGGCTATTTGAGCCATCCTTACGTGAAAGTATCGCTATATTACAAAAAAAAGCTAACGAACTTCAGATCCAGATCGATCATTATGCACTAGAACATTTGATCTTGGTATTGAATAATAACTTGATGTTATGCAGTAATGAGATTGAAAAGTTATCTACTCTCAATAGACCAATTAGCTCAAAAGATATAGATGACTTAGTATATTCAGACGCTCCTTTGGGAGTAGAAAAACTACTCATTGATCTTTGCAACAAAAAACCTATTTCTAATACCATAAATACTCTTTTAGAGCTTGGGGAAGATGCTGCATATCTTTTGCGTTCTGCTCAAATGTTTATGAATCAGATATTGTTATTTCAAGCTTATATCAAAATCAACGGTAATGTAAATTCCGCTGAGATTTTGGGCTACAAACTTCCGAAGCAGATAGAAGAACAAAAAGCTGCACTCGCAAGCCGTATCAAGTCATCATCTTTGCTGAAAATCTTAGAACATCTCCTTCGCAGCGAACTTGAAATTAAATCCGCACCCGCCCCGCAAAAAGAGACACTTCTATATGGGATGTTTATAAAGCTGCAAAGCTATCTATAAGTATAGTTATCATATAATATTTGTTCCAAATTCTTGCTCATAGTTTCCAAGGCTCAAAAAGAGTGTGAAGCTATGGGCTACAAAACCAAAGGAAAAAAATGAATTGTTACGAAACACTTTTTGTAGTCAAACCAACATTGACTGAACAAGAAATTGCATCACAAGTTGCCAAAATCAAAGATATTTTGACAAGAGAAGGTGCTGAACTTATCGCTACTGATGATATGGGGATGAGACGCCTTGCATATGCTGTAGAAAAACAAACTAGAGGTTACTATACAGTACTTTATTATAAAGCTGAAGGTAGTAAAATTGCAGAAATCGAAAGAAATCTCAAAATCAATGAAGATATTATCAAATTCCTCACTGTAAAATACGCTACAAAAAAAGAAATAGCTCAATTTGATAAAATGGTTGCTGCTGTAAGTAAAAATACAAAAGCACCTGCCAGCAAAGAAGCTGTAGCTAAAGAAACTGCCGCTGAAGAAACAGTAGCTCAAGAGGCATAATTCCAAAAGGAGGCTCTCAATGTTCAATAAAGTAATATTAGTAGGTAACCTAGCCAGAGACATCGAAATCAGATACCTTCAAAGCGGCACCGCAGTTGCTAGTACAGCAATAGCAGTTAATCGCAAGTACAAAGCAAGTGATGGCACCATGAAAGATGAAACGATGTTTATAGATATCACTTTTTGGGGGCGTACAGCTGAAATAGCTAACCAATATTTACGCAAAGGCTCACAAGTCTTAGTAGAAGGTCGCCTGACATTGGAGCAATGGACAGCACAGGACGGAAGCAAAAGAAGCAAACATACTGTAGCAGTAGAAACGCTTCAAATGCTTGGAAGCAAAGAGGCTTCACAGGGAAATAATAATAGCTCTTATACGGCACCAAGCGCTGCAGCAAAACCTGCATCACAAGAACAGCCACAGAGCATCCCTGAGATAGATATCAATGATGATGAGATACCATTTTAGAAGGATAAAAAATGATGAGAGAAAGAAAATTCAAAAAAAGATTTTGTAAATATTGTGAAAGCAAAGTAGAATACATTGATTATAAAGATGTAGCTTCACTAAAATTTTCACTAAGCGAAAGATACAAAATTATGCCAAGACGTCTTACAGGCAACTGTAAAAAACACCAAGAGCTTGTAACTGTAGCTATCAAAAGAGCTAGACAAACTGCACTTATCCCGTATATCGTAGATAGAAAAAATGTAGTTGATGCTCCGTTCGAAACTAGCAATAGATAAGCTTCTATTCCACTCCGCCTCTTGGCGGATAAACTAATAATTCAAAATATCAAATTAAATTAACTTATTACTTTGTTTGCAAAGCTTTATTGTCTAGAAGATCTAAAAGTCCTTTGACTATACGATAAATTACCCAAATACCTGCAACAAGCCAAATTATCCATGCAACCGGAATCAAAATAACAGTCACCAAAAATATCAAGCTTATAGCAAACCAAAACAGACCGATCCAAAAAGTTCGTATCTGCCACTCAAAGTGAGATTCTATCCAAGTTCCTTTGACATCTTCTTTTTTGACATAATTGATAACTATACCTATTATCCAAGCCATACCGCCTGTTAAAATACCTAATATCTGTAATCCATAAACCGCAAGAGCTATGTTTTTATTTGGATCTTGGAAGTTATTTAAGATTTTATTTTCTTGGCTCATATTTATCCTTTATGACAAATTACCATCAACAACTTTTTTTATCTTATCGTAAATCGACAAAATTTCACTTTTTTTGGCATAAAAACTATTATTATTGGCTATTAGGTGGGCCGATGAGCTCATTATCTCTTCTGCTACTTTCAGCCCATTTTCTCTCATGGTAGCTCCCGTATCAACTATATCAACTATAGCATCTGCCAGCCCTACAAGGGGGGCAAGCTCAATAGAACCATAAAGCTTGATCACTTGAACGCCTACTGCTTTTTGGGCAAAATAGTTTTTTGTGATATTTACCATTTTTGTAGCTATTTTAATATCAGGCATGTTCCAATCAAGTATATCGTCGTTTTTAATACCGATAGCTACTTTGCAGCGTCCAAGCTGCATATCAAGCAAATCAACTATATCAAGCTCTTGCTCTGTTATTACATCGAGCCCTACAACTCCTAAATCAGCTGCACCGTGAGCGACGTATGTAGGAACGTCCTGATTTCTTACGTTTAAAAATCTAAATCCATGGGCTTCAAGTATGAGCTTTCTGTTGTCAAATGCGAAATTAGTATTGAAGATCTTAGAAAAAATATCCAAAGTCTCTTCTGCTATGCGACCTTTTGGAAGTGCTATAGTTAACATTGTTTATCCTTTAGTGCCTTTTGCATTCCTTTAAATACAAGCAATTCATCAAATGTGCTATTTGGAAATAAAGATGATAGCCACTCTCCGTCACCTCCCGCAAAATATAGAGGTAGATCAGTTTTGTGGCTATCAATCACGGCTTTAATTGACGCGATTATACCATAGCTTACACTATCTTTTGTTGTGCGTGGCAAAGAAGTTAGCGAACATTCGCGGTTTAGTTCTATATTTAAAGCCGGAGAGATCATCTTATAACTTTCCAAATATGCCTTGATACCTGGCAGGATAAACCCTCCTTGATATACATTGTTTCTCACTATATCCACTGTAATTGCGCTTCCGGCATCTATAAAGATACCGCTTGGATGACTTAGGCAAAGTGCTTTTCTATCCACTCCCATTGTCTCATATTCGCCTTTAATGCTTAAGCAACTAGATATATCTTCCCATAATGCTATATGCTCTAAGCGTAATTTGATAGTATGATTGACACAAATATACAATAACGGTGCACTGCGATACCCAGCGATAGCTTCTTCATGCGAAAGATGCAATACGTTTTTACCGTCAAAGATATGTACGCGAGTATTGCCAATATCTGCTAAAAGCATAAAGATCCTTGCATATTTATGATAACGAGTTTAACATATATATGCTGACAAAATATCACTAATACGCTTATTGTGATGAATCCAGTTTAAAATTCAACACCAATGACACTTCTAAAAATGCGGTCTTTATGACATTCTGCGGCACTTTAACAGGAAAAGCCCTATAGACTGCTTCTCTTGCAGCACTATTTAAAACAGAATGCTCGCCGTCACATACGATATTGCTAACACTTCCGCTTGGGGTGATTAAAAACGAAACTTTTACTGCTCCTTCCTGCCCTCTTCTTCTAGCTGCTGGGGGATAATGTTTATTTTTTTTAATTTCATCTTTAAGATGAGAGAGAAATTGGTTTTTTTCAGCCTCAGCATTGACAATGGCTTCTTGCGCCATTTGTTGTTGCTTTGCTTCCCCTTGCTCATCTTTTTGTTTGGCAACTTCCGGCTGCTTGGCAGCAATGGTTTTCGAAATTTTTGATTTTGTTTTTTCGACTTTCTTTACTATTTCTTCTTTTGGCTTGTCTTCAGTTTCTTCTTTGGCAGATTTCTGTGCCATTGTTTTTTGCTCTCGCTGCTCTTCTTGTGGTTCTAACATAGCTATTTTTATGACGCTTTTTCCAAGCTGTCTAGGTGCATTACTCGCCATATACATAAAGCCAAAGATCAAAACAGTATATAAAAAGGATGAGATCAAAAAAGAGTGTGTATATCTATTCATGTGTCGTAACTATCCCCAAATTTTCATAGCCATTGCTTTTCAATATATCCAGCAAAAAAACAAAATTGTCAAATTTTGCATCTTTGTCGCAAAATAAATGAATCGGTGTATCTTTACTATGAGTCAAAAGCTTAGCTTGGAAGTCTTCTTTTTTTATCTCTATCTTGTCAAGATAGATTTTGCCGTCTTTATCAATGGAAATTTTCATCTCTTTTTTTGGTTTCTCTTCGAGTGTGGCACTAGATGATGGAAGATCAACTTTTATAAGTCCTGTCTGTATAAAAGATGCTGTCGTCAAAACAATGACAAGAAGTACGAGCATAATATCTATAAATGGAACTACATTAATAGAATCAAACTTTTTGATCTGCATTATTTTCCTTTTGTAAAATCTGCCATTTTGTAATAATTACTTCTATCTTTCTTGTGAGATGATTATAGAAAAATATCGCTGGAATTGCTACTACCAGCCCCATTGCAGTAGCTTTTAGCGCCAAGGCAAGAGAGGTCATAATATTTTTTACATCCATATTGCCGCTATTGCCTAGTGTGTAAAATGTCACTATTATGCCTAACACTGTTCCAAGCAGGCCGATATATGGTGCATTCGCGCCAAAACTTGAAATGATAGATATATTTTGCGTAATATCAAGCTCTAGAGCCTCTTGCGAAGAGTAATTTTTTATATTAAGTTTTTTATAAAAAAGTAATCTTTCTATCCAAAAAAATACGGCCAGAAAGCTCATAACACCAAGTATTCCGATGATCCCATAATCCACTATATTGCTTAATTGTTCCATATCCATCTACTAATTGCCCCCAAAATTAAAATAGTATTATTGAAATAATAAAATAAAATTGTTAATTGAGTGTTAAATTTTAACACTCAATTAACAATTCATGTTTATACTTTTATTATTAATGAGGGGGCTCATTTAAATAATACTAATTTTAATACTTGGGGACAATGGCATTACACTTAGAAATGTAACGCAAAAGTATATTCGTATTATTCTTCATTAGGTCGCTTATTATCATTTTAAAATACAAAGAAGGAAAAAAATGAATATTTTTAGGCTTAGCATTATTGCTTCAGCTCTACTTGTAACTACAATAAATGCACAAGAAGATATTGGTATCATTCAAGTCGAATCATCAACGATTGATGATAAATTCGAATCAAAAAAAACTGAGGTTTCATCTACAACATCTATTAAAGGGGAGAAAATAGATGAAAAAAAAGCGGAAAACATCCAAAGGACTTTGCAAGCAATCCCCGGGATTACAACAGAGTTAACCGATGGCGATTCTCTGAAAATTCATATCAGAGGAGTAGAGAATCAAGTATATATGGGAGAAAAACCAGGGGTTGCGGTAGTAATAGACGGTGTTCCGGTATTTGAAAGAACCGGAAGCGTTAATATAGATATGGATAACATAGAAAGCGTCAAAGTCGTAAAAGGCGGGGCTAGTTATCTTTTTGGTGACGATGCCCTTTCCGGAGCTATTATTATCACTACCAAGAAAGGCGCGAAAAATGCTGGAGGAAAACTAGAAGCAGAGGATGGGACTTATGGATATAATAAATATTTAGCCAAATACGGCGTATCTAAAGAAAAATACAATGCCTACATCCAAGCAAGCCAAAGAAAAAAAGACGGATACTATGAAGATTCGGATTATGAAGCTGATTATCTCAACGGAAAAGCACAATACTATATAGATGATACCAGCGATATCACTGCGGGATTTGAGTATTCTGAGCGAAACAAAGACTCTCACGGAACAGTAAGGGGGGTGACAGAAGCTGCAACTAACCCTAGAAGTATTTGGACAGAAGGCAATGAAAATGTCAAAGATTATGCAGCCATGTTCGATGTGGAGCTTCTAAAACTTTTTACAACATATTCCAAAGAGTTTGAAAACAATAAAAACCTCTTAGTCAGCCTCTATCAATATGGCGATAATACTTCATTTCGAAGCGCATACGCATATTATGATATCAATCATGACCCGGTAACTGACCCGACATTCAAGCCGAACCTCAATGAGTATGAGCAGATTCAAAGAGGCTTAAAAAGTGAATTTAGAGGAACTGCCGGAGAAAACAGTGCTTATATGATCGGATTGGACTTAAGAGACAATAATTATAAAAATAATGTCTCTTACGCTATAGATTGGGCTAAAAAAAGTGTAAATTACAGAACAAAACCGCCAACAATAACCTGGACAGACTATTATAAAGGTACAGAAACCTCAGATGATGAAACAGATGAAAATGTCTATGCGCTATATGGAGAATATAAATATAAATTCAATGACAAATGGAGTGCTACGACAAATCTGCGTTATGACTATATCGATTTGGACTACAGCAGCAACATATCGGCTTTGCAGTTAAAGAAAAGTTTTGATCAACTATCCTATAGAGCCGGAGCGAATTACCAAATAAATGATAATGCTTCTTTTTATACTGCATTTTCTACAGGATTTAGAGCGCCATCCATTCAGCAGCTTTTTGCCGGGACAATACAACCGACCGGTAAAACAGATAGCAATCCTGATCTTAAGCCCGAAGAGACAAAAAGTTTTGATATAGGAGTTCGCGGCAAAGGCGATGCTTTTGGAGTAAAACACAGCTATGAAATTGGCTTATTTAGAATGGACAGGGATGATTATATCATGTCTTCATCTGGCCAATATTCTTCTATAGATTATGATGCAGATAAAGCTCAATATCAAAACATAGGAGGGATGATAAGCCAAGGACTTGAATTATCTGTCCAAAGTGAATTATCTGAGCAGCTTAGCTCACATATAGCATATACCTTTATAGATGCATATTATACACAATATGATAATTTTAATCTAAATCTAGGCAGCACATACGGTTCATACGAAACAGAACATTATGACCTCAAAGGGAATAAAATTCCTAGAGTGCCTAAACATCACTTTAACATTGCGCTAGATTACAGGCCAATACCTAGCATTACGATCTCTCCTGAAATTGATGCTATTTCGCCATATTATGCTGATGAGTTAAATCGCCTCAAAATCCCTGGCCATGCGGTAGTCAATCTCAATTTGGACTATAAAACACAAATATATGGCTACAACACAAGTTTTTATGCCAGAGTTGATAATTTGTTGGATAAAACTTATTACAATAATGCTAGAGCCTCTGGAGATGGAAATGGAGATGGAACATACGATGAAGAGGATATTTCGATCACTGTAAATGAGGGTCGTACTATCAACTTCGGAATACAAGTCAAATTTTAGAGGATAACAGATGATAACATCAAAAAAGAGAGATAATACGTCCAAGAAACCCATTCTGGGGTTTCTAAATAAAAGATTTTTATTTTCTCTAATAATTTTGGTACTGTTTGTGATAGGCTTGAATATATACAGAGGATACTCGCATAAAGCTTATGGAGCAAAAGAAAAAAACAGTCAAGAGACCCAATGTGGAAAATGCCAAACAATTTCAAAAATAACTCCACGAACACCAATATACTTCACCTTGTCAGATCCTACAAAAAATGATAAAGGCAGAGGCGGTATGCATTCGCATGGAGGTGACTATAAAAATGAGAGTTACAAAGCTCCATCCAAAAAAGCATGGCTTGTTTCTGGAGAAAACAATCTTGTATCAAGTTTGGATTTAAAAACTTTTGTATTTGATACGATGCAAACACAAAAAGATGTCAAATTAGATAACAAAATGGGTATTAACACGTATAGTTTTGAAGTACCTAAAAATGGATATTACAATTTATTTGCCAAAAGTGAAATCATCAATGATGATACGCTTTTTTACAGGGTTGCCAAGCTGGAATATCTTAACGGAAAACACGGCAGTGAAGATATCTACAATGAAGGTATCAAAAAAGAACTAAAAACAGACAAAATCAAAATAGACCTGCTTAGACTAAAAGATGACAATGAAAATAGTTTCTTTTATAGAATCAGCATGGGAGATACTCTGAAATTTAAAGCTACATTGGATGGCAAGCCGCTGCAAAATGCTGATCTTGATATAGATTTAAACAGCGGATGGAGCAAAAATATAAAAACTGATGCAAACGGCACAGCGAGTTTTGTTATAATAAGAGACTATTTTCCTTCTTGGGATAGGTTTGATAAACGATACAAACAAGAGATGCTCTTGACTCTAACATTCAGCGAAGATACAAACGGCACTATAAGTGATCAACAGTATAAAAAAGTAAACTATATACTGACTTATCCGCTCTCTTATTATCCAAATAGCAGCGATTATCAATCTTATAGTTATGGCTTGCTAGTGGGTCTGTTTGTCTTTGTATTATCAGGAATTGTTGTTTATCTATATAGAAGACGCAGAACCAAACCGTTTAAAGAGATAAAATATGAAGAGTAGAATAAAAAACTTCATAAACAATGGTGATCTAAGAAGAGTAAGATTTTGGATACAGCTAACTACCTTTGTACTGTTTGTTTACGGCGGGTATTTGGCAATAAATCTTGGCTCAAGTTTTCCTGTATTTACATGTCCATATAATGATAAAACAGCTGCTACTTGTTATGTAATTGCTCTACAGCATCAACTTGCCATGCCAACAAAGGTGCTTTTTTCAGCAGCATTCATCTCTATCTTAATAGGATTAGTTACATTTATAGCTTGGTTTATGATCTTGAATAAAGCATGGTGTGGATATATGTGCCCATTTGGTACATTGCAAGATTGGATCACGGCTTTACGAAAAAAAATCGGCATTAGATTTAGCATCTATACTCAAAACCAATTTGAACAACTCTCAAAAATCAAATATCTGTTTTTGATCATCGTATTGCTATTCCCTCTTTTGATGGGAGCAGGTGCGATTTCCAATAATTGGTCTGCGGCTTTTTGTCAAATGTGTCCAGCAAGAGTAATAAGCCCTATGTTCGTTGGAGATTTTTCACAATGGAGTATAGATTTTTCATCAAAAACAAATATGATATTGACAGCTCTTGGCATATCTTTTGCTGCTCTATTTTTTATCGGCGCATTTGTAAAAAAAAGATTTTTTTGTTTTTTTTGCCCGATGAGCGCATTGCATTATATATTTGCGGACACCTCCATCATAAGATTCAGAAAAGATGGCAGTAAATGCACTAGATGCGGTGATTGTTACGCGGTATGCGATATGCAGATCAAAGATATAGCCGATGATGTTGTAAACACTAATATACTAAGAGATGATTGTATCTTGTGTCTAAAATGTGTAGCTGCGTGTCCAGAAGATGATGCTTTGCATTTTGACATTTTGAATATAAAAGCATTTAGCTCCACAAGAGAGGGTTTTGAAAAAAGAATGAATATCGGATCTTACACAAAAAACAATGAGGCAAATAAATAAATGAACGCAAATCATAATATAGAATCACCAAAAGAGAAACAAAATAAACACAAAGAAGGGGAAAAATGAAAACAATTGTATTATCAACCGTGGCAGTATTTGCAATATCCACAATAAATGCTGTTGCTGAAAATGTTGATTTGGGGGATATTTCGGTAACAGCTACCAAAACAGAGAGAAAAGTATCTGATGTTCCTGCAAGCATCGAAGTAATAACCCAAAGGGATATTCAAAATTCAGTCGCTAAAAGTGCAGATGAGTTATTAAAAGAAGTATCTGGCCTTGATCTAAAGCATAGCATGGGGATTCTTTCAAGTGGAACATCAAATAAGGTTGTAATGCGTGGTTTTGGTGGAACTACAGAGGGACGAGTATTGTTACTTATTGATGGTATGCCAATGAATGATCTTTATGGTGGCGACTTGGAATGGAATAAAATACCTGTTTCAAATATCCAAAGAATAGAAGTAGTAAAAGGTGCTACGTCAGCTTTATACGGTTCTGGAGCAATGGGCGGTGTTATCAACATTATCACCAAAAATCCGACGAAGGAAGTCAAAACGGATATTGCTTTAAGTTATGGAAGTATGAATACTAAAATTGCTTCCTTGTCTACTATGGGCAAAGAGGGGAAAGTAGGTTTTTTGATTTCCGGAGAAAGAGCGACTAGCGATGGGTATAATCCAGAAACCCCTGCGCATACTAAACCATATACGCTAGATAAAGGAGTTGAAAGAGACAATTTTAATGGTAAATTGACATATGACATTGATGAGACATCTTCTGCATTTGTCTCAGGCTCGTATTATGACAATGAAACGACCGGTACTCTTGATATCGACAACTATGTCCCATATTACCAAGAGCACAAAACCTATACTGCCGGATACAAAAAAGTGTTTGATAATGATAATGAATTATCATTGAAAGTATTTTTAAAAGATGAATACAGTGATTACGATTCTGCCAATAGCACCAAAACGGCTGTTCAATATGAAAGCTCTAGTACAAATGATGATCGTGGCGGAATTATACAATTAACCATTCCTTACACGGAGGATCCACTGTTCGGTACAAGTACTCTTGTAACCGGTATAGATTTTAGACAAGGTAAAATCGATCGGTTCAATGATTATACTGATGGCAGCGACAAAGAGATAAAAATTCAGGGGAGTCAAAAATATATAGGATTTTTTTTACAGGATGAAATTTTTATCGGCAAGAACTGGATTATTAATATTGGAGGACGTTATGACTCCTGGAAAAATTATGATGGTCACGGATATGACAGCAGCTTACCAACTCCAGATACCTACTATAATGCCACAACAACCAATGGATTTAGTCCGAAAATCGGTATTGTTAATCACCTTACAGAAAATACATCATTAAGAGCTTCTGTCGGCTCAGCATATCGCGCACCTACATTGTCTGATTTATACAATACATTTGTATCCGGTTCTAGAATTTGGTACGGAAACCCGGATTTGGAACCTGAAAAAGTCATATCATATGAAGTAGGCTTTGATCAAACTATTTTTGATGACGGAAAATTGAGCATAACGGCATATCAAAACGATGCCAAAGATTTTTTTTATTATATAACAACAGTTCCACCTGATGGATATACCGCTGCGCAAACCAAAACCAATGTCGGCAAAGTGAAAATACAGGGTATCGAGGTAGATGCATCTTATCCTTTTACTGATCAGCTTCAAATATTTGCAAACTATACCTATAACAAATCAAAGATTGAAGAGTTTAAAGAAAACACGGCACTTGAAGGAAAATACCTGATCGAGGTTCCCAAACATAAAGGTTCGATCAGCCTAATGTATGCTGACCCACAGCTTGTAAATGCAAAAATATCGGCTCGATATGTTGGTGATCGCTATAGTAATGATACCAATACGGCCGAATACAAAAGCTATACAGTTTTCGATCTAAAACTTTCCAGAAAACTATCGGAGAATTTAGAAGTCAGCCTCTCCGTGGATGACTTATTTGATAAAAGCTATACTGAATATTATGTCTCTCCCGGTAGGGTTGTGATGGGAACATTAAAAATGAGTTTTTAAAAATGAAAAATAATTTTTATAAAATCGCTTACATATTAGCATTTTTAGCATTTTTACCTCTTTTTGGAGACAATTCAATCTGGATAGAAGAACTCAAAATGAAATCTTGCTGCACAACAGGGACTAACGGACCTGTACATAAAGAGTTCAATATTAAAAAGGGTAATTTGCAGAACAATGAAACTGTTAATGATCTGAATAATGCAAAATTATATATTAGAGATATAAATGATCAAATCACCGAACAAAATATTAATGGTAAAAAAATCTCTTTTGTCCCACTATACAAAGGAAACTATCATTTATTTTTTGAACAAAAATATGTAGAAGGCGGGGTACTCCGTGTAACACTTTCCTCGCTTAGAGTGTATAACAAAGAAGGAAATATTACCAAATCCGTATTAAAAGAAATAAGAGGTAAAACAATCAATTCTCAATATGCAAGAGAACCTTTAGCACAATTGCCGTTTGAAATTATTATGGAAAGACCTATAAAAAAACATCATATCAATTGCTGTTTGTACTCAGGTGACATTGCGCCTTTCAAGGTTTACTACAAAGGAGAGCTTAAAAAAAATATACCTCTAAAAGTGACCATGGAGACAGGATGGACTAATGTGATCAAACCATCTAATGATGGAGTTATATCATTTGAAATACCAAGAAATACATATAACAAAAGAGAGGAAGAAAAAAAATATTCTGAAAAAATGATCGTTGAGGCAGAATATAAGGTAAATCAATCGGGTGTATACAATGGGGAGGCATATCATGATATAGAATATACAATGACAATGCCTCTAACATTTAGCCCATCGCCGCTTGAATATGAATCAAAAGCTTTAGGATTTGCAACTGCTATAGGTGTCATGTTGGCTTTTTCTTTGGGATTATATTACAACCGGAGAAAAAAACGAAAAACTCCAAAGGAAATTTGGTTTGATGAAAAATAAAACTTTTATTGTTTTTATTTTGCTTTGCAGCTTACTTGGTGCAAATGAAATAAATCAAATTAACGGCTCTATAATTGTCTCGTCTCAAGAGATAAAAGTCATGAACATTCAAATGCTCGTAGACTTATTGAATAAATTGCCCGGCGTAAAAGCAAGTGATAACTTAGTAAGCATACAAGGTTCTACAACAAATGAAGTTTTAGTACTTTTTGACGGTAGGCCATTGAGCGATTCGCTTACAGGAACTGTAAATTTGGGCGGAATTTCTACTGAAAATTTAGAAAAAATAGAGATAATTAAAGGTGCTGGTGCTGCATTATATGGAAATAATACAAGTGGTGGTGTCATCATAATCACTTCGAAAAAAACTGGTAAATCATTCATAAACAAACTTGATATTGCAAAAGGTTCATTTGATACTTATAAATACGGCTTAAATGTGGGAAAATCATTTTATGATATCGGTGTATCGCTCGGTGTAAATCATGAAAAAAGTGACGGTCATAGGTTAAATGGAGATAGTGAGGTCAATTCTATAAAGGCAGATTTTAATACAGTTTTATTTCAAGATATAGATGCAAGTTTTACTGCAAATTATATAATAGACAAAGGTGGGACTACAGGAAAAATAACAAAACCGACTCTAAACGCAAGATATGAAAAAGAGTCTTTGGGAACTTCGGTTTTGTTGAAAAATGATAACTTTGAAGGTCGTGGTTATTTTATTTCAAATGAAGACTTCAATAAGGATCCTGATTATAATATAGACTCTTTTTTGAAAACAAAAACTTTTGGAACTGACATAAAACATTATGGTAATCTACTATTTTTGGGGCAATCTATTGTCGGAATAAACCTTGAAAATAAAAGTGCCCAAGCTACAATTAGTGGCAATAATGATGAAAGCTTATATAGCATATATAGTATAAAAAATCTAAATTTTGACATATTTGATATAAGTTTGGGTCTTAGATTGAATTCTCATACTGAGTTTGGTTCTTCTTTTAATCCAGAACTTGGATTGATGTATAAAAATGGTGATTTCAAGTCAAATTTTAAAATTAGCAGATCATCAAAAACTCCAACATTCAAACAAAGATACTACGAAAGTAGCACACTTCAAGGAAATCCGTACCTAAAAATGGAATCGGCTACAAATTATCAGCTTGGCAACTCTATAAAAGTTACAGACAATCTAAGAGCCAACTTTAATCTTTTTTATAGCAAAATAGATGATGGTATCAGTGGCTCATATAATGCCGATGGTATTTATACATATGAAAATGTTACCTCAAGTACTAGAAAAGGCTATGAAGCCGGCTTCGATTGGAAGATTAACAATACTCTAAATATAGACACCTCATATCTTTATTTGGTATTTAAAAATGATGATACAGGGCTTTTTTTACCAGCCAAGCCGAAACATAAAATTCAATCGGATATTTATGCAACATACAAAAATTTCAAAGCCAACATTGGTGGATATTATGTTAGTGAGAGCTTCAACGATAGTAAAAATACAGAGATTTTAAAAGGATATTTTGTAGCAAATTCAAAAATTGAGTATGAATATAAAAATATGAAATTTTATATTGAAGTCGAAAACTTACTCGACAAAGATTATTATGTACACTTAGGATACCCAGCTGCTCGAAGAGCATATCTGTTTGGGTTAAATTATCTACTTTAAGGGGCGTGTGTGTCAAGTTTAAAAAAGAAAATCAACAATATGAATCTTATACGATTCCGTTTTTGGTTTCAAATTATAGCATTTGCATTGATAGTCTATGGAGGTTACGTTGGACTTGATCTAGGGGACAAGCTACCTACATTTGCGTGTGTATTCAATTCAGAAGGGACTGGAGGAAAATGTTATGTTGGAATGTTACAGCATGATTTAAAGAATCCATTTGAAACATTTATGGGATTTGCCGGGTATGCTTTTCTCGTATCTTTAATCATGTTTATGGTATGGTTTTGGGTATTAAATAAGAGCTGGTGCGGTTTTGTGTGCCCACTTGGCACCATGCAAGATTGGCTCACAAAATTAAGAGAAAAGTTAAAAATAAGATTTTCAGAGTACTCATGGGCTTCCAGAGGTAACATTAAAAGTATTAAATACATTCTTTTAATACTTCTATTGATAATTCCCGTTATGATAAGCAATTCTATTTTGGGACTCCCAAAACTCCCAAATGGCCTATCTATGCCATTTTGTGATATTTGTCCTGGCAGAATGTTAATTCCAGCCTTTACCGGTAATTTCAATCAATTCTACATTGATTTTTCATCTAAGACGGATTTGGCCATGACGACCTTGGGTATGATAATTGTAGGTCTATTTTTGGTCGGTTCATTTATCAAAAAAAGATTTTTTTGCTATTTTTGTCCTATGGCTGCATTACAATATATATTTTCCGAGCCAGCATTTCTCAAACTCTACAAAAATGGTACCAAATGCACTAGATGTGGCGATTGCTACAGAGCTTGCGATATGGATATCCTGGAAATCGCAGATGATGTAACAAATAAAAACTTAGTTACTGAAGATTGTATCTTGTGCTTGAAATGCATAGCTGCTTGTCCAGAAGATGGGTGTTTGGAAGCCAATTTTATGGGGAAAACGATTTTTGAATCTACCAAAGAAGGATTTATTTTAAGAATGGCAATGAATAAACAAAGGGAATCTCATGAATAATACAAATCACAATATAGAATCACCAAAAGAGAAACAAAATAGACACAAAGCCATGGAGGCAATAAAGCTTTTAAATACTCTCAGAGAAGACTTCAAAGCACCTATTTCAAGTATGGGGTATTTTTATGATCTATTTGAAAGGGTTCACTGTAAACATGAATCTTTGCATGATGATAAAACAAAAATAGGAACTATGTGTATCCAGATACCATCCGAGATCATCTACGCTCTTGATGGCATACCTATACGTCTTTGTAACGGGTTTTACACAGATGATGAGATAGGAAGCGACTTTATGCCTCAAAAAGCTTGTCCTCTTATCAAAGCAACTGTTGGACATTTTGCTTCCGGAAATTTCACCGATAAGCCTGATATAGTTTTTTCTCCTACTACTTGCGACCAAAAAACAAAAGCAGGAACTACAATTGAAAGTTTTGGTTACAAACTCATAGATGTAGATTTTCCAAGAACAAAAGAGAGTGAAGCAAGTCGTGAATACTGGAGAAGAAGTGTTAAGCAATTTGCGGTGGAACTATCCAAATTTCAAGGCAAAAAACTCACAAAAAATAATTTAAAAGATGCTATAAAAAAGATAGGCTATGCTCAATTGCTTTATCATAAACTATCAGAATTCAGAAAAAATGAAATCGTTCCTATTTTGGGGATGGATGTATTTTTGGTAACGAATGCTTTTTTCTTTGACAAAATAGACAATTGGATAGAAGCTACCGAAAAGCTCTTAAGCGAACTTGAGATAAGAGCAAGAGAAAAAATAACCGTGACAGGCAAAGCCAGTCCTAGGATAATCTACACCGGTTCACCGCCGATATTTCCAAATTATAAGATCCCACAGATCATAGAAGAGTCTGATGGCATCATAGTAGCAGATGAGACATGCAGTTCGAACCGAATGTTTAACGATATGGTAGCTGTAGATGAGTGGAATATATATGATATGATGGATTCCATATCAGATAAATATCTCAAAGCATGCACCTGCCCTATTTTTACCAAAAATGAAGACCGCATCAGAAGAGTCATACAACTAGCAAGGGAATACAAAGCTGATGGAGTGATCTATCAAGCATTTGCCGGATGTACTGTCTATGAAATGGAACAAAGAAGTGTACTTGAAGCTATGGAGAAAGAAGGAATTCCGATCCTTTATCTAGAAAGTGATTATAGCCCATCACAAGGCGGTCAGCTAAGTACGAGAGTAGAAGCATTTATAGAGTCATTGAAAACCAGACGGAGAAATAAAAAATGAAATATTTTGCAGGAATAGATATCGGTTCAACTGCTATTAAAATATCTATTGTGGATGAGAATAAAAATTTAATAGGTTCTAAAATAAGTGCAAGTGGAAGTATGTTTTATAAGTATGCTCAAGAAACATTAGATGCACTAATAAGCGAACTTGGGTTCAACAATAATGATATAGTCTATATAGTAGCTACCGGCTATGGAAGAAAGCTCTACAAAGAAGCCGATGAAAATATAAGCGAAATAACAGCAAATGCAATAGGGGCCAGAGCTGCGGCAAGTGAGTTTGGAGAGATCAAGACCATTATAAACATCGGTGGCCAAGACAGCAAAGCAATCTCGCTTGATAGTGAGGGCAATGTAGTTAATTTTGCAATGAATGATAGATGCGCCGCAGGTACCGGAAAGTTTTTGGATGTTGTTGCGCTTAAACTGGAAATGGACGTAAATATGCTAGGAGAATATCATTTCAGATCAAAAGGCACGCCACTGTCAGTTAGCAGTACTTGCGCTGTTTTTGCAGAATCGGAGATCATAGGACTTTTGGGTAATGATCATAGCATTGAAGATATTGTTTGCGGGGTGCACTACTCTATTGCAAAACGAATAGTAAAACTAGTCAAAAGAGTCGGTATCAAAGAGGGAATATACTTTGACGGCGGTCCGGCACTCAACGACGGTCTCGTTAATGCCATAGAAAACGAAATAGGACAAAGAATATTTGTGCCAAAGCATCCACAAATTACTACTTCATTTGGAGCAGCTATCATGGGTGTCGATTCATACAATTACGAAAATAGCTGATGCTGGTCTTTCTAGCTATCTTTGCAATGGGAGTACAACTTGGGGCTACTGCTTGTGCGATCAGCTGTATGCCTATTATGACACCTATCTTGCTTGGCAGTGCGTCTAGTAAGCAAGATGGGGTTTCGATTTTGATCCGGTATTTCAGTGGAAAGATATTAGCTTACACCACTATCTCCTCAATCGCTTTTTTTGGTGCAGATATAGTCAAAAAATATATCCAAGATGATTTGATCTTTACAAAAATCGGTGCAATTGTCATAGTTTCTGTTGGTCTTTATTCTTTATATCTAGCTCTTTTTGTAAACAGATCATGTTCTTCTAAATGCACAACTTCGTCCAAATTTGGATTTTTTGGGATCGGATTTTTTAGCTCATTTAGTTTTTGTTTGCCGGTTGGCTCATTGATAGCTACAAGCGCTTTAAGCGGCTCGTTTTTAACATCTCTTTTATATGGTGTTTCTTTTGGCTTGGGTGTAGTTATTATTCCATTCTTGTTTTTTTATTTTTTTATTTTTAAGATCACTTCAACGATAGTCACCGAACTTTCAAAATTCAAAAAAGAGATACAAATATTTTCTGCATTATTGCTTATATTAGTCGGGGGCTTGATATATTTTGAAGTCATAAAATTGTGACCAAACAGTGATACTGTATAATCTAAGCCAAACATTACTAAAATACCTTTTTTATTTATTACCGCACAAGGAGAAGAGGTGTTTGAAGTTTTTATATTAGCAGTGGCACTCAGCATGGATGCCTTTGCGGTTTCTATCGGTCTTGGATCAAAAATGAAAAAAGATGTCAAACCATTAGCTATAAAAGCCAGTCTTTTCTTTGGTTTGTTTCAAATGATTATGCCCACAGTTGGCTATTTGGGCGGCGTTGGACTCGCTCAATACATTAGCGAATATGACCATTGGATAGCATTTGGGTTGTTATTTTTAATAGGAGCCAAGATGATATATGAGTCATTTGGAGAAAATATCGAAGATGAGATAGCAATGATTTCCAATAAAATTATGCTTACTCTTGCGATTGCTACAAGTATTGATGCGATGGTTGCAGGATTTACACTAAATCTTTTTGCATTAAATATTTATCTTTCACTCTTAATGATAGGAGTTACGACTTTTATATTTAGCTATGCCGGAGTATATATCGGCAGCAAGGGTGGAGAGAAACTAGAGAGCAAAGTTGAATTTTTAGGCGGTATTATTTTGATAGCGATCGGTATCAAAATCTTGATTACGCACCTTGCAAATGGAAATTGAAATCAGACCATAGCATTTAAATAGATGCATCAATCTATAGTTGCCAAACTTTCCAATCAAGTTCTTCTAAAAATGCTTTTGCTTTAGAGCAAAGCGGTGCTTGGATGATAAGATATTTGTGATTTATTTTTGAATTGTTATTCGTCTCCAGCCTTGAATGCAGTTCTAAGAGTTCTTCGGCTTCTTTGCGAAGCACCCTGCTCTTTTTTGTAATCGCAAAAACACTGCAATAATATCCTTTCAGATTAACACCGAAATATATATCTACCTTTTTGCGTGATTCAAGCGCTGAGGGCATTATTTGCGATAAGGTTTTGCAAATAATCTTTTTGTGGCTCAAAAATTCTACTATACTTTTCATCAAAACCTCCTCAATGGATGATAATTCTCTATGGTATGAGCTAAATTTTGCTTTTGGATATGCGTATAGATCTGTGTTGTAATCAAAGAACTATGCCCCAAAAGCTCTTGGACGACACGCAAGTCAGCACCGCCAATAATGAGAGCAGATGCAAAAGAGTGACGAAGCACATGTGGAGAAACACCGAGATACTTTTTGACTATCTTAAAAGCACTTATACGGCTAAGGCGTTCACCTTTATAGTTTAGCCACAGATAGCTGCTCTGCATATCTTGATATTTTAAATACTCATTTAGAGCTTGTACGGCTGTTTGCGCCAATGGGACAACGCGTTCTTTTTCGCCTTTTGCAAAACGAATCTTTAGCCACTCATGATTTATATCGCTTTTTTGTACATTTAAAGCTTCTGATATACGACATCCGCTGGCATATAAAAATAAAATCAAAGCATAATCCCTTAGCCCGATTTGCGTACTTCTATCTATAAGAGAGATAGATTTGCTGATCTGCGCATGATCCAAATACTTTGGCAAACTTTGCGGCAGTTTTGCCATAGGAACTGCTATTTTGGTATGTTCAAAATGATATTTATGACAAAAATTAAAAAATGTATTAATAGCTGAAAGTTTACGATTGAGAGTACGTTTATTTGGAAATGTTGCTAAAAATCCAAGTACCTCATCAGTACTCAGCTCTGTAAGTTTTTTTGGAGATATAAGTGTTTCTAACGCAGACAGATCGCTTATATATGAAGATATGGTAGTTTTTCCAAGGGCTTTGACTATACTCAAATACTCCTCAAATGCTACCAAAAGATCATTCATAATTTACATTCGCTATTATCTGCTCACACCGCTGATAGTATAATGCATATATAGTCTTGCTACGCTGGCTAATGGAGACTGTTCATCTATGGTATCAAGTAATTTCTTTGCTGTAGCTATATCTTTCTTGGTTATAGCTTCATAAACTTTTTGAATAGTAGCCATATCTTGATAATAAGCCGAATCTTTAGGCTTTTGGCTTAATGCACCAACTTCGTACCCACTCAAATCTGCTATCATTTTATTTTCACTTTTTGATAACTCTTCGAGTCGTTTAATGTCACCTGATTGACTTGCTTTTTGATAACTATACAATTCATAAAGCGGCTGATTGTTTTCCTGCAAAATAGCCAATGCATCTTTATCGGCCGGATTTGCAGCTAATTTCAAAAGAGCTTCATTTGCTTTTTCATTTTTGTGATCTTGCCAAACTTCCAATGCAGCGGTACTAATGAAAAAAAGCGCAATAGCAGCTATTACGGCAAAAATTTTTATTTTATGTTTATTATAAAATGTCTCAAACTTCAACACACTCTCTAAGAGTTTTTCGTCACCGCTAAGTTCGTTTTTGACATAATTTGCATTTTCTTTTATATTCATTCATTTTCTCCAAACATTTAATATATTATACCTTATAAAAACTGTTATTATAACTCAACAACTGTTATCCCAAGGTTCCCGGGCATTCTATAAAATTTAGCTATTTTAGGATGAGAGCTTAGATACTCACTGACGAGTTTTGCCAATATTCCTTTGCCTCCGCCATGAATGACCTGAACTTCATGCAGATTATGTACTAAGGCATCTGATATAAAACGGTCCAATGTATCTATAGCTTCATCACCGAACATGCCTATTAATTTTACAGATACAGATGCACCGCTTTTTTCTACGCTAGCTGTTGCTTTTGGTATTTTTGGTTTAGGCAATGGTGCTGTATCATGAATTTTTTTCAACATAGACAACGGCACACGCATTTTCATGCCGTCAACCTCTATAGTTGTGTTATTTCCGCTGATGGCCAAAAGCTCCCCTTTGTGCGAACGATATTTGATCCTATCTCCGACCTTTAAAGGCTCTTTGGCTTTATCTTCAACAATATCGGTATCTTTTTTTTGACTCTTAGCTTTAAAAGCTTCATTGAGTAATCTTCTGCTCTCTTTGGACTCTTTTACCCTTGTGGCATCTTGGGCTTTGGATATGGCTTCTTTATATGCAAGCTCCAAAGCATTTGTGCTGTTTTCGTATTTCTGGCGAAGATCCTCTTCAAGCTCTTCTAGCCTCGCATGTTTTTTATCGAGCTTGGCTTTTTCGAGCTCAAGAGCTTGGATCTTTTGACGCATTTGACTTTCTAGCATAGTAGAGCGTTCTATGAGCTCATTTAGCCTCTCTTTGTCCTCTCCATGCACTTCTCTGGCTTTTGCCACTACATCTGACGGAATACCGTATCTCTGTGCTGTCTCAAAGGCATAGCTTTTGCCTATACTGCCTTGCAAGAAAGTATATGTAGGCAGTCTCTTTTCTTCATCATACAAAGCAGCTACAAGCTCGACTGATTCATGTGATGCCATAAGTGAAGCCAATCTCTTGTGGTGGGTAGTAACTACAAAAACGATATCCCTTTTGGCCAATGTATCAAGAAGCACTCTGAACAAACTGGCAGCTTCATCGCTATCTGTCCCCAGCTCTATCTCATCAACCCCGACTATGGCATTTCGCTTATCAAACAATTTTGAAAATTCCACCATGCGTCCGGCAAATGTAGATATATCGTTTTTTACACTTTGAGGGTCATCTATAATAGCTTCGATATCACTAAAATGGCCAACAATGGTTTGCGATATATTGCATGCAAAAGGAAGCAGATATTTACTCATATATACTGCGCCCAGTATAGATTTGAGTAGCATTGTTTTCCCGCCGGCATTGACCCCCGTAACTAGCAAAATATTTTTATCAACGCGGAGGGTTATTGGCTTTGGATTTTCCAGCGCGGGATGAGAAAACTCACTCAAAACTATTTTATTGCCCTTTTGCGGCAATACAAACTCATAATCTTTTGCTCTGGCAAAAAATACTCTTGCTTGATAATGATCAAATCTGTCAAATTCTCTATTTATATAATTTAAAAATCTTTCCCATGTGGAAAAAACGGCTGAAAACTCTCTGCAATAACGCAATATAATAGTCTCTTTTTGACTCATAAGAGATGCTTCTTTGGCTTTGAGATCACTGAGTGATTGCGGCAATATATAAAAAAACCCTCCGGCGCTCCTGCCCACTACACTAGCTTTAATTACACTAGAAAACCCTCCACGTACAAGCAGAGTCTCTTCGTCGTTTACAAAATGGATTTGTGTATCTACTAAATATTCTTGAATATCTTTAGCATGTAAAACATGTTGCAAAGACTCCTTTATGGCTCTTTTGTTGTGAATAATTGCTTCATTAATGCCGAGCAGCTCATTGTCTTTTTGACTATTGATCTCACCCTCGTCCGTAAAATATCCCATGACTGTTTCGATCTCTTTTGGTACTTCAATAGCACCGATCCACTCTTCTAGTAAAAACGGCAAGGAAAGTGCTTGAAGTGATTTGAAATATTGAATTATCTGTACAAATGCATACATTTCACTTAAAGACAATATGGCTTGCTTTTTGAGGCGATTGAGCTGAGTATTTAAAGGTGGTATAGGCTTAGGTGTCGGAAATTCAATAGATGCCAGCGATTGTATATAACGATAATGCCTAGCTGTATCGCCTTGCATAATAATAGATTTTGGTCGTGCCAAAAATTTTTCAAAGCTCTCTATGTACCCCTCAAGATCCAGTTTTTTTATCAAAGAGGAGTTTGTCATAGACTTATTGATTCTCCCCACGGATCTGATAGGTAATATCTCCTGCACCGAATGCTACAACTATGCCGTCATTGAATTCGCTGATCACGTGTCCGTCTTTGATGATCTTAACAACATTGTCTTGCTTGGTGACGCTGTCTGCCATTAATGGATCATACTTTATCAAAGCGCCTTTGAGATCAATCTCCACAGGAAACTCTCCGGCCGACCAGATAGGAAGCACGACGAGTCTATCTGTTCCCTCAAAACACCTGACAAATCCTTCTAAATTATCCATGGTACGGCTATATTTGTGTGGTTGCCAAATAACACTTAATGTAGATAAACCCCTAAGTTCCTGATAAATCTTCAATGCTTTGATGGTGGCTGCTATTTCAGTAGGATGGTGTCCATAATCGTCAATTACCACACAATTTGGTTGATTTTGGACTATATCAAATCTTTTTTTGATCCCTTTGTAAGCTCTGAGTCTATTGCGGACATTTTCTACATCTTCACCGAGCTCCAATGTCGCCAATATCGCCAAAGCAGCATCAAGGGCTATATGTTCTCCTACTCCAAAAACTTCAAAGACTCCTAAATCTTTAAGAGCAAATCTAGTATAAGGTTTATCGTCTAATAGCACATACGAAATATCGACTATATCTTGAGATGGGTATAACCTGACTGCATCTATATCCAAGCTGGATAAAAACTCATCTTCGGCATTTATCACTTTTGTTTTAGCCAATGACAAAAAGTTTCTATAGGCATTATAAAATCTTTCTTCATCATACTCATAATACTCCATATGCTCCGGCTCTACATTTGTTACAATTGCCAAATATGGATTGGAGTTTAGAAAACTTTCATCGCTCTCATCTGCTTCAAAAACTACTTTATTATTGTCATACTGCCTTACGTTTGAGCCAAACTCTTTACTTATTGCGCCAACCAAGGCATTAGACTCGGGCAACAAAGAAGCTAGCATAGCTGAAGTTGTACTCTTTCCGTGAGCTCCACCTACAGCATAAACTTCTTTGTCTTTGAGTATAAACTTCAAAGCCTCTTTGCGTGAAAGAAGCTCGATTCTAAGAGCCTCTGCTTCAACGTATTCCGGATTATTTTTACGGACTGCGGCCGAATATATAACGATATCTGCACCATGTACTGCATCTTTGTGATGAGGGATAGTGATCTTAGCATGAAAGTTTGTAGCTAGATCATTTGTAATTTCACTTTGTCTTATATCAGAACCGGAGATTGTATGTCCATCATTTGCTAAAAATTTAGCAAGTGCTGAAAGACCGATACCGCCAATACCTATAAAGTGGATATTCATTTATTGGCTCCTTCCAGTTTGGATAATATTTCTTTTGCTTCTTTTATATGTTTTCCTAGTATATTTATCAAGATATCATTTGGCTGTGTATAGTTTTGAATAAAATATGGTATTTCATTAAAAGTATCCATATTACTATCAACTAAATCCTTGATAAATTGATCAAAACTATATCCAGCCATAACTATAGCAGAATGAATCAGCATAGACTCACTCAGATCTTCATCGCCTATAGTGTGTGTTAGAGCCAAAAATAACTCTTTTGCGCCCTTTTTATCATCTTCGCTATACAATTGAATTGCATGTTCATACATAGCTCTTGCAGTTGCCAGGTCTTCGATATTTTTGATATCAAATTTAATATTATTTGCTAAATTTTCAGATAATTTATCAAATGAAGCAGAAACTAAAAATGTAAATATATCATTTATCTCATCTTCGTTGCTACCCATTACAATTTTTGCATCCAAAAGCTGATATCCTTTTGCAATGCTTGATTCTTCTTTCATTTGAATTTCTAAAGTTTTCAAAAAATCCAAAAATTCTTCATTTTGTTTTAATTCTTCTATATTTATCTCATTAGTCATAACATATCCTTTTTATTTTATTGCTTCTTTAATTCTATTTAGTGCTTCTTTTGTCTTTACTTCATCGTATACAAGAGCAAGCCTTACATATCCTTTGCCTGCTCCTTCTCTGCCCAAAAAAGATCCCGGCAATACTTTTACATTAAAATCACTATAAAGTTTTTTTGTAAATTCAAGTTCATTATCTACTTTTAGCCATACGTAAAATGTAGCTTCTGGAACTTCGACACCCAAAATCTCACGAGCTAATTTTAGATTGACTTTGTATTGATCGCGGAATGCGATTACATGTGACTGGTCATTCCACGCAGCAGCAGCTGCTGCTTGCAAAGGAAGTGGAGACGCACATCCGACGTATGTACGATACTCCAAATACTTTTTTAAAATCTCCATATCACCTGCCATAAATCCACTTCGAAGCCCTGGGGCTGATGAACGTTTTGATATAGAATTGATAGCCAAAATATTTTTAAATTCACTGTTGCCAGCAGCTATGCTGGCATTCAAAATAGACGGCAAAGGCTCATTTGTATATAGGTCTATATAACACTCATCATTTAATAATACAAAGTCATATTTTAAGGCCAATTTTACCCACTCTTTAAGACTCTCAAAACTTATTACAGAGCCTGTCGGATTGTTTGGAGAATTCAAAATAACCAGATCAATATTTTTTAGGCTAGGCTCGTCTATATCCGGTAAAAAATTATTTTTTGCTTCTAATGTGAGATATCTTACTTCTGCTCTAGAAGCAATAGCAGCTCCTTCGTAAATCTGATAAAATGGATTTGGAAATGCCATAACCGGATTTGCTATGTCGTGAAGCAAAAATTGCGGGAAATTAAATAAGACTTCTCTAGTGCCAAAAGATGGCACTATCTCTTGAGGTTTTAATGAGATATCAAAACGACTTTTCATATAACTTATCATTGCATCTTTCAAATAATCTTCGCCGGCAGTTTTTGGATATTTATTTAGCAAATGAACGTTACTGCTTAAAGCTTCTTGGATAAATAATGGCGTATCAAATTGCGGCTCACCGATAGTGAGGCTAAGCGGAGTAAAATTATCATTTGGCGATATATCGTTCAATAATATATTAAGCTTCTCAAATGGATATGATTCAAATTGCATTTATGTCTCGTTTTAAAACATTATATCAAAATTGGAGTTAAAAAGTAACGATAAACGCCTTCGAAGAGATAGAACGATGCACTTTATTGAGATGTGATTTTGCATCTTTTTTATTGGCAAATGGACCTATAAGAACTTTTTTACCCTTAGAGGTTGATACTAGACGATAATTAAGCCTTGTGCTTTTTATCTTCTTTAACAATTTAGGATTAATGGTACCTTTAAAAGTTCCTACTTGTATAAAATGTTTATTAGGGGCAACTTTCTTTTTAGAATCGGAAATTGTTGTATCGGCTTGGATTTTGGGTTTATCAATGTGTTCATCATTTGCTCCATTGCTAAGCCATTCTATGATCTCATTTGCAAGTTTGGCCCCTCTGTACCTAGCTTTTGGGCTATTAATAAGAATAACGACTGTATAAACTGTACCTGATTTTGAACGCACATAACCGGCTATATTTTTAACACCTTTTACTGTTCCTGTTTTCATCCATACACGATTATGAAGGGATGACGGGAATCGTCTCTTTATGGTTCCGTCGACTCCTGCAATAGAAAGTGTTTCCATCCATTTTGAATTATATTTCGAATATGCATTATCAAGCAAACTCTCAAATGCCGCAGAAGTTGCCCTCGCACTTCTTGACAAACCGCTGCCG
>Ga0265293_10003270_pt1 | contig 30413 bp, 30 predicted proteins | sample Munlanlewell138R_FD_192505 | JGI IMG/M metagenome (GOLD analysis project Ga0265293, IMG submission 192505) | Leachate microbial communities from a municipal landfill in Southern Ontario, Canada - Leachate well 138R | ecosystem: Engineered > Solid waste > Landfill > Unclassified | place: Canada... | reverse complement strand
AAAAATTTGATGTTGTATTCGGCTGATGCCACCATCCCCTGAGATGTTTGTCCATATTTGTTTAAGAACTCTTTTTCCAAACTTCCAGCATTTACGCCAATTCGTATAGGAATATTTCTTGTTTGACAAGCTTTTACAACCTCTTTTACTCGCTCTTTTGAGCCGATGTTTCCGGGATTTATGCGTATGCAGTCAACAACTTCTGCAGCTATGAGTGCTAGACGATGGTTAAAGTGGATGTCTGCAACAAGAGGGAGTGAAATCTGCTCCTTGATTGACTTTAGTGCGAGGGCATCTTCCATTTGAGGAACTGCAACGCGAACTATATCGCAGCCGGCAAAGTGGAGCCGTTTTATCTGCGCAACAGTGGAAGCTACATCTGAGGTTTTTGAAAATGTCATGGATTGCACGCTAATAGGCGCATCCCCACCTACTGCTACATTACCGACAAATATCTGTTTTGTTTGTACTCTTTTTATCATAAAGAGATTTTAGCTTGATTGGGATAAAAAGGTGCTTTATTTTAATATGTATATACATGTGAAAATAGGAGGAGTTAAAATCTAAAAGTAAGGTTTGTATAGACATATTTACGTCATGGAAGTTATAAATAATTATAGTATAATTGGAATAAATTTTATAGATATTTAAAATGTTCTCAACAAAATAAGATATAAAATATATAAAAAATGCTTTTTTTACAAATCAGCCGACAACGGTAAGAACAGGGTAATTATGTCTGCTACAATTATAAATATTATAAAAATTTTAAATTCTAACGAAAACCTGATAACACATTGCTATAAAGGCAAAGATGATTTGACCTGTATTTCTGAAAAATTGGTAGATAAAATAAACGCTTATTTAAAAACAGAATCAGAGGAGGAGGCAAATCAAAAGGAGCTTATCAGGCAGGCAGTTAGAGAAGCACATAATCTGCATGAGAGTGATATCGTATTTTTTAAAAATGATTGTATCTTTATAAAATTTTTCGATACTTCTAAAGTGAAGATTATTCCTGAAGAGGAAAAAGGAACGATTGCAGGTAGATATAACGGGCTTGATGAAGATGAACTAAAATTATTTTATGATAATTTTTGTAGTGCAAAAGAGAGCGATGATTTTTATCGTGAAGCTGCAAGAGAGTTTATAGATATCTATATAATTGAGAAAAAGATAGACAATGAAACCTATGAAAAATATGTTTTTCAATATATTCAATCAATCATAAATGAGAAGTTAACTTCAAAATATGACAAAAATGAGATTTTTTTCAAAGGGTTTTCGGGATATGTTTTTAGAATACACTTTGAGGAGATGTTTGAATATATCGCACATTTTATACTCTTTGAAGTAAGTATGTTAAATAAACAGGTTATAGATTTTTTAAACTACTACTCTTTAAATGTCATAGTCGTTAACGGCAAAAAATATAAAGTTCCTCAAATCAAAGCACAGAGCGGCTTAAAATGGAACGTTGTTTCAATGATGTCTATAGTAAAAATCTACAATAAAGTTGCTCTATCCATAGAGCAGATTAATTCTAAAAGAGAACTTTTAGCAAAAGAGCTTAGTGAATTTAGCACAGCAAAGCTCTCCCCGATTGAATATAATAGTATGATAAATAAAAATATTGATGAAATTACTTTAGAAATCAATGCTGCCTTAAGAAGACAAATCACACTTGAAGATGTGCTGGCTACCTCAAAAGATGAAAAAGAGGGAAAAAAACTCAAAGATGATATAAGAAATATCAAAAATCTCTTACAATCTTTAGCAGATAACAAAAAGAAGCTAAGTGAAAAACTTATAAAACAGCATGTTTTAATGCAGTACAACAACATCAAAAAAGATATGGACTCTCTTAAGAGACAACAAAAAAGAGATGAAAAAATTCTACAACAAAATGAAGAAGCATATTTATCGATAAAAACTTCGCTTATTAAAGCGTTAATAGCAAAAAAAAGACAATATTTATAACAAGCAACAGCTCATATAGCTAAAAAAGGGGCTCTATTTTCACATGCACATGCATGCGAAAACAGGAGGAGTTAAAATTTAAAAGTAAGGTTTGTATAGATATATCTTCCCGGTTCGTTAAGAAGCATTGTATCAGGACCGCTGCCGGCTAAAAGGATTAAATCTGCGTATGTGTTTGAGAGAACATAAGTTTTATCAAAAAGATTGTTTACTCCTAGAGTGAAATCAAAATTTTTGTTTACCGCATGTTTTACCTTCATATTTACAATTGCCCATGAGCCTAGCTCTTGTTCGCCGCTGTCTGCATCATAATCACTCCATTTATCTGAAGCTTGTAATTCAAGAGTAGCTACAGAGTTATTCATGTACTCATAGTTTAGAGCTATATCTCCTCTTAGAGGTGCGATATCTGCTAAATCTTTGTCTGCTCCCGCAGCTACATTATCTTTCTCGCCGACTTTATAAGATGCTTTCATGTCAACACTAAGAGCATCTGTAGCATAAATAGAGGCACTTAACTCTGTCCCGTAAACTGTTGCATCTATATTATTGAAGGTATTTGCGCTTTTGATATAGTAGATATAATCGTCTAGCGTAGAGTAGAAAGCTTTGATTTTAAATCTCATCAGGTCGTTGTTAAGTTCATACCCTAAATCTACTTCGGTGTTTGTTGTTTGCTTTAAATCATTATTTCCAGCAGGGCTTGAAAGATAGAGTTCTCTTGCATCCGGAACACGGCTTGCTTGTCCAAAACCTAAGAAAATTTTATTTTCTTTGTTTAGGTTATAAGTAGTTAGGAGATTTGCGCTAAGTGCATCATAATCTCTTGATCTTTTTGTAAGATCATCAGGTGTAATCTCTGTATCATCATATCTTGCTCCAATTTCAACATCAAAATTACCTGTTGTTTTTTCAAGCTTTGCAAAGATTGCTCTGTTTTTCGTTTGCGTGTGCGTAAGACTTATGGAGTGTGCGCCCTCAACTTCCGTTGTTGCATCTGTCATGTACTTTTCACCTTCCCATGTTCTTTTGCTTCCGTCAAGTCCGACTAAAAGTTTGTAAGAAGCTATGTCAAAACTATTTTTGAGTTTGATGCCCTCCATGGAAGTTTTTAGACGATTTGTGCTGTAACTTGCAGCACCTGCTATTCTAAATCTTGTATCCATTGGGTGATCAACGTCTGAGTAGTAGTATTTCAAATTGATATTTTTGTATATATCACTGATATTTTTTATATCATATGCAATGCTGTAGATATTTGAGTAATCATACGCGGCATCCATTTTGGAGTTTGGATAGAGTACATCATCACTTCTGTTGTTCGTCATACTTAAACGAAGTTCTTGATCATCCGTTACAGTGATATATGCTTTTGTCATAAGACTTTTTTTCTTATATGCTTGCATATCATGATATTGCGATTGATATTTATTGCCACTTAGTGCCGAGCCGTTTAAAACTGCATTGTCAATTTGTTCTGCTAAAGTATTTCCGTCACCGTCTTTATACTGATCGCCTGTTTCGGTTGATCCGCTTATTAAAACTCTGATAAAATCATTTCCGCCGCTTACCGTAGCACCTACTTTTCTATAGTTCCAGCTTCCCACACCAAAGGTAACTTCCCCGCTTAAATCTTTTGTAGGTGCTTTTGTTGTTATCTTAAGACCACCGCTTAGCGTTCCAAAGTTTTCAACATCATAAGGTCCCTCAATAACTTCGACATTTTCAATTTGACTTGTTACGATATGTGACGTCGGTGGATCCATTCTGTTTGGACATGCACCGAAAATTTTTGTGCCATCAACATCAATAGAGATATTGTCTCTTTTTTGACCGCGGATGTAGATGTCGTTTGCGATACCGCTACGGCGGTTCATATCTATGCTCGGTACACTTGAACTAAGAGCCTGTGCCAAATCAGCAGAGAGCTGAGCATTTTGGCTAACTTCTGTAATGATAGTGGATTCGATGCTTATCTTAGGAAGCTCAAGCTCATTTGCGCCCAAAACAGCGACTGCAACTAATGACAATGGAATAATTTTTTTATATAACATAAAATCAACCTTTATTTTCTAAATTAGTTAATGGTATAACAATAGTGTTACAAAAGTGTTAAATTTATCTCTAAACATTATGATAAAATTGCGGTATGAGTAAAATTGAAAAGATAAAACGAATAATTTTGATTATTTTGGGTTTAAGTTTCTCGGCTTATTTGCTATATAGCGGATTTGCTATTTTAAACCAAGAGGAAGCCCTCTTAGCAGGAGATGTTAACTCCAGCGGCAAAGTTCATAGTAACACAGTGAAGTGAGCCATGCTGCTTTATAAGTGAGAAGCAGTTGATGCCTATAATATCTTTTGTTGGGAAGGTTTCTCTAAAAATACTCAGCGCCTCTTCATCTCTCTTTACCCCGTATGTCGGAACTAAAACGGCACCATTAACAAACAAAAAGTTAGCATATGTTGCAGGGAGTCTCTCGCCGTTAAAAAAACATGCATCACTCATAGGAAGTGCTATAAGTTTAAAATCGTATGCTTTTGAGAATGCTTGAAGCTCCTCTTGCATAAGTTTTAACTCTAAGTAGTGCTCATCGCTCTTATCTTCGCATTTAACATACATTATGGTTTTTTCATCTATAAATCTAGCTAAAGTATCTACATGCGAGTCCGTGTCATCTCCTGCCAGATAGCCGTGGTTAAGGTATAAAACCCTACTCATGCCGAACTCTTCTTGAACTCTTTTTGTCATCTGCTCCCTGTTTAGCGAAGCATTTCTATTTTTGTTTAATATGCACTCTGAAGTCGTAAGGATGGTATCTAAGCCGTTGCTCTCAATAGCGCCGCCTTCTAAGATTAAATCTACCTTTTTAAGCTCTTTGTCATAACATCTTTTTATAGCGCTGCTCATGGCGTTATCTTTTGAGGCTTCAAACTTTCCGCCCCATCCCGTAAATGTAAAGTCAAGAAGCTTTACGGTATTGTCCTCTTTAAGGCAAAGAGTAGAACAGTCTCTAGCCCAAGTATCGTTTGTTTCATACTCTATAAAGTAGAGATTTTCATTTTCGTCAAATCTACTCTTTACGCTCTGTAGATCATCACAAATAACAAGACACTCTTGATATTTGGTAATTGCATTTATGATGTTTATAAATGTCTCTTGTGCCTCTGGCAAATACTCTACCCAATCACTTTTTGCATGCGGAAATATAATTTGCGTAAAACTCTGTTCTTCAAACTCTGCAATTAATCGTCTCATTTGCTATAATTCCTTTATGGCTACTATAATTTTAAATAAAAATAATTTCTTTAACAATCTCGACATTATCTCCAAAAGTACCAAAACAAGAGATAAAATTGCACTAGTATTAAAAGATAATGCGTATGGACACGGGCTATTAGAGGTGGCTTCTATGGCAAAAGAGTATGGCATCAGTAAAGCGGTTGTTTGCTCATGTAAAGAAGCTAAATTAGTAGATGATTTTTTTGAGTATATTTTGGTTTTAGGCGAGATACCGACTTCAAAAAGCGACAAGATACGTTATACGATAAATGATATAAAAAGTATAGATAAATTTCCCATCGGCACCAAAGTGGAACTAAAAGTAGATACGGGAATGCACCGAAACGGCATCTCCATGAGTGAACTAGAGGAAGCGTTTATAAAAACAAAAGAAGCAGGTTTGCTCCTAGAAGCTGTTTTTACGCATCATAGTAGCGCTGATGAGCTTACAAGTGAGTGGTTTTGGCAAAAAGAGAATTTCAAAAAAGTAAAAGAGAAGTCACGTATGCTTGCACATGAGCTTGGGCTAGGTGCTCTTAGATTTCACTCCTCAAACTCAGCCTCGCTTTTTCGACTCACAAATTTTGATGAAGATATGACAAGAGTTGGAATAGCAGCTTATGGCTGCTTAGAACTTCCAAAAGCGCTCCAAGTGGATGGGTTGAAACCTGTCTTGTCTCTTTGGGCCACAAGACTCTCATCAAGAGCAGTAAAAGCAGGAGAGAGAGTTGGTTATGGCGGCGATTATGTAGCCCATAGAGATTGTGTCATTAGTAACTACAACTTTGGATACGGTGATGGGTTCTTAAGAGCCTGCGCAAATGGCTATGTTACTCCAGAGGGGGTAGAACTTCTTGGTAGAATCTCCATGGATAACAGCACCTTCGCAACCTCCAAAGAGAAGCTTTTGGTATTTAACGATGCAAGAGTTGTCGCAAAGTATGCAAAAACAATCGGTTATGAGGTCTTAACAGCGCTCAAAGAAAAAATCAAAAGAGAGATAGTTTAGAACTTTTTTAAAGAGCTATTTTTTTGTGGGGTCAAGTTCCTCGACAATTTTGTCTAGTACATGAAATAGTTTTAAACTCTCCTCTTCCATCATTTCAAAATTATTAATAATTGTCTTCTCATTTTTAGGATCCATTGCAGTTCCTTCTTCAATATACGTTACATTTTTTATCGCATGGTCATGCACCTTCGCATGCGGCTCATCTATAAACTTATAGTTTTGCGTATGACCGTAAGCCTCTTTTCCTACGCCCAGATACCATTTTCCTAAGCGGCAGTTTTTATGATCTGAAAAAGATGAGTTACTTTTTTCTCCTATCACGGAGGAGTAAGCGTTTGATTTAAATAAGATATGGTCAATTTTTATTAAGACCATAAAGAGGGAATCTCTGATATAGCCGGCATAATCTGCCGAATCCTTAGCATTAGTATGAAAACCTTCAAGCGTATCTGCAAATATATTTATGGTTTGTGTTGCATTTTGGGCAATAGTTGACATTTCTTGTGAGCTGTTTTCTATATCTTGCGACTCTTGTTGCAGAGCAGATATGGTTATAGATATCTCTTGTGTTGCTTTTTGAGTTCTCTCGGCTAGTTTTCTTACTTCATCTGCAACAACGGCAAATCCTCTGCCATGTTCACCTGCGCGGGCAGCTTCAATCGCGGCATTAAGCGCTAGAAGGTTTGTCTGTTCTGCAATATCTTTGATAAGATCCGCCATAGCAGATATCTCTGTTGAGCGCTCAGAGAGACCGCTAATATTGTGATGAGTAGCGTCGATTTTTTCTATTAGTTCATGAAACTGATTCATAACATCATTCATGGAGTTAATGCTTTTGCTTGCTTGGGTTGCCGTATTTTTAGAGAGGCTTGATATGGTATCTATCTCTTTGGAGTTGCTTAGCAGATTATCTTGAATAACCTTTAAACCATGAGCTATTCCTCCGCCTAAATCATGGAGTTTTTGTGTAAAGTTGCCCCTGATTTGAAGTTTATAACCTCTTTCTATATCTTTAACAGAGCTGTTGATTGTTTGAGCTGCTGTGGCTAAGGTTGGATTTAAATCCCCTGTTTTAGCATAGTAAGAACTATTTATATCTGCTGCAACATCAATGGCTTTCATCGTCTCTTGCATATAAACTCTTATTTGAAAAAGCAGAGAGTTAAACTCTTCTGCGAGTTTTTTAATCTCGCCAACTCCTATAACAGGTGCGACGATATCTAAATTTCCCGCTGATGCTTTTGTTATTGCAACAGTTACCTCCTCAATGGACTTTTTCACGATAAGGAGTTGTGAACGCAGATAAAAAGCCAAACTAATATGTACTATTATCATGCCAACAACAATAGTCGAAGAGCCAAGCAGAAGAATTTCTACAAAAAATCCTATAATGAAAAGTATGAGCTGGAGTAAATTTGATAGTGCAACATTTTGTAAAGTTGAGGTATTCATAAACATCCTAAATATTAGAATTTATAATGTGATAATACTCTAATGATAAATGAAAGTCAATAAATTTTATTAAAAATTTTCTATAAGATTTTTATCAGGTTTCCCAATATAATAACCTTGAATAAAATCAACGCCCATTTTATCTAATAAATCTAGAGACTCTCTGTCTTCGACAAATTCAGCAATTGTCACAAGATTGAGATCTTTGGCAAAATTAATTATAGTTTTTACGATAGTTTGTGAGTTTTCGTGAGTGGTTATAAGCTTGACCAAAGAAGAATCAATCTTAAGACAATCGACATTTAGCTCCAATATGTGTGAAAAGTTTGAGTAACCGCTTCCAAAATCATCTATTGCTACTTTACAACCATATTTTTTAACCTCTTTGATAAAAGTTTTCATCTCCTCATAGTTTTCTATTTTATCTGTTTCTAAAATTTCAAAAACTACCCTTTTAGGCTCTGTAAATTCATTTAGTTTGTTAAAAATAAACTTTGTTATCTCCTTGCTTTGAATATCAACTATGGACAAGTTTACAGAAAATTCAAAATCTTTATCTTTGAAAAATTCAAATGATTTTGTAATTATTGCTTTTGTGATTTGCGGATAGAGTTTTGATTTTACGGCGATATCTAAAAAAACAAAAGGCAAAATAACCTCCTTGCTCTTAGTAACAATCCTAGCTAAGACTTCATACTTATCAATTTTTTTTGTTTTAGTGTTATATATGGCTTGATAAAATGGAGTAATTTGATCATATTTTATAGCATTTTTGAGTATTAAGAGAGCATCCATATTTTCTAGAATCTGTTTTTTTGCATTAAGTGAGTCATTGTAGATTACTATATTTTTTGAGTTTCTTTTTGCAATTTGTAGAGCAGTATTTGTTTTTATTAGAAGTGACTCTTTATTTGAGGCGATTCCGCAGCTAAAAGTTATAAATACCGACTGATCTGCTATGCCAAATTTAGTTTCGCCTATTTTGTGAAGCATCTCTTTAATGCTTTCTAGGAACTTCTCTTGAGAAAGTTGTGAAGTGGTAAATATTGCAAACTCATCATTTGGCAGCTTGTAAACAAAGTTTGAATATTCGCAAAATTCTCTAATTCTTTTTGAAACCTGAACTAAAATTTCATCCCCTACTCCAAAACCATAAAGATCATTAATGTCTTTAAAGGAGTCTATGTTTATAAGTGCAAGATGTGAGGAGCCTAAATCATTGCTGTTTTTAATATCCTCCATAAGTTTTAACCTGTTTGGCAGGTTAGTAAGTCTATCAAATAAAAATGACTCCTTGAGCTCTTTTGTTTTCTCTTTTACATTTTTTTTAAGGGTTGCACTTATCTCTCTTGATTTTTTCATCAAGAAGATAACGCCTAAAAAGAGGAGCAGGAAAAGAAGGATATCATAAGTGATAGATTCTATAAAATTTTTAAAAAAATAGGTGTTTAAATTTTTTGAAGGAATCTGTATGCTCAAAATTCCTATGACTTCACCGAGTTTATAATCATACGCATTTTGATAATTTTTTTGGATAAAAAGAGGAGCTTGCTCTTTTTTGCCATGACAATTTAAACAAATCTGCTCAACTCTTAAAACTGCCGCATGTTGATAAAATTTAGGATTTTCACTGCTGAAATATACCTTTTCGTCTAGATTGTTTTTGAAAAACTCTATTGCTTTCATCTCCTCATCATTTGCTTGATTTTCGCTGTTTCTAGCACGGTCAGAGACTATTGCAACCGTTATATTAAGAGGATTGTTTTTTGAAAAATTTTCCGATATTGTGTGTGAGCTTAATGGTGGAAGAGCAGGAAGTGTTTTTTCATTAAGCGCTAGTGTGCCGTCTAAGAAAAGATTTTGGTAGTATGCTCTATTTTCAGTGGCGTAACTGTTTAAAACTTCTGCCTCTTTTTTTGCAAAATTATATTCTCTCTCTTTTATCTCAAAGTAAGAGTATGTAACCTTTAATAAAATAATGATTAAAAATATAATAGGAATGGTTTTTAAAACTTTATTATTTAAAAAAATTCTCACAAGCCAATCCCCACTATTTAACTACCATTTTTAAGTTTATGCATTTTATACTATCTTTTCTTAAGACGCTATTTTAATAATCGCATTTGAAAAAATTACCCCATCAACTCCCAAAAGAGCAAGCTCCTCAATCTCATCTTCATCTTCAATTAAAACTAATATCTTTGCATCAAAAAGATAGTTCTCTGCTATATTTTGTGCAGTTTTAGCAAGCTCTTTTTCTATGACGATAAAAGAAGCGCCAAGGGAAGATGCGTAAAGAACTTCTGTGATACTCTTTACATGTAGGGCAACTTTGATAAGGTTTGATGCCGCATGCGTTATTACATCAAGATTTTTTTCCTCAAACTCAATATATATGGTTGATGATGGCGGAGTATGAAGAATGGAGTCTATATCAAAAATATGGTAGAAGCTCTCACTTTTTAAAAATCTATGTCCAAAAAATATCAACTTGCCTTCTTTGCGCACTCTTTTGAGCAGTAGTATTTAGCATTGCTTAAAATCGCATCATCGAGCTCACAGTAAATCTTGCATGAGGCACACTCCACCATCTCGCTACTTTTGATTTCCTCTTTTTTTGACTTTTCTAGAGTCGGTTTTTTCTTTATTAATATAAAATAGACAAACGCTATAATGCTTGCTACTAGTAAAATTTTTAGTATCATATCTCTTCTCCGATAAGCAAATAGTGTCTATTTTTCATTTTTATCACTCTATGTTTTATATCTTGTGAGACTTCATCATACACTTTCTCTCCTTTATAAAAAAGAAGTTTTGAGTTTTTATCTCTAAAATTTTTACTCAACTCTAAAAGCATGTCCGTATCCGTAACAGCTCTAGAGGTTACAAGATCAAAGATTTCACTCTGCATATCTTCAACGCGTTTTTTTACGACGCGAACATTTTTTAGATTCAAATCCGCTTTTATAAACTGTAAAAAACTTGCTCTTTTTGCTAGAGGTTCTACTAACGTAACCTCTGTATCAGGAAGCCCCATGGCTAGAATTAGACCTGGGAAACCTGCTCCGGTGCCGATATCGAGAAGTTTTTTGCACTTTGGCAGAAAGCTTAAGGGGAAGATGGCATCATAGATAAACTCATCCACTGTTTTTTCATCTTTTGCCCCCGTTAAGTTGTGGATTTTATTCCATTTAAAAAGATGCTCTTTATATTTTTGGATATTATGAAAAAAGTCATCGCTTAAGTAAAGCTTCTCTTTTTCAAGCGCAGTTTTTATATTCAAAGATATATCCTTTTTGTTTAAAGCAGGTGACCCATTTCATCTTTTTTTACATTTAAATAAGCTTCATTGTGTGGGTTTGACTTCATAATAATGGGTATTCGTTCTACGATTTCAATTCCCCCTAAAGAGTCTATCTTTCTTGGGTTGTTTGTAAGAAGTTTTATTCTATTTATATTGAAATGGTTGAGTATAAAAATCACAATCTCATACGTTCTCTCATCTGCAGCAAAGCCAAGCTGATGATTTGCTTCTACAGTATTTAGACCCTTGTCTTGAAGCGCATAGGCGTTTATTTTGTTAAGCAATCCTATATTTCTGCCCTCTTGCCTTAAGTAAATAACCATACCGTTTGTTTTTGATGCTAATTTTAGAGCATGTTCTAACTGATCTCTACAGTCACACTTTAAGCTTCCCATAGCATCTCCTGTTAGACACTCTGAATGAACTCTGACTATCGGTATTTCATCTAAATTTTTTTTAAATATTACAAGATGCTCTTTACTGCCCTCTTTGAAGGCTTTAACTTTAAAATCACCAAATCTTGTTGGTAAATTTGCTATTTCAGAAATCTTTATATTCAATAATTTGTCCTAACTTTAACTTTAAAAAGGTAAAATATTTTTCAAGATTATATCTAAAAAAGGTTTAACAATGTTTCAAAGATTTCGTAGAACTCGCCTAAATGCCCATCTTCGCTCGCTCGTTCGTGAAACAAGTGTAAGTGTAAATGATTTTATCTATCCACTTTTTGTACGCTCGGGGGAGGGGATTAAAACTGAAGTCGCATCTATGCCGGGAGTGTTTCAGATGAGTATTGATGAGGTTTTAAAAGAGTGCGGCGAGATAAAAAAATTGGGACTTTACTCGATTATACTCTTTGGAATTCCCGATGTTAAAGACTCTATAGGCTCAGACTCTCTGTGCGAACATGGGATAATAGCAAAAGCCGTGCGCGCTGTAAAAGAGGCTCATCCGGATATGTTTGTCGTAACTGATTTATGTTTTTGCGAATATACAGATCATGGGCACTGCGGAATTATTGATGAAAAACATCAAACGGTAAATAATGATGCAACACTTAAAATTTCTGCACAACAAGCTATTATTCACGCAAAAGCCGGCGCAGATATGATAGCACCCTCGGGCATGATGGATGGAATAATCCACACGCTAAGAGATGCGCTTGATGCATCAGGATATGAAAACTTGCCGATTATGAGTTACTCCACAAAATTTGCTTCGGGATATTATGGGCCGTTTCGAGATGTTGCGGAATCAACACCAAGTTTTGGCGACCGTGCCTCGTATCAGATGGATCCGGCAAATAGAAGAGAAGCAGTTGCTGAGAGTATTTCAGATGAAGCACAGGGTGCAGATATTTTAATGGTAAAACCGGCTCTTGCATATCTTGATATAGTCAGGGAGATTAAAGATAACACATCTTTGCCGATGGCGGTATATAATGTAAGCGGGGAGTATGCTATGCTTAAAATAGCTGGAATGAATAATTTGATTGATTATGATAGAGTTGTTATGGAGACGATGATGAGCTTTAAAAGAGCGGGCGCAGATATTATAATCTCCTACCATGCAAAAGAGGTGGCAAAGATGTTACAAAAGTAACCTTTAGTCCTCTGCTAAAATCTCTATACACGTTTTTAGAAGCAACCTTAAAGAAAATTACTATAGACTTAACGCTTATTTTACAATTTCGGGGAAACTATTGAGACATTTTTTAACACTTAAAGATTTTACTAAAGAAGAAATTTTGGAGATAATTGAGACGGGGCTCTCTATCAAAAAAAATTTAAAGTCAAAAATCTATAATCAAGAACTTAAAAATCAAACGCTTGCTATGATATTTGAAAAGAGTTCTACAAGAACACGCGTAAGTTTTGAGACAGGGATATTTCAGCTCGGCGGACATGCACTTTTTCTCTCAAACCGAGACATACACTTAGGACGCGGGGAGCCGGTAAAAGATACGGCACGTGTTATCTCAGGCATGTGCGACATGGTTATGATTAGGACTTTTGAGCACTCTAAAATAGAGGAGTTTGCCGCATATTCAAAAGTTCCGGTTATAAACGGCTTGACCGACTCTTATCATCCTGTTCAGCTTTTGGCGGATTATATGACTTTGGTTGAATACAATTCTCATGAAAATATTGTAGCAGCGTATGTCGGCGATGGAAACAACATGACACACTCATGGATGATGCTCGCTGCAAAACTTGGTTTTGAGTTACGAGTTGCGACACCAAAAGGGTATGAGGTAGATGCTAAAATACTTCAAGAGGCACTTGATATCGCTAAGGAGAGTGGGGCAGTTATAAAGATTATGAACGACCCAATGGAGGCTGTAAAAGGTGCTACGGTTGTAACAACAGATACATGGGTTTCCATGGGACAAGAGGATGAGAAGGATAAGCGCATCAAGACTTTTAAGGGCTTTATGGTAGATAATGCAATGATGTCTTTGGCTAGAAAAGATGCAAAATTTCTGCACTGTCTTCCTGCTTATAGAGGCTTAGAAGTAAGTGAAGAGCTTTTTGAAAAACATTCCGAGATAGTTTTTAACGAGGCGCAAAATAGACTTCACGCTCAAAAAGGTTTGATGGTCTGGCTAGATAGACACAAGGCAGAGTAAGGAAGTGAAGATTTATCTTCGCCTCTTGACGAGGTTGAAACCTCGCTTCCAAAATGAAGAATAATCTCGCTTTTTAAAAGTGGCACAACTTTGTTTATGCGTAACCTCTTGTGAATATTAGTATCTTATCCCTGTTGCTTCTCTTATCTTCTCGATGGAAGGCATAGCTGCCTTTTTGGCCTTAGCGGCACCTATATTTAGTATCTCTCTTACTTCATCTTGATGAGCTTCAAAATACTCTCTTTTTTCTCTATACTCTCTAAAGTATTCCCACATTACCTCTGCAAGGTAGATTTTAAAGTGACCATGACCTTCGCCGCCTCTTTTATATCTATCTTGAAGTGCTTTTAGGTTATTGCCCTCTAGAAAAAGTTTTGCCATATTGTAAACATTACATGTTTCATGCTCTTTAGGCTCTTCAAGAGGTGCATTCTCAGTGACTATTTTTTTTATAGTTTTTAGCTGGCTTTTTTCATCTGCAAAAATATTTACCACATTCTTATAACTTTTTGACATTTTTTGCCCATCTATCCCTAAAACAGTCGCCACTTCTTCTTGAACTCTAAACTCGGGGATAGTTAAAATATCTCCATATTGGTTGTTAAACTTTATAGCGATATCTCTGGCGATTTCAACATGTTGAATCTGATCTTTTCCTACAGGGACAACTTCTGAGCCAAAGAGTAAAATGTCCGCCGCCATTAAAACAGGGTATGAAAATAGTGAATGGTTTGCCGCTATTCCCTTTGCTACTTTATCCTTATAGCCATGCGCTCTCTCTAAAAGGCCCATAGGCGTAAATGAGGATAAAATCCAGTATAGTTCAAGAACCTCTTTTACGTCTGATTGAACCCAAAATGTGGATTTTTGCGGATCTATTCCAAGTGCTAAAAAGTCAGTTGCGCACTGCATGGTTAATTTGCTAAGGCGCTCGCCCTCGTTTACTGTTGTCATGGCATGATAGTTTGCGATAAACATAAACGTTTCACTTTTTTCCTGAGCTTCTACCATATGTTTTATCGAACCGAAATAATTTCCGATATGAAGATCTCCCGATGGCTGAATACCTGTCAAAACTCTCATAAATGAACTCCAAAAATTTCTAAATTTTATTTGTGACATTATACATTTTTTAGCTTTATTTGGCTACTATTTGGCTAAAATAGGCAGTATGCCAAATAAAAAGGATTTACTTATGAATATACAAATTCATGCAAAAGATGTAACGCTTCACGCAAATACAAGAGCCCATATAGAGGCTGCTATAGAAGCTTTTAAAAAATACTCGCTTGATATTACTACGGTAAATGTTAACTTAAGAGCAGAAAAAAAGGGTGTGTCGGTGGAGTTTGATATTCATATAGCGCATTCGCAGCCGGTTGTTATAAATCAGAGTGATGAAGATTTAGATGCAGCTATTGATATGGCAATAGACAGAGCCTCAAAAGCACTTCGTCGTCTTCATGATAAGATAGTTTCGCACAAAGCGGCTTCCATTAAAGAGATAGAAGTAGAAGAAGAGTAGTCATGTATAACTGGGTAGTCTGGTTTCATGTGTTGTCTTTTATTTCTTGGTACGCCGTGCTTTTTTATATGCCACGTCTTTTTGTATATCATGCAGAAAATATTGAAAACGAGGGCTTTATAAAAGTCGTAAAAGTCATGGAGATGAAAATTTACAAATATATAGGTATCCCTGCTATGTGGGCTACCGTGTTAAGTGGTACTTATCTTGCATATGAATTTGGCTTTAGCGGTAACGGCTGGCTACATGCAAAGATATTTTTTGTTCTTGTTTTGATTGCATATTTCTTTTCGCTGGGATTTTTTAGAGTTAAGTTTTTAAATGATGAGTGTACAAAAAGTGGTAAATTTTTCAGAGCTTACAATGAAGTTCCGACAATTTTGCTACTTATTATTGTAGCGATGGTGGTTATAAAACCGTTTTAAAAATCTAGAGATAAAAGGAGAAAAACTCCTTTTATCTCTCCCCACGTTTTTTAGCTTTAAATAAAACTGGCGTTCCGCTAAAGTTAAAAGACTCTCTTAGTTTATTTGTCAAATATCTTCTGTATGTAAAGTGAAGCCCTCTTGGTTTGTTCATCACGATAGCAATTTTTGGCGGTCTTGTTTCGTACTGGGTTGCATAATATATTTTTATAATTTGTCCATGCATAGATGGAAGATGGTGTTTTCTCATAGCTTTTTCCAAAGCTTCATTAAGTTCAGATGTTTTGATGCGCTGAGAGTAATTTTCATTTATCTCTAAAATCATATCATGGAGTTTATCTACTCTCTTATGAGATTTTGCGGAGAGAGTTACGATAGGTGCATAAGCCAAAAACTTAAATCTGTCTCTAACTTCTTGTATGATTTTGTCATAATCTTCTCTATTTGCGATATCCCACTTGTTCAAAACAATGATACATGCAAGACGGTTGCTATCAACTAAACCCGCAATTTTTTCATCAAGGTCTAAAAAAGGTTCACTTGCATCTAAAACAACTAGAGCCATGTTTGAGTTCTCAAGCATCTCTTTTGTACGCATAAGAGCAAATTTCTCGATTCCTACAATCTTTCCTCGTCGTCTAAGTCCTGCTGTATCTACAAAAGTAAGCTGCTTGCCTTTGTACTCAATACTCTCATCAATCGGGTCAATAGTTGTTCCCGCAACACTACTTACTACGGAGCGTTCTTCGCCTAATAGGGCATTTAGAAGTGAGCTTTTTCCGACATTTGTACGCCCGATAATCGAGATTTTAATATGGTTAATATCGTTTTCGTCAAACTCTTTGATTCTATCATTTTGTGCAAAGATAGAGTCATCTTCAAAATCTTCATCCTCTTGTGTATCATCCGGATAGAAAAAGCCGTCATCTTCATCATCTTCGCCGTGATGCTCAAACTCAAACTCACTCTCATCCTCCTCGACTAGATTTACATCATCCTCTTCTTCACTATTTTCTTTTACAATGTCAGAATCAGGAATTCTGTCATATACCCACTCAAGTAGAGGAACTACACTTCTGTTATGTGCAACGGATATGCCAAAAATAGCATCTGTGCCAAACTCATAAAAGTCCCAAAGGTTATCTTTAAGCTTGTCATTGTCAATTTTATTGACAACCAAAGCTACATCTTTTCCCAATGTCTGAAGCTCATAAAAGAGTTTTTTATCCTCCTCCTCGGGGATACTTTTACCATCTACCATATAGAGAATAATGTCTGCTTTTTTCGCCGCCTCTAGTGACTTCTCTTTTATTTTATTAAAGAGTTCACACCCTTGGTCAAGCCCTCCGGTGTCAAAAAGCAGAGCCTCTTTATTTATAATCATAACAGGTCGTCTTTTGACATCCCTTGTTGTTCCTGCTATATCTGAGGTTATAGCATCTCTTTTTTTGACGAGTCTGTTAAAAAGTGAGCTTTTGCCAACATTTGGACGACCGATAATGGCGATTTTTTTCATATTTTTACCTAAGTGAAGAAGATTAAATTTGTAGTTTATTCGCAATTATAGCGAAATATAAGAGTAATTTCAGGTTTATAAACAAATCTTACACTCTTGCATATTCGTAATAGGAGTCTGTTTTTGAGGATGCAGAGATGCTAGGCTCTCTGCTGGCATAAGGTGCTCTTTAGTTTGTAGGGAACTCTTTTTCTAAATCCTCAAGTGCATTTTTAGCTTTAAACTGCTGCCAAAGAGCTTGGTCATTTTTAAAACTTGTATTAATATTATTTTTAATCTGCTTATTTGCAGAGTTTTTTGAAACTGTAACCAACATAAATATAGCGCCTGATGGTGCGGTCCACATGTCAATTGCTTTTGATCCTTGAAGGTTAACTTTTGCTACCTGTTTTGTCACGGTTTCTATTGATTTATCAACACTCTCTGATGCGCTGACTCCTGTTGTCCCCGTGTATATTGTGATTTTATCTTTAACTTCAGACTCTATCTGCTGTGCTAAGTCTGAGCGACCGTTAGCCATAGCTACTCTTCTCATATGATCCATTCCCGCAGCACTCTTATGAGCCATGCCGACACCCGCATAAGCATCTTGTATATCAGGAATACATGTCCATTTTGGAGCAAGTACATTCTCCTGTTTGCAGGCAAAATCTACACTTCTCTCTTCAAGCTTAGCATCTTTGCTACACCCAGTAACTAGGGATAATAGCAAGCCTGCAAATAAAATAGATGAAACAGTTTTAATCATTTTTAAAATCTCCTTTTTTTCTAAAATTATTGTATCAGTTTTAATCTTAAAGGGTATTTATTAAATTTTGCTTCTTAATTGTATAATTTGTTTATGAAATATTATAGTTATGAAGATTTTAAAATCGATACACGCTCTTTATTACAGAGAGTCAAAGGGTCACATTTTGAGGCGATAGTTGCAGTTGCAAGGGGAGGATATACCCTCTCACATGCAATGGCAGAGGGCTTGGATATACGCAATGTTCAAAGCATAAGAACAGAACTTTATGACAAAACCATCAAAAGAGATATGATAAATATATTTCAAACATGTGAACTTGGGGGCGTAAAAAAAGTGCTGGTTGTTGATGATATAGCAGACAGCGGAGCTACGTTAAAGGCAGTTATGGAGTATTTAGAGAAAAAATATATAGATATTGAGTTTGTCTCATGTACTCTTTTTTACAAAAAAACATCTGTTTATGAGCCTCATTTTTGGATAAATGAAGCAGATGATTGGATTGACTTTTTTTGGGAGAGAGATTTTAGTTAGTATGCGGTTTCGTATTTTGTGAAATCTGTTTCATAAATGTACTCGCTGATAACTCTTAGCGCCTCTTTATTAAAGGCAAGTTCGGGCATAAGTTCATGTTTTTCGATAGCATCAAGCATTAAAGAACCCTCATAAGCGGGCTTTTCTACCCACGTTGCCATGTATGAGACAAACTCCTCTTTGTTTTCAAACGCTTTTTTATATCTTTCTTTAACCTCAGATATAGAAGGGGCGGAGATTGTTTTTGTGGGGTGATGACATGTGATGCAGTTGCCGTTAAACAAAAGAGCGCCCAAATTTTGCGCGTTGCATAGACAAAAGAGGGAGAGCATAAAAAGTAAAAAAATAGTTTTTATCATCTGCTACTACTTTTTATGCTCTTTTATCATCTCATACGCCTGATTTATCTCCTGCGTTTTTGCAGTTGCTTCTTGCATATAGGCATCATTTTTGCCTTGAGATTTGATGATATCGGGATGATACTCTTTGACTAATTTTCTATACGCTTTTTTGATTGTATTTAAGTCATCGTCCTCACTTACGCCTAGCAAACGATAGGCATCTTTGATGTTTGTTTTTGGCTTGATGCTATGGAGCATCTTCTCAAACTGATCAAACATGGCATGGTATATATTTGGATCAAACTCTAACGCTTCGGCAATAGAGGCTAAAATCTCCTCTTCGCTTTGGCTTACTTTCCCATCGACAAACGCAAGCTGAATCAAAAATCCCATAAATTGGTGCTGTTTTGCTCTATCTCTTTTGATTGTTTTTGCTAAGACATAAGCAATCTCTTTTTCGCCCTGAGAACTATTTTTATGCTCGTTAAAAATCTCTTTTAGTATCTCTTTTGTTTTTTGCGGTTGAGGGAAAAGAGCTGAGATATCATCAAACATAATCCCGATAAGTTCTGCCTCAAGAGCATCAACTCTGCCATCAGCTTTTGCAACTTTTGCAACAAGTGCGACAAAAAGACCAAGTTCACTCTTTTGTAGAGACTCTTTAGTGATAGAGAAATTTTTAAACGCCTCTTGAGAGTAGAGCGTATATCTTGAGTAACTCTTAAAAATCCAGTAAAAAAATCCGATTAAAATCGACAATAATATTATATTTCCCATAACTTCCCTTTATTAATTGCATAATTATATAAAATAGAAGTTAATAGAGGATTGCAAATTGTCTAATTTTGACTAATCTCGTGATAAACTCTTTTTGCAGTGATTTTCCCTACCCAAAATATTTCGCCTAAAAAGGCTTCTTTTAGCAGTCCATCATTGTCAAACGCAATAAGTACATCAACGATATCATCTTCTTTGTCAAACGGCTCAACATGCAGATTGTATATATCTTGCGTGCTATCAGAAAAGTTGAGTATTGCAGACTCTTTTTTTGCTCCCTCTAGGCAAGACACTGTGATGTCGTTTTTTTCATCATTCGCGCCAAATGCAATCAGTTTATAAAACTTTTTTTCGGAGTTGCATGTAGTTTTGGTATTGAGATAAGAAGTAAGAACGTCACTATCTTTGTAAATATCAAGGGTGCTCTCTTGTGTAAAACTTTTTTTGACCTCCTCTGTTATGAGGTTAAAATCCTTAAGGTCAAATTTTGTTACGTTAACTAGTTTCGTCTTCTCTTCTATAAATTTTACCTCTTTTTTTTCATGGTCAAAGTAATAAGTTCGAACTCTTAATCTTTTTGTAGTCTCCTTGGTTTCTATAAAAATGTCAGGGATATATCTGCCCTCTACTATCTTGCCTTTGCTGATAAAAGTTTCAACCCTGTTTTTTAAAAGTGTAGCAGCAACACCTGTTGTGTTGGCAGTAAGTTTTATCTCATAGCTATTATCGTGCTCTTTTAGTGAAATATCTGCGTAACCAACATCGCCAAACAGAGTAACATGGACACCATAACGTGTTGAAATCTCCTTTGAAAAAATAGAGCTTATAAGCAAAAAAAGCAGCAAAACAAATCTCATAAAAAACTCCTAAATTTTTACATTTATATCAAAAAATATACTTTATTATAATTTTAGATTATACTATAATTTCTCTTTATATATTCCCAAAATAAAAATCTATATCAAATCTAAATATATAGTTTGGCTCGTATTCATACTGCCTGTGAAAATCTACACCTGATTTTATCTCGAGTGCTATCCATTTTCGAAAAATATTTTGACGCCATGAGGCAAAACTGGAGTAGCTGCTTATTCCATCATATTTTTGTGGTGCAGCTTCACATCTATATTCGGAGTTGCCCCAAAATTGTTGTGTGAAGCTAAACCCTTTTTTCTGTGAGAGTGCTAAATAGTAAGAAAAGGCAACAGCATAATCAAATCCATCTACATTAGATTGTGTTTTGCGGTGCAGGGTTGTTCTAAAAATAGAGTTTTCATTTAGAGTTTTATTAAGATAGATATTTGTCTCCTCGCTAAAATCATCTTTTGTCGAGTAAATAAACTGTTGTGTCGGCTGCAGGAGCCAATCTTTGGTTTTAAAATCTTTGGAGTATCTTGCTTTTGCATAAGTTGAAAAGCTTTTTATTCCTATGGAGTATTTTGATTTTATTCCTTTGTAAAAGGGTGTAAAAAGGTTAACACCGACCCCAACACTTGAGGCGCTATTTGCTCCAGAAGGGACGTTGCTTAAATAGTTTTTTTCAGAATTGCCAATAAAAAGCTGAATGTTTTTTTTAGTTCTACTTAGCGGAATTTGTGCGCTTATTTTTTGATTAAACTCAATTGACTCTTTTGATTGAAACTCAGAGCCAAGACGGATACGAAGAAAACTTTTTTCAGTTTCTTCAATAAATTTTTCATTTTTAAAAAATTCATCGATTGCGTATATAACTTCATCTTCGTTTGTCTCATAGTCAGTCTTATTATTATCAGACTCTTTAACCCAGAGGCTTATACTTTTATCTACATTGTCAAATAATTTAACAACATATTTTGAAAAACTTTTGTGTTTCTCATCTAAGTATCCGTGATATGTCTGTTGCGTTTTATCTTCTTGTGCAGCTGCATTGAGTGCTAAAAATAAGCTTATTAAAAGAGTAGCAATACGCAACATTATAACATCCCCTTTGCTCAATGTAGATTATTATAGCGCATTTCAATTGAAAAAGATTGGTATACTTTCGTTTATGAAACGTATTAAAAAATTAGATAACGGTATCAAATATATGCTCTTTGCATCCTTTTTGTTTGCGATAATGGGCGCATTTGCAAAGCTTGCATCAGAGCATATGAGCTCCCTAGAGGTTGTATTTTTTAGAAATATATTTGGCGTTATTTTTATAGGTTACGCACTCTACAGAACTCCCATGATAAGCAAAGGAGGAAGACCTTTTTTGCTTTTTTTCAGAGGGTTGATGGGTTTTTCAGCTCTTTTGGCATATTTTTACAATATTGCCCATATTCCGCTCGGTGATGCTGTTACATTCTCAAAAACCGCGCCCATTTTTACAGCAATATTTGCTTGGCTTTTTTTAAAGGAAAAGCTCTCTTTAAGCTCTTGGGTAGCCGTATTTATAGGTTTTGGCGGTATAGTTCTCATAGCTCAGCCCAGCGGAATCGGCTTTAGTAAATATGACCTGCTTGGTATTTTTAGCGGAATTGGAGCTGCTCTTGCTTATACGTCGGTAAGAGAGCTTAGAAACTACTACGATACAAGAGCGATAGTGCTCTCCTTTACACTTGTGGGAACGGTAGTTCCTATACTGCTTTTTATGCTCTCTCACTATTTTTATATAGCCGAACTTGATTTTATGATGGGAGAGTTTGTTATGCCCAGTGGAATTGTTTGGTTATATATAGTAGGTCTGGGAGTGCTAGGAACGCTCTCTCAATACTATATGACAAAAGCGTACGGCGAGACAAAGGCTGGAATCGTCGGTGCTGTTAGCTACTCAAATATTGTTTTTGCGATTTTAGTTGGTGTTTTACTAGGGGATACGTTGCCGAGTTTTATAACTGCGTTTGGAATTATGCTTATTGTAGCTGCGGGAATCATAGTAGCAAAGGCAAAATGATTTTTATATGCACCCTTAAACTCATTATGCTATAATCACTCTCTATTTTCTAAAAGGTAAATATATGAAATTACTCGCTGGACCTTGCGTTATTGAGAGCGAAGAGAACATCTTTAAAATCGCTAAGGCTTTGGAGACATATCAAAATGATTCAACGATAGACTTCTATTTTAAGTCATCTTTTGATAAAGCAAACCGTACATCTTTGGATAGTTTTCGCGGTTTGGGGATAGATGAGGGACTTAGAATTTTGCAAAAAGTAAAAGATGATTTTGGGTACAAAGTTGTAACGGATGTGCATGAGTCGCATCAGGTTCCTGCCGTTGCCGAAGTTGTCGATATGCTCCAAATCCCTGCATTTTTATGTCGTCAAACAGACTTGCTTGTGGCTTGTGCTAAAACTACAAAAGAGATAAATATCAAAAAAGGGCAGTTTATAAATCCGCCTGATATGAAATACTCCGTGGCAAAAGTGCTTAAAACAAGAGGCTGTGATGAGGTAAGCTATGAAAACTCAAAAAAACATGGAGTATATTTGTGCGAAAGAGGTTCATCATTTGGATATGGAAATATCGTTGTGGATATGCGCTCTCTTGTAATAATGAGAGAGTTTGCACCTACTATTTTTGATGCAACGCACTCAGTTCAAGCCCCGGGCGCGCTTGGCGGAAAAACAGGTGGAGACAGAACTATGGTTCCATACCTCTCAAGTGCGGCGGCGGCTGTTGGAGTGGACGGTTTCTTTTTCGAAACTCACTTTGACCCGAGCGTGGCACTTAGTGATGGACCAAATATGATAAAATTAGATGAGTTAGAAACACTAATAAATAAAATTAAAAAGATACGGGAGATATAAAATGAGATTAATTGAAGGACAACTAAAAGTTGTAAATGGTAAAAAAATAGCGATAGTAAGCACAAGATGGAATCACTTTATAGTTGATAGACTTGTAGAGGGTGCGAAGGATGCATTTGCGCGTCACGGCGGAGATGATGCTGATTTAACGCATGTTTTGGTTCCGGGCGCATTTGAGCTTCCTATGATAATAGATCAGCTACTAGCCAGCGGCAAGTATGATGCAGTTTGTGCTTTAGGTGCGGTTATCCGTGGGGCAACTCCTCATTTTGATTATGTCTCAGCTGAGGCAACAAAGGGGATCTCGACAATGAGTCTTAAGTATCAAAAACCTGTTTCATTCGGGCTTTTAACGACCGACACAATCGAGCAGGCTATCGAGAGAGCTGGTACAAAAGCAGGAAACAAAGGCTTTGAAGCGATGACTACCGTTATCGAGATGCTAGACCTTTATAAGAACCTTTAATTATGGCTACTAGACATCAAGCCAGAATGGCGGTTGTAAGTTTGTTGTACGCATTTGATCTCGGTAATGGAAATATTGCAGAGCATACGGATGAGATTTTAGAAGAGAAGAAGATTAGAAATAAGCAAAGAGATTTTGCACTTACTCTTTATGAGGGTGTTATGAAAAATATAACGCCTGTTGATGCGGCGATAGTCAAGCATCTTAAAGATTGGGATTTTGAGAGACTCGGAGCTATCGAGAGAGCTACTTTAAGACTTGCAACTTATGAGATACTTTTTGGTGAACTTGACTCTGCGGTTGTAATAAACGAGGCGGTTGAGATAACAAAAGCGTTTGGTACAGAGCAGTCTCCAAAATTTATAAACGGTGTGTTAGACGCAATTGCAAAAGATAAGTAAAGCTTAAGATAGTAAAAACAGCAAAAAAGCGCTGTTTTTACACTTCTATCTTGAAAATGAAAAACCAAATCCTACTCTGTTTTGATGATTATTATAATCCACTAAACTTGCTCCATATCCGTTAAATAGTTTAATATACCAAAAGGTATTTTTTGAATGTCCTATGGGGTGTGACCACTCCATTTCAAGGGAGCCTCGATTTGAGCCGTTAAAGCGAAGATTATTGCGCCAGGTTAAGTCAAACTGATGTTTTTTAAGAAAATAGTTTAGCTTTAAGTGCCCATATCCGAGATAAGAGGTTATGTTTTTATTATCATCTCCTGCATCTGATATCCATAACCTAAGAGTTGTCATAAGATCCCCTCTGTAAAAAATAGTGTCAAAATAGATTTGGTTCCACTCCCTAGAGAGCGGGGCTCCCATTCCGTTTGACTCATGCCAAAAACCGACTTTAATAGCTCTAAATCCAAATTCAGATAATTTTTTATCTTGGATAGGTAGAGTAAGAAATATTTCAGGTCTGTAATTTGTTTCACGAAACGGAGCAGAGACTGAATAAAACTGCCACCACACCTCTTGCGTGTATCCCAAAGTTATTATTTCATTTAAACCAAATAGATTGTAGCTTATATCTTTTTTTAAACTTATTTGAAACTCTGCTTCAATGTTTTTATTAAATTGTTCATAGCCTGGGTGTGCAACAAGGTCTCTTTGCTCATAATTTGCTGTTGTATATGCAAAAGGAATTAAGAAGTTTTTTTCATATGGAAGTAAACCAAAATTACTAAAAATTTTTGCTACCATTGCATCTTTTGCATCTGAATCTTCCGGCATATTTAGATGTTGAAAAAGAAAAAGTTTTTTTGCTTCATCTTCACTGGATATTACAGCTGTCTCTTCTTCATTGCATATTACGGCTGTCTTCTCTTCAGCAGCCATGAGATAAGAGCTTATTGTAAGAAGCAGGGTAATAAAGAGTACCCTATTTAATAAAAGTAATACACTCTTCACTGTTTTAAAACCAAGCATAAAGAGCGGAATGCTTCTTTTATAATTTCATCTTTTATTTGTTTGTGTAAGTACATGATAGCCTACTGCATAATATTATTTTTGCTTAAGCATAGCATAAATTGAGTTTGATTTAGGCAAGAGCGGCAATATTAATTACAAGTTGTTTGTTTGTTTATTGTGAAAAAAAGAGTAAAATCCAATCACTAAAAAGTAAAATGGTTGGCAATGAAAAGATTAACTAAACAAGAAGCCTTAGCGCTTATAAAAAATGCAGATTTGAAAGAGCTAGGTCGCATGGCAACAGCTCGTAAAAAAGAGCTTCATCCTGATAATATTACCACTTTTGTGGTAGATAGAAATATTAACTATACAAATATTTGCTGGGTGGATTGCAAGTTTTGCGCATTTTACAGACATGAAAAAGATGCTGATGCTTATGTGCTTACATTTGATGAGATAGATGCAAAGATAGACGAACTTCTTGAAATCGGCGGAACACAGATACTTTTTCAAGGCGGAGTGCATCCAAAATTAAAGATTGAGTGGTATGAGGATTTGGTGGAGCATATTCACACAAAATATCCTACGATTACAATTCACGGATTCTCTTCCATAGAGATAGACTTTATCGCTAAAGTCTCACGCATCAGTGTTGAAGAGGTTTTAGAGAGACTACATGCTAAAGGTTTGGCTTCTATCCCGGGAGCTGGGGCTGAGATACTGAGTGATAAAGTAAGAGATATCATCGCTCCAAAAAAAATCGATAGTGAAGTTTGGGTGGATGTTCATAGAAAAGCCCATAAACTCGGCATAATGTCAACGGCTACTATGATGTATGGTACTATTGAGAGCGATGAAGATATCATAGAACATTTTGATATGATAAGAAGACTTCAAGATGAGACTGGTGGATTTCGTGCTTTTATCATGTGGAGTTTTCAAGGACAAAATACTGAGCTCTTAAGGTTAATCCCAGATATGGATAAACCATCTTCAAACCGCTACTTACGGCTTCTTGCCGTTGCTAGACTCTACCTTGATAATGTGCCAAACATCCAAAGTTCATGGGTTACACAGGGTCCTTATATCGGGCAGATGGCTCTGATGTTTGGAGCAAACGATTTAGGCTCGACTATGATGGAAGAGAATGTCGTAAGTAGCGCTGGAGCGGCTTACACGATGGCAAAGAGTGAAATGGTGCATCTCATACGAGATGTGGGCGAGATACCAGCTGTGCGAAATACGGCGTATGAGATTTTAGAGAAATTTGCATAGATGAAAAAGATAGCTATAACACTACTGATTTTAGGAAATATAATAATGGCAGCAACAATAGATAATATAGAGATAAAAAGTTTAAAAATACCTGTGATTTTTCAAGAGGATAGGAGATTGCCTCTGGTAACCATGCAGTTTATTTTTAAAAATAGCGGAAGTGTGGCAGATGACACAAAAGCCGGTTTAGCGAAATTTAGTTCAAAAATAATGAACGAAGGTACGAAAAAGCTAGGCTCAAGTAAGTTTGCCGAGGCGCTTGAGGGTAGGGCTATCCATATATCAGCATCAACGGGCAAAGAGACTTTTGTCATAGAACTTGGCTGCTTAAAGGAGGAGTTTGACGAGGGACTTAAATATTTAGAGATGCTTCTTAGCGACCCAAATCTTACTCAAGAAGCAATAGACAAAGTAAAAACTACCACTTTAGGCTCTCTTGCGAGAAAAGAGAACGATTTTGACTATATAGCATCAAACGAGCTTAAAACACTCCTTTTTGCCGGGAGTGTGCTTGCAAAGCCGTCTGCGGGAACGATTGAGAGTGTAAATAAGATTGAGCTAAAGGATGTAAAAGAGTTTCTATCTAAAAATATTGTTAGCTCAAAGCTTATTGTTGCAATAGGCGGCGATGTGGATTTGAAAACGAGCAAAGAGAAGATTGCTAAACTTATAGAGTTGCTTCCAAAGGGTAAGTCAACAGAGCCTATAAAGTATGAAGCTGCTAAAGATGCAAAAGAAAAAGTAGTTCTAAAAGAGACACAACAGGCTTATGTGTACTTTGGCTCGCCATATAACATAAGCGTAAATTCCGAGGATTATTACAAGGCAAGAGTTGCTACTTTTATCTTGGGCGCAGGAGGATTTGGCTCAAGACTTATGGAGGAGATAAGAGTCAAAAAAGGGCTTGCCTATTCAGCTTATGCAAGGTTGGATGTTACAAAATCAAGCAGCTACATGAGCGGATATCTGCAGACAAAACTCGAGTCGCTCAAAGATGCTAAAGAGACCGTAAAGTATGTTATAGAGGATTTTGTAAAAAATGGTGTTACAAAAGAGGAACTTGAGCAGACAAAGAAGTTTTTACTTGGAAGTGAGCCTTTAAGAGTTGAGACTATGAGCCAGAGACTTCACAGAACTTTTATGGAGTTTTATAACGAGCAGGAGATTGGACACTCTTTTAAAGAGTTGGAAAAAATCGAAAAACTAAAACTAAATGATTTAAATGAGTTTATAAAAGAGCACAAAGAGATTTTAGACACAAGTTTTGCTATTGTCACAAAACGCTAGTTTCTTTAGAAAACGCTAGTTTCTTTAGAAAAATCAGCCAAAAAATATGACACTTTGCAATATTTTTATATACAGTTCATAAAAAGAGATAGTATTAAACTGACCTTACGCACTTTTGGCAAAAAAGGGCATATTAAACTTTGTAAATCTCGAAAAACTTATTTTTCGTAGCTTTATGGCGTAACATCAGTATTGAACACTAAGGACTTATGATGAACATAACAAAAGAGCAAAAAGAAAAATTTAAAAAACTAGCTATAACCAGCTTTGCCGAGCTTGCCCTTATTGTTCCCTCAGGTTATGAAGATTTAAGAGTGCAGGATAAACTTCAAACCCACTCCATGCAGCTCATAGATGCGACTGTAGAGTCTGTTTATAGAGCTGCCAATTCAATTCAAATTACCTTTTATGCCCATAATTTCGGTCATGTTGTTAGTGGTGTTATATTTCGTCCAAAACCTTATATGCTTCATCAGTTTAAGGTTGGCGAGAGAGATTTTTACTATGGAATGATTGAGTGTAAAAGCGGCTTATGCAGTATGAATATGCCAAAAAAAGTGACGAATGTCGGTGCCATTACTCCTAGATACAAGTCCGCACTTAGAAGCGATGTTATGCTTAGGCTTATGCAAAGCACTCTGAGTAAAGAAAATTTAATGTCAGAGGGAATAAGAGAGGAGATTGCAGAGGAGCTTTTAAAGGTTCATTTTCCTACGCAAACAGCACCAAATTTAAAAAGTTTGGAGCCAAAAACCATAGATGCTCTTAAATATACGGAACTTTTTGTCTATATGAAACAGCTCTTTAATAAAAGAAGATATTTTAAGGCGCTAACTTCTGCATGTGGCGATTATAAGGAGTGGGTGCAAACTTTGCCTTTTACCTTGACTCAGGAGCAGGTAAAAGCGATAGAGGAGATAAAGGCTGATTTAACCAAAGAAGTTTCGGCTCGTCGAATGATAGTCGGAGATGTCGGAAGCGGAAAGACTATGGTTATCTTAGCATCTGCTCTTATGATGCTACCAAACCGCTCTGTTCTTATGGCACCGACAACGATACTAGTAAACCAACTCTATGAGGAGGCAAAAAGGTTTCTTCCCAATGTTAAAATTGCTCTTGTGACAAATAAAACAAAAGATATAAATCTTGAGGAGTATGATTTTATCATAGGCACACATGCGCTGCTCTATAGAGAGCTCCCAAAAGCCGCCCTTGTTATGGTAGATGAACAGCATCGTTTCGGAACGGCTCAGAGAAATATGCTAGAAAAACTTGTAAGTAGTGCAGATATCATAAATCAAGAAGAAGCAAAGCCTCATTTTTTACAGTTTTCTGCAACTCCCATCCCTAGAACACAGGCGATGATAGAGACGGCGCATATTGATGTTTCGCTCATTACAACAACACCTTTTAAAAAAGATATAATCAGTAGAGTGATACATAAACAGGATTTTAAAGATTTACTACTTCATATAGAGAGGGAGATAGCTAAAAAAAATCAAGTTCTTTTGGTCTATCCGCTTGTAGAGCAGAGTGATTTTTTGGAGTATCAAAGCATTGATGAAGCAAGGGGATTTTGGCAGAAGAGATTTAAAAATGTCTATGTAACACATGGAAAAGATAAGGAAAAAGAGGAGGTTTTGCTTGATTTTAACAAAAGCGGCGATATCCTCATCGCCACAACTGTTATAGAGGTCGGCATATCTCTACCTCGTCTTAGCACTGTGGTTATTGTCGGAGCTGAGAGATTAGGACTCTCAACTCTGCATCAGCTTCGTGGTCGTGTAAGCCGTACAGGGTTAAAAGGGTACTGTTTTTTATATACAAACCAGAGTGCATCAGAGAGGCTTGATAAATTTGTACAAACGACAAGCGGCTTTGATATTGCAAATTTGGATTTAAAGTTTAGAAAAAGCGGGGATTTGCTAAAAGGGCATAATCAGAGTGGAAGTCAGTTTAAGTGGGTTGATTTGGCAGAAGATGAGGAGATAGTAAAGGATGTGAAAGCAGATTTGAGCAAAAGGGTTTAACCCCTCTTGCAGTAGTAGCTAGTAAAGTCCAAATCTTCCATCATTTCTTTTGTAAAGAACTCGGGTTTTACCGTCGTTGTCTATGAAAATCTCAAATAGCTTTTTATTCTCTTTTATGTCATTTAATACATCTTCAATTTCACGCGGTTTGTAAAGAGCAAGTCCAACCGGTACTATCTCATCTTCCATAGCCTCGCTAGCTTCATTGAGGCTTACGCTTGAAATCACTTCATTTTTGGTTTCATTAATGCCATCTTTGTAGTGATGGTTGTCTCTGTCATGTATGCGGCGGAGTGCTTTTTGCGCTCTTGCTGTCGCCAAGTCGATAGCAGCGTAAAGGTCTTCATCACTCTGTTTGATTATGATAGAGTTTTTGTGAGCTAGGTTGATGACATACTCAACAACAGAATGATCTTTACTTTTTTTTGTTTGAGTTGTTGCAACTATATTTACGGAGATAATATCCATATTGTATTTGCCAAGTGTTTCGATAGAGGCATTCATGTGTGCTTTAATCGGCTCAGTAAGTTCTACATGTCTTCCTGTTAATGTAATATTCATAGTAAATCCTTTAGTTTGTAAATGTAAAGGATTATAGCATTAAATAGGTTAGAGTTTAGAGCTTTTGGATGGTTCTTCTAAAGTAGCGG